>MWWK01000211.1_pt1 | contig 10997 bp, 12 predicted proteins | sample 1047241 | NCBI WGS metagenome assembly MWWK01 (sample SAMN06349964, study PRJNA376086) | soil metagenome | isolation source: BG12-3 sample Antarctic (ecotone) soil | place: Antarctica | reverse complement strand
TCTGCGTTTGGTCTCGCATCCTGACGACTCAAGGGAACAATCAAGCAGAGTCGAACTCAGAGCACAACATCCGCACAGCTATCGTCGCGTTTGGGCCGCATTCATCGCATGCTTGCCCCTTCCTTAGGGGCCATCCAAGAACAAGTTCCAATTTATGCCTGGCTATCGTCGATTCCGTAGTACCGCCTGTCGTGGGCCGATGGTGTAGTTCCAGTCCGGGCAGACCTCGTGCCTCTCGAGGTCCAGTCGCTGCATCTCCGCCTCGGAGACCTTGACCTTGGTGGGGTAGGTCGCCCGGTCCAGGCTCGCCGTCACACCCACGCCACCGACCTCCGTCCCACGGACCCAGCCCATCAGGATGTCCAGGCTCCGCAACGGCTGGCCCGCCCAGTTGATGCTCACCGGGCCGAACAGACGGTGCTCCACCGGGTTCCACTTCGACGCCCCGGTCGGGTAGTGGCAGACCGTCACGTGCAGCCCGTAGCGGTCGGCGACCCGCTCCTGCAACCGGGCCTTCCAGAGCCGGGGGCGGTGGCCGTTGCTGCCGCCGCCGTCGGCCAAGATCAGCAGCTCGTTCGCCCCCCGGTAGCGCTTGCATCCGTAGCGTGACCACCACGCTCCGATCGCTTCCACGGCGAACGCCGGGGTGTCCGACGAGGTGCCGATGCAGACGTGCCCCAGCCCCGCCAACAGGTCGTAGATCCCGTAGGGGGTGGCTCGGCACTCCGCATCGCTGAGGAAGTCGTAGACGTTGACCTCCTCGGGCTCACGGCACCACGCCGCCCCGGCGTTCTTGAAGTTGCCAATCAGCTCCTTCTTCTTGCCGTCGACGCTGATGATCGGCTGCCCGAGCCCTCGGAAGATGTCGATCCAGTCCCGGATGTTGACGAACTGCCGGTCCCGGTCAGGGTGGTCCGGCCCGGTGAACCGCTTGGCGTTGATCCGGGGCGAATACGCCTGGCCCCGCAACAGCCGGGCGACGGTCGTCGGGCAGACCGAGAAGCCCAGCGTCCCTAACTCCGACCCCAGGGCCTGCAAGCTGGGGCGGACGAACTTGGTCTCGCCCATGGGGTCGCCGCCGGTCTGAGGGCCGACGATGCTCAAGAGGGCCGGGATGACCGTGGGGACTTTTTTTCGAGGGCGGGGCGACCCCCGCCAGGGAGCCGGACCCGATCGGCGGGGCGATCTTGCAGCGAGGCCGCCAGTTCCTCCCGCCCCCGGCGGATCGTGTCGACGTGCAAGCCGGTGAGACGGGAGACGAACCGATCCCCACCGTGCCCGAGCCTGGCACTCTCGACGGCGGCGTACCAGCGGCGTTGCTGCTCGTCGAGCCGGCTGAGCAGCAGGTTCATCTGCCCGTGGATCACTTGGTCGGGATGAAATTCCTGACCGAGGCAGTCGGGACACTGGCAGTGATGAATTTCCTGTTGCGGCATCGACTCACCCTCCGTGACAGACCGTTGGACTCCGGCCCGAGTCTACCAAGAGAGCGTGGAACTTGTTCCTGGATGGCCCCTTAGTTATGGTTGCAAAGCACGCCCAAGTCCCTGAACGATGGTCCCCACCGTCGTTAACGAGACCCGAGCCGCCGGTTGTCGGTCGCCGGCCATCTCGTGGCTCGCGGCATCCCACCGCTCTCGCGTCCACTCGGGCCGCTCTCGCTTGAGCAGGTAGAACGCATCGCCTCGGAACCCGGCCCGGTTTGCCGCGTTCTGAACGGCTTGGACCATCCGAGCATCATCCGAGAGCGTGGGGACCGTGAAGACCGGCCGAGGAGGCGGCGAGGCGGGCTCTTCGCGGCGAGGCTCGCCGAAAAGATGCCGCTTGAGCCGGAGGCGAGCGGCATCCTCATCGCCCTGGGTCAGGAAATGCCAGAGCTTCCCACGCACGAGCCGCACGAAGAGCCCGCTCGGATTCCGCGTCCCGATGACCCGAGCGTGCTCGGCAGCGGCTACGAATTTCAGTCGCCCGCTCTCAGAGTCGCCCACCAGGTCGAGCCCCACGGCTTCCGCGTGGAGCGTGAGCAGCCGCCCGGTATCCCGCAGGTCGGCGGGAACCACGTCGCGGAGCGTCGGAGGATTCTCTCCCCCCTGCCCCTCTGAATTTGAAAAACCAGTCGGCCCGCCCGAGGCGGGTTTCTGGTTATTAGATTCCCGTAGGGGTTCCTTGTCTGAATCAGGGGGTGCCGTTTTTGGTACGGAAACGGCCGGAGGGGGTGCTGTTTTTGGTTCGTCCTTCGAGTTCGAAATGCCGTCGAGCCGGTGCCAGTCGAGGTTAATCGAGACCCAGGCCCCCCAGCGGTTGAGGGCCCATTGCGGGGCCTCCTCGGGGAGGAGCCAGCCGAGCCGGACCAGCTCGGCCCGGGCGTGCTTCACGCGGCGGAGCGAGACGCCGAAGGTTTCCGAGACCCACGAGGCTTTGCATCGCCCCTTGGGCTCGACCAGGCCGTTTCGATAGTAGAGGCAGCGGAGGAGGTGGCCGAGGATGCAGGCGATGAGGGCTGGGCGGGAGCCGCCGGCGATGAGCCGCACGATGCGGCGAGGGACGGGGACCATCCGGGCATTATTCGGGAGGCCGGAGAGGAACGCGGTGAAGCCCGCCCCCAGGTCGTGGCCGGTGCCGAAGGTGAGGGCGGACTCGGACCAGGAGAGGAGCCCGGCCTCTTCGAGGCGTTTGATGCTCCCCCGGAGCTTCGCGACGGGGACGCCGGTGAGGCCCCTGATTTCGTCCAGGCCGAATCGAGGGGCTTCCCTATCCTTCCCGCTGCACCTCCTGGCCTTCGCCTCGTGGCAGGCGAACCAGGCCCTCAAATCGGCAATCCTGATGAGGCCTTCGGAATAGGCCCACCAGGCCGAGGCGACCTCGACCACCGGGACGAGATGAAATCCCCCGGCGGGCTTCTTTCGAGCCGCCGTAGCCACGTCGATTGTTTGAGACTTCATACCCACCCCACAACCGGGCCGCGAGCGGCCCGCCTTGAGGCAGGGGACTAGGGATGGACGAGCCCGGCACGAGGACGCACGTTCCCCGTGTCCGTGCACGAAGCGAGTTGACAGGGAGGGAGAGCCGAAGGAAGATGGGGGCTGCTAGACACCCGTCTTTTCTGGTCCTCCCTGTCATCAGGTCGTACCGGAACGAATCAGCAGCCTTGCCGGGCTGCTGATTTCGTTTGTGGGCTTGGATTTTCTTCCTACGCCATCAAGCAAGCCCCCTGCCCTTCTAATTCAGTTCCACGACGACGCGAGCCCGAGAATCGGGCTTGCGGTGTGGAGTATTACCCCCACCGAACACCTTTGCAAGAGGATATTGACCTTGGAAAAAGCCCATAAACCTCGAATTTATAGGGTCTTACAGAACAAATTAAATGCGGAAATGATGGTATTTCATCATTTCTGTATTGGTAACGTTATTGACGGGACTGCGAATCCATCGGTCCGGTGACATGAGGATTTTCAGGTAGATACCGGTGGAAGATGGTTTGGACGCTAAACGGAATTGCTGGTATTTCCGTATTCTCAAGAAGTTCGGCTTATGATATACGAAAAAGCGGAAATACCAGTATTTCCGCTTCGCCAGGGACTAGGAAAAAAATGAAGGAATCAACTCCATGAGGGCAATCGCCATCTCCAACAAGAAGGGCGGGAGTGCGAAGACCACGACCACGGTCAATCTCGCCGCCGCCTTGGCCGAGCAGGGGCAGAAGGTGCTCGTCGTCGACCTCGATGAGCAGTACAACGCGACGACGTGGTGCGACCCGGTGGGGTTCAACCCCGCCACGGGCGACCGGGGCGTCTTCGACCTCTTTGCCGACCGGAGCAAGGGGCTCGAGGATATGCTCTACACGACCAACACGGAGAGCGTGTGGCTCGTGCCCTCCTCGCACTGGTTGGCCGGAATCGATAAGGCCCTGTCCCAGGAGCCGGGGTCGGAGCAAATCCTCAAGCTCAAGCTTAGGAAGCTTGAGGCCCACCGCTTCACCCACGTCCTCTTCGACTGCCCGCCGAACATGGGCCTCATGACCGTCAACGCCCTCAATGCCGCGACCGAAGTGATTATCCCGATGGAAGCGGCGGTGCTGAACCTGAACGGCCTTGCTCAGATTCTCGGTTACGTCGAGATGGTCAGGGAGCGTCTCAACCCGGAGATTCGCGTCTCGGGGATTCTCGGCTGTCGCTACGACGGCCGGAAGAATCGGTGCAAGGACGTGATGAACCGGGTCCGCGAGCGATTCCCGGAGCTGGTTTTCAAGACCGTCATCCGCGAGAACACGAAGCTCTCGGAGGCCCCCTCTCACGCCCCGATTCTCAGCTACGACCCCGAGGGAGCGGCCACCGAGGACTACCGCCAACTCGCCCGCGAGATTCTTGCCCAGGAGGAGCCGAGCCATGGCCACGCCGGGAAATAAGAAATCAACCATCCCTGACGCCAGGGACCCCCTTGCGACATCGACCTACAACCAGCCCCAGCCGCCCATCAATCGGCTCATCGTCGACACGTCGGACGAGAAGAAGCCGGAAGCCCCGGCCGAGGACGAGAACGGTGCCGAGGCGAAGCCCAAGGATGACAAACCGCCGAAGCCCGCGAAGGACAAGGTGACGGTGGTCGTCCCCGTGGACCTCATGGGCCGACTTCGCAACGCGGCATATTGGCGACGAGAGTCCCTCACGACCCTCGCCGAAGAGGGGCTTCGACTCGTGCTCGCGAAGTTGGAGCAAAAGAACGGGGGGCCATTCGAGCCGATGGAAAAGAAGCTCAAAAGGGGGCGTCCCCAGGGGTCCAAGAACAGCCGTTGAATCGGGCCGCCGAATTCGCCATTCAGGCGAATTATAGGAATAATGGTAAACCATAAATACCGGTATTTCCGCTTTTATTGTTCTGTGTATTCAGTGGGTTATGGTAATTTAGTTCGAGAAATATGTATTTGCAGAAATGCTGAAAAGATGGATTTTCAGCATTTCTGCAATGCAAGTATTTCAGCCCAAGCTGGCAATTCCGAAACGCGGAAATGCAGGCTTTTCCGAATTGCCAATGGGCCTGGATTTCTCCGGCCTCCGAAGAGCAGATACGCACGACTGGCGAAGCACCGGGAGCCGATAAGAGGTGAGTCGCCAACTCACCCATGACACCTAGGGGCTTCGAGACCGATGAGCAACGACGCCAAGTCCAAGAAGAGCAAAGCCACCAAGACGCGGAAGGACCAAGGAGCGGAACGCATCAAGACGAGCGTGCTCCTATCCCGCTCGGTAGACATCAAGATTCGGGCTCTTTCGGGGATTCGCGGGGTCGATAAATCGACCCTGATTAACTCGCTCTTGGAGGAGGCCACGAGGGGCGTCGTCGTGAGCCTCCGAGGCCCGCTCGCAGACGGATGGGCAGGGGAGGGCTTGGGCCATGAGGTTGAGGGCGAGCCGGGCCTCTGACCCTAGCAGGCACCACGGCAACCGTCCTGTAAGACCCTTTATGTGTCATTCAAAGTATGGTCGATCCGACAAGTGAGGAGCACTATCTACCGGGTGGGTAACACGGCAAAGTCCCACGTAAATGCGGCGAGTCGTCAAGCCCGCCACCAAGGCAGCCAATCCGCCCGGCAGGAACATTACAAATGAAGAGAGAAGGCGGAAGCTAATCATAGAAATCGCTCGGCTCTTGATGGCAGTGGAGAGGGCGGGCACCACATCGTCTAAGTAGAAGTTGAGGACCTTATCGGCGAGGGCGAAGTAGCGGCCCCAGACCGTCCAGAGGAACGACTGCCGAGAGGACCAAGAATAGAGGAGGGACAAGGTCACGACCGCCCCACCGCCGACGAAGCCAAGCCAGAACGCCCGGTCGCCGTGCCGCCGCCGGAGGGCTTGGCCCGCCCCCACTTGAAGCGTCAACCATGTCATTAACCCCCCGCCAATGATATTTGGCCTGCGACTCGCGGCGAGAGCGTTCAGCACCGCCAAGTTGACCGCAACGACCCCCACCCAAATCATCAGCGTATGAAGCCTGAAGCGTACCGGTTCGATGTGCCTGCCCTCCCGGTAGAAATTGCTCTTCGACCAGCAGCCCGGTTCAGGCTCGTTCCCAACGGCCGAGGTGACGGATAGCCATGAATGCCGGATGCCGGATACGGGTACCGCCCGGCTGGACCGCCACATCCGAGAGGAACCAGCTTCGATGCCATTCTCGTATTCGGTAGCCGCACCACGCCAGTGGTTCTCACGGCTCGCCCTCCGACCGTTTCCCGCGTTCAGTCGCCGTTTTTGCCGGAGATGACCCCCCGTGCCTTTGCCTATCCGTCTGGCTCGGGGCACTCGGCGGAGAGGAAAGTCCAGGCGAAGAGGAGCGAGTTCCCGAGGAAGAACGCCACGGCCGAGTCGACCCATCAGGCCGACCAAGAGCAGGCCTACCCTCGCGGCTAGAGACCGCACCAGCCGCCGAGAATCCCGACGGCGAGCGTTGAGGGGTTCAGCTTCGCCATAAGCCAACCCTGACCCAATGCGACCGGCAGGGCAAGCCCTCGCCCTGTCTCAAAAACGGACGTTTCTGGGACGCCATGGGCCGACTACACCCCATGCACTCGGTGGCCCCGAAATCCGTCCCGTTACTCATCTCAAATTCTTCGTCTCAAAACCTTGCCCGGTTGCGTGAGTTATGAGACGGTCTTGACCGAGTAACTTCGGAGAGGACCATGCTCATCGGCTACGCCAGGATTTCCACGTCCGACCAAAATCTCGACCTGCAACTCGACGCCTTGGAGCGAGCCGGGGCGGACAAGGTCTTCTCGGATGTCGCCTCGGGTGCGAAGACGGCGAGGCCCGGCCTCGACCAAGTTTTGTCCCATGTCCGAGAAGGCGACACGCTCATCGTTTGGAAGCTTGACCGCTTGGGTCGCTCAATCCGACATCTCATCGATACCATCAAGCTTCTCGACGAGCGGAAGGTAGGGTTCAAGAGCCTCCAGGAGTCGATTGATACGACCACGAGCGGCGGCAGGCTCGTCTTTCACATCTTCTGTTCGCTGGCCGAGTTTGAACGTGACCTCATATGTGAACGTACTCATGCTGGCCTTCAATCCGCACGAGCCCGAGGGAAGAAGGGCGGGAGGCCCAAATCGCTCACCTCCCGGCAACGCCAGCAGGCGATTACGCTCCTCAAGGACTCCTCGAATTCGGTCGCCGACATCTGCAAGACGCTCCGCATCAGCAGGAGCACGCTCTACCGGTACGTGCCGGGGCCAAGCGGAAGGGAGGGGAAGGCCCCATCGCTTGAGGAGGTTCTTGAGGCGACCTCCAAAATCCAGGATTCCATGGCCCGAGTCGTCATTGAAGAGGAACGAGCGGAACGCCTCTGAATCCGTTTGGCAAGGTTTGCCAAACGTGCTAGCCTTGGTCATGAGGAGGACCGCCCATGGCCACCATGAACGTTTCACTGCCGGACCAGATGAAGGATTTCGTCGAGACCCAGGCCCAGAAAGAGGGCTTTGGGACCGTCAGCGAGTATCTCCGGTCAATCATCCGAGAGGTGCAGAAGCGGGGGGCCAAGCAAGCCCTTGAGGCGAAGCTCAAGGAGGGGCTTGAGAGCGGCCCAGCCGCCCCGTTGACCTCCCAGGAGTGGGACGCCATCGAGCGTGAGGGGCTTGAGCTGGCCGCCTCGATGCGACGGCTGGCATGAGCGTCGTCCGCCAACTCCTTGGAGCACGGCGGGACCTGGTGGCGGCCGTCGCCTATCTTGCGGGGCGAAGCGAGGGGGCAGCTCGCCGGTTCCGCATCGAGGCCGAGGCGACCTTTAAGCGTTTGGCCGGGATGCCGGGCATGGGCACCCCTTATGAGCCCGACGACCCGACTTATGCCGATTTGCGGTACTTCCCCGTCTCGAAATTCCGCACCTATCTCGTTTTTTACCGGCCGTTACCCGACGGCATCGAGGTCGTTCGAGTGCTCCACGGGGCACGGGACATCGGAGGCATCCTGGCGGATGATTTTGGTGTCCCGGAAGATGAGGGTGAGGAAGGCATGTAAGTCATGGAAAACAGGGAAGGACGCGGGGGGAATCCATCGGTCCTGGACCTGATGCTTGACCCGGTGAGTCGGTGCTTCGACGCCGATTCAGCCGGGAAACTCCTCAACCTGCGAACCGACCCGGCAGTTCAGGAGCGGGTTGCGGTGCTCGCGAGCAAGGCCAACGAGGGGCTCCTCACCGAAGCCGAGCGGGACGAGTATGAGGCGTGCATCAACACCGACGATTTTATCTCCATCCTGAAGCTCAAAGCTTTGCGGTATCTCTCCGACCTCGACCCCTCCCGATAGACGCCAAGACTCGCGAAATTCCAGCCGCCACACACCTGCACTGCCTCTCTGACCCTCGACCGCTACTTTCCGCCGCCCTCTCCGTTACTCCCCTCCCCCGTCTCTCGACGCTCCCTTTCACGCCCCCTCGCCCCATTTTCACCACCACCAGCCCCCCAGCACCTACCTTTTTCGAGACTTTTCCCCACAAACCTCACACCCGTCCACTTCCCCGAAGTGTTCTGGTATCAAGGACTTACGGAAACCGTTTTCGAGGGGTTTTCGGAGGTATTTCGGCTCGAAATGCCGGGTATTTTCTGCCAATTCATCGCGATAATTCCGGGTGATTTTCCATCGCCCGTCGATTTTCACGGGCCATTATCCCGGATTGCCTGTGGCATTCTTCGGAAAGCGGCTTCGCCGCCCGTGCGTGATGTCTTTGGGGGCTCTGCCCCCAAGGCCCCCGGGATTTTTGGAGGCATGACATCGCCTCAGCGATACGCCCCGGACGGGAAGAGAGCAGGTGTTTTCGAGTCGGGCACACCGTGCAAGAAGCCCCTGGGACCTTCGAGAGTAACCTTTCTTTCGGGGCGGCCGGTGGGCTTGGAGAGTACGCGAGTACGCCCAAACCCACCGGACCCATCGCCTCGGCGAAGGCTTGGCTATTCCTTGGCGGGTTGTGTCCCCACAGAGCCCGCCTCCGCTTCACCAAGCCCGAAAACGTTAGGCCACCTCACGCGAAGGGTCAACCAAATCCGGGCCGCCTTTCGCTTCTACCTCGAATGGCCGGCAGATTTTCCTGAATTGCCTCACGGCCCGGTCGGGCACGAGAGCCAGGCCCCCGGCCCCCCGACGCTTGAGGTTCACCTCTTCGAGCAGCCGGAAGAGCTGGTAGCGAACCGGGCGGTACGGCTCGAACGGCAGGGCCCGGAATTCCTCGACCAGCTCCGACGCCGTCCGTTTCGTGGCGATGTCGAGGAGGTACGCCCGGAAGTTTTTTAGGACCGGGCGGTCAATCCGCACCCAGACTCTGGCCTCGGTGTAGCTGATGGCGTAGCCCGAAAATTTGATGGGTATCTCCCTAGCATCGAGAATTTCGTTCTCGCCGTCGAAAAACGAATGCTTCCCATGGGGACCCGAAGCCAGGATGACGAACGCCTGGCGATAGCGGAGGTACTGAACGTTAGCCGAACCCGAACGCTTCCTTCGGTGGCGGTCCCACTTGGAGATATCGATTCGATACTTGGCAATTACCTTCGCATCGACCTCGCGAGGGTCCTTACCCTCGCGGACGTAGCCGGAAGCGTAGTAGCGATAGCCGTTATTCACGTACCGGGCCGCGAGTTGCTGAACGAAACCCTCGACCGACGTCGCCTCGCATTGATAGAGAGCTCGAGCCATTTCCCCTCCACAGAGCCGCGATTGAGGGGGTTTGATTCGGCTCACACCCCCTCGAAAAGGCCACGTCCCGAGAGAACCCTCGATAATTACCTTCCGGCGATAACCTTCGACGACGGAGGAGGCGAAACCATCCTTCGGATACACCCCTGCCGTTCGTCGTCAGCGTGCCGCCAGCGAGGACGAGCCCGGCTTACGACCGGATTCCTCATCGCCGCATCACACCGTGTCAGGGTTTCCGAGGGGCGGGAGAAGGCTTTATCCTCTAGCCTTCCCCTGCCCTCGAAATGCCGTCATGTGAGTGAGATTGTCCCTCGCTGCTTTCGTCGTGGCTTTGCGAGTGCCGGGCTACCACCCCCGACACGCCAACGAGGTCGCGACGGCCAGCCGCTTCCTCGACCGGAGTTACTCCGGCTCCTACTTGCAGCACGCTCCCAGGCTCCGGCTTTTGAATCCCTGCCCTGCCAAGGCAGGCCCGGCCCACTCCGGCCGACGGCCAAAGCCCTTCCCAAGTTAGTGGCGTCCTTCGCCTCGACGGTCACGTTGCTAGTGGGTCTTACCCCACGGGTCCACCCCGTATGTGCGGCAGGTTCGCCGCCATAGTTTCCGCTCGTCCCGGAGGACGACGCGATTTCGCCCGGCAGAAGAGGCAAGCTCCTGAGCTACCCGTCGGCGGTGGATTCTTCGCGGTTCGGCTCCGTCTCCGTTGAGGCTCACTGGCAAGCCCTTGCGGGCCTCGAATCATGGTTGAGCTCTTCACCCGTGCGGCTTTTGTCGGCCGCACGCCGAGGAACGGCAAGGTTCCTCGATTCGCCTGTCACCAGGTCGAAAGCTCCCCACGCCAGCCAGGTTGAGCGGTCCCCGAGGGACCAAACCCCCTGGACGGGATTTGCACGAGCGTTCGTGCTCACCCGCTTCGGTTCGCCACGGCCTTAAAAGCTGTCGCCTTCAAGGTGTGTCCTTGTCGCCCCCGTTCGCGACCATCGGTCTGCATCGGGTAGAACGTTGGGTTTTGGCTGTTCGCTTTAGGCCCAACGAGCCCCCGTCGAGCTGGGCGAGCGAGTCTCCCCGCACCCAGCTCTAAGGACCGTCACCGTAGCTTCGTGCTCCCTTTCGGCGGGTGGTAGCGAGGTCTCCGAATCCATCGAAGACCTCGGCCGCTTCCTCGGGTGGTGACGCCCACTCTCTCATGAGGCATCGCTTCTGCGTTTGGTCTCGCATCCTGACGACTCAAGGGAACAATCAAGCAGAGTCGAACTCAGAGCACAACATCCGCACAGCTATCGTCGCGTTTGGGCCGCATTCATCGCATGCTTGCCCCTTCCTTAG
>MWWK01000210.1_pt1 | contig 11024 bp, 14 predicted proteins | sample 1047241 | NCBI WGS metagenome assembly MWWK01 (sample SAMN06349964, study PRJNA376086) | soil metagenome | isolation source: BG12-3 sample Antarctic (ecotone) soil | place: Antarctica | reverse complement strand
CGTCAAGCCGTCGCCGTGTGCATCTGCTCGGCTAAAACGATGTGCGCTCCGATTGATGCGCCGATGTGATAACAAATCTTTGTTGCCGGGCAAGTGCAATCTGCAAACTTTTGATTACCGATTTTATAAAACTTGACTTCATAGTTTGCGCCGGTCGTTTTGTTGGTAACTGCATAGCGGCGAAACTCGATAACTTTGACTAATGGTTTTGCGATTCGTGCTTTTGCCGTCGCCTTTTCGATTGATTCTTTTGTAATTTCAAGCATAGTGTTTAACTCCCGTTTATTACTGACTGACAAGTTAAATACTACACGAATTATGTAGTAGTGTCAATACTTATTTTGTGTATTACTACATAAAATGAAAATAAATTTTTATCTTGTGTAGCATACACAAATTGTGTATATTGGTTTTTATGATTAAATTAAAACTTGGTGAAATGCTAGACGAACGGAAAATGACGGCGTATGCTCTGCACATCAAAAGCGGCTTGCATCAATCGGTTATCAGTAAAATAAAGCGTAATATGTCAAAGGCTTTGCAGTTGGACGTGCTGGATACGCTCTGCAAGGCTCTCGATTGTCAACCGGGCGAATTGATAGCCTATGAAAATGAAAGTGCTACACAAGGCGTGAATACACAAATTGTGGAGACTACACAAATTGTGGAACGTGCTACACAAAACGTGAATACACAAAACGTGAATGCTACACAAAACGCATCCGATAACGAATTACTTTCAACGGTTGCCGTCGCCGAACGTCTGAATGTTTCCCGGAAATCGGTTAATGATTATATTATTTCGGGTAAGCTCCGGGCGGTCAAAGGAAAGCAGAATCATAATTTTATTCGAGAATCTGACTTGCTGGCGTTTATCGCTCAACGTGATTAGGAATGACTTCACCTTATCCACTGATTTAATTTTTATTGCTTGACAATAGATGCGTTAAATTTTGTTTGTAAATTGTTGAGTGAAAAAGATTTACTTTTTTTCTTGACAGGGTTTGTTTTTAAGAGTTACCTTCGTAGCAGATGTTTTCCAACTGAAAATGGAAAGACACCGGAAATTTACTAGGATTTCCGATGTCTCTACAAAACTGTTTACCGTTACGAGCGGTAATTGTTTGCTCCGTGATAATCCTACTCGAATTATTTCGTTAATGTCAAGCATTTTACCTTGTTCAAGGTGAGATGATTTGACGCAAATTCAACCAAAACCAAAATCAATACGTGCCGCGCATCTGTCGGGCGGTTTTCCTGCGTCTGCCGGTCGGAAAGTTCCGGGTCAATCGAAGACTGTCGGGCAACAAGCCTATGTTCATTCAGGGACAACATCTAAACATTTTCTCAAACGCAAGAAACGAAAGAAAATATCAGAAACATTAGCCGTCAAGCGCAAAAGCCGTCTTGAACTTGTCAAATACTTAAATCAATTAGGTGAACTTAATTATGCCGATTCTATGAGCAAGTGCGGTTCTCGCTGGTCGGTGATGTCGTGCGGTGAACATATCGCGTCAAAGATTCCGTTTCATCGTTGCAACATTCGGTTTTGTCCATCGTGTTCAAATCGCCGGTCGGCAAAGTTCGTCAAGAAATATATTCCGTATGTGTCGGCATTCCTCAAGCAAAATTCACGTTTTAAGCCGTGCTTGTTGACACTGACGCAAGTTAAATTTGTCGGGGAAAGTAAGAAAGATGCACGGGAAAGAATCTTAAAATCATTCAAGAAAGTTATCAGACGGAAATTTTTTAATGAGTATTTTGCTGGCGGCATTTGGGCGTGTGAACTAACCGAAAGCGAATCGGGAAATCATTGTCATCTGCATATTTTCATTTTTCGCCGAAAGTTTATTGATGAAAAGTTACTAAAAAGCGAATGGGCAAAAGTTTCGCCCGGTGCAAAGAATCTCAATATAAAACTGATTGACGGTCTTGAGAGTGGCTTGCGTGAAGTCATCAAATACATTTCCAAGCCGATTCCCGCCGATAATTTGACGTTGGATAGCGTGAAGCAGGTTTTAGAGTTAAAAGGTCTTAGAATGCTCGATACGTTCGGAGAATTTCGGGCATTTTGTCGCGGGTTTGAACTTCCCGAAGATGAAAACGCCGACATCGAAGCCGGGAAACAAGAATTTGTGGTTGGTGAGTGTTGCCCGTGTGAAGGATGCGGAAAGCCTTTGTTTGAGCGAATCTTGACCGATGTCGAGATGATTGCACATCATCGCGCCCGTGAGCTTGTCTTATTCGCGCCGAATAAATTAAGGGTTCGGGGTTCGCCGGGCTGAAAATTGGGTATCACATTGATACCCAATTAAATTAAGGGTTCGGGGTTCGCCGGGCTGAACTTACCGCCGGTCGGCGGTAAGTTACAACTTGTCTATGACCATAGACAAGTTAATTTGTGCAAGGTTGCACAAATTTTAATTGTTGTATCTATTGAAGATAAAAATTCCTCAATATTGAGGAATTATATTTTAATCTGTAATACTGACTTAGCCCGTGAACGGGCTAAGTTACTTATAGACACATTGTCCATAAGTTATTACTTTCGATAAATCACCTTATCATAAGCTATTTTCCGTTTTTGGTTACTTACTCTTAAAAAATAACTCGCTTAATGTCAATGAATTAAATCTTTTATTTTCATACACTTAGCTATTTACACGACATTTTAAGAATGTTAAACTATTAACAGTAGTCATTGACTTGTCGGCGGTTCTCCGGTGCGTATTTTACGCAAACATTTGATACGCACTCTCTACCGCCGATTCGTGATGACGTGAATTCTACATCGTTCACGTCATCACACTAAATCTTACTTTTGCCGACTCTCTGACAGAGTGAACATCAACATTAGCCTGACAGATTGGTCGGCGAATAAAACCGGGCGGCGTGGTTTATTTACTCTTCTCTTCGCCGCTCGGTCAAACAAATTCGGGTTGTTTTAACGGACGTTCCGACAACACGAAAACGAATCGGCGAACGACGGAGAATGAGCGAAAACAGCAATGTTATATCGAACAGAGCGTTCGCCGGTTCAAATACCCCTACGCAGGGGTATTTCAGAATAAATAATATGAGCAACTTAAACGGATTATTAGCAGAAGCCGAAAAGACGCACGAACGATTAAAAAACGCAATCGTTTCGGGTGATTACGATTTGATGACTAAAATCGAGCGGTCAAAGTCTGAACTCAATGCCCGGATTTTCTTTGAACAAAGAAACGAACTAGCCGAACAAATCGATAATTTAGCAATCGAAAAAACTTGTGCCGTCGAATTATCCGCCGAACTCGCCGAACAACTAAGACTTGCGGCGGCTGACGTAATGGAAGCTAAAAGCCGTCTTTACGATACTGAACAGGCTTATGCCGGTATTACTGCAAAACAGTATTACGTCCAAAATCAGATTGAACAAAATAGACTCGAATCGAATCGGGTCGGGGCGTTGCTCAATTCTCACATTCAAAGCCGTTTAAGCGGCATTCCCGGCGAAATGGAGACACTAACAAATGAAACAACTTATTAAATTTATGAGCGAAAAAAACAATTTCGCTTATGTCTGCTCCGCGACGGATGCAAACGACAAACAAAAGAGAATCGCCGAACTCAAGAAACGATTCCAAAATCAATCGAACTTTGCAGACTTTTCCGCCGACATCGCCGACGCTGGCAATCCTTCGGGCGTGTATGATTCGGACGACTTCGCAACCTTCAACCAAAAGGCGAAAGAACACACGGCGTTTAATGACATCAAAAGATTAACGGTCGTGCATTCGGTCAAAGATTCGATTAAGAAATACTTACTCCAAAGAAACGAAGTCATAGCGGCGAACAAAGCCAAAGCCAAAGAAAAGGAACTGCAAAAGAAAGACAAATTTGTAAGTCATCCAAACTTTTTTTGATAACGAATTGGTATTAAATTGCACGGTTTTGTTACTGATTTGAATACTTTTACTTACTTCTACCGGGTGCGGCAAAAAGAACGCATACCCGGCACGAAAAAAGGCTATCAAGCCGTTTCCGTCAATGCTTATCGAATCAATAAATGTGCCGGGTCTGCCTTTGACCTACTCCGCAAAAAATAAAAATCCGGGAAATCTGCGGCAAGTCTTCGGGTCTGCGTTACTTTTCTCAAAATATCGAGCTTATGAAAAATGATGAACTGACATTCAAACAAACAAAGGCGTGTTATCTGATAGTTTCGGGTATGAGTATGCGAGATGTCGCGGATTCGGTCGGAACGAGTGAGACGACAATTTTTCGTTGGTTAAAATCGCCGATTTTTCAAGATGAACTCCGACAATTAAAGCGCATCGTGATTGAGCGTAGTTTGGGCAAATTACAGGTTTTGAACGACAAAAGCATACAGACGTTGGAACGGCTCTTGAACTGCGGTAATTATCCGACTGAATGTCGGGCGGCTGTGGCAATCCTGACTAAGAATCACGAATCAATAGACTTTTTCGAGTATGAATCGAGATTAAAAGCAATCGAGCAAAAATTTAATGAAAACGGGTAAGTTAAAAAAATTTGAGACGGTCGCCGCTCCGCTCATCGTCGCCGATACTCCAGAAGAATTATCGGCGTTAATTGCCGACTTGTTACTGATTGCCGAACGAATGCCGGGAACGATTACAAGCGAACCTACTAAATATAATTCGAGCGATGCGGAAAAAATGATTCCCGAAAAGCCTACTTTATATAATTCGGGCGATGCGGAAATTTTGGATAAAAAAAATCTTACTAAGTTTGATACTAAAACGGATGCAAAAACTGATACTAAAATAAATTCGGGTGATGATACTGGAACATTTTCAAACGAACAACTTTTGATACTGGAACAAATTCAGAATGCCGAACAATAAGAAAGAATTTTCCGACAAAGATTTTAATTGTAAAAAGTGCCGGGCGCGTCTTGCTTTGGAACGGTTTGACCGTCAATGTTTGATTGTCGGGTCGGCGGCGTTCTTTAATTTCGCCCGGTTTGCTTGTCTGAACTGTGAAGCGGTCAATTCGTGGGAAGCTCCTAATCTTTTGCCGACGAACGAAGAAAAATTGATTTGTCGGTATCCTGACAAACTGCTTGACGTGCCGAAGCCGGAAAAACGAATCATAAATTATTTGGGCGTTAAAGGTGTCAGCAAAGCTCCGGGCGGCAAGTATCGTGCAAGAATCATTATTGACGGTCAAACGAAGTATTTAGGCTTTTTCGATTCGATTGCAAAAGCATCTGCCGCATACGAAAAAGCAAAATCATTTGCTGAAAGCAGATAGGAACGCGCCGACAATTTGAAACAAAACAAGTCCTAAAATGAAATAAAGCAGAATCGAAACACATCCAAGTTTTGCGCCGGTCGCGCCGGTCGTGCCGGTCGCGGTCGTGGCTGACTTTTCTTTTTCTTCTCTCTCATCCCGCAACTTGTCTAACTCTGCTTCAATGCTGACAGTTTCCCAATTTTCCCATTCATCCATTGTGTTTTACTCCTTTGTGATTATGCCCGGTTTGACGTTCTAAGGCATCAAACCGGGCTTTTTTCCGTCAAGCCGTCGCCGTGTGCATCTGCTCGGCTAAAACGATGTGCGCTCCGATTGATGCGCCGATGTGATAACAAATCTTTGTTGCCGGGCAAGTGCAATCTGCAAACTTTTGATTACCGATTTTATAAAACTTGACTTCATAGTTTGCGCCGGTCGTTTTGTTGGTAACTGCATAGCGGCGAAACTCGATAACTTTGACTAATGGTTTTGCGATTCGTGCTTTTGCCGTCGCCTTTTCGATTGATTCTTTTGTAATTTCAAGCATAGTGTTTAACTCCCGTTTATTACTGACTGACAAGTTAAATACTACACGAATTATGTAGTAGTGTCAATACTTATTTTGTGTATTACTACATAAAATGAAAATAAATTTTTATCTTGTGTAGCATACACAAATTGTGTATATTGGTTTTTATGATTAAATTAAAACTTGGTGAAATGCTAGACGAACGGAAAATGACGGCGTATGCTCTGCACATCAAAAGCGGCTTGCATCAATCGGTTATCAGTAAAATAAAGCGTAATATGTCAAAGGCTTTGCAGTTGGACGTGCTGGATACGCTCTGCAAGGCTCTCGATTGTCAACCGGGCGAATTGATAGCCTATGAAAATGAAAGTGCTACACAAGGCGTGAATACACAAATTGTGGAGACTACACAAATTGTGGAACGTGCTACACAAAACGTGAATACACAAAACGTGAATGCTACACAAAACGCATCCGATAACGAATTACTTTCAACGGTTGCCGTCGCCGAACGTCTGAATGTTTCCCGGAAATCGGTTAATGATTATATTATTTCGGGTAAGCTCCGGGCGGTCAAAGGAAAGCAGAATCATAATTTTATTCGAGAATCTGACTTGCTGGCGTTTATCGCTCAACGTGATTAGGAATGACTTCACCTTATCCACTGATTTAATTTTTATTGCTTGACAATAGATGCGTTAAATTTTGTTTGTAAATTGTTGAGTGAAAAAGATTTACTTTTTTTCTTGACAGGGTTTGTTTTTAAGAGTTACCTTCGTAGCAGATGTTTTCCAACTGAAAATGGAAAGACACCGGAAATTTACTAGGATTTCCGATGTCTCTACAAAACTGTTTACCGTTACGAGCGGTAATTGTTTGCTCCGTGATAATCCTACTCGAATTATTTCGTTAATGTCAAGCATTTTACCTTGTTCAAGGTGAGATGATTTGACGCAAATTCAACCAAAACCAAAATCAATACGTGCCGCGCATCTGTCGGGCGGTTTTCCTGCGTCTGCCGGTCGGAAAGTTCCGGGTCAATCGAAGACTGTCGGGCAACAAGCCTATGTTCATTCAGGGACAACATCTAAACATTTTCTCAAACGCAAGAAACGAAAGAAAATATCAGAAACATTAGCCGTCAAGCGCAAAAGCCGTCTTGAACTTGTCAAATACTTAAATCAATTAGGTGAACTTAATTATGCCGATTCTATGAGCAAGTGCGGTTCTCGCTGGTCGGTGATGTCGTGCGGTGAACATATCGCGTCAAAGATTCCGTTTCATCGTTGCAACATTCGGTTTTGTCCATCGTGTTCAAATCGCCGGTCGGCAAAGTTCGTCAAGAAATATATTCCGTATGTGTCGGCATTCCTCAAGCAAAATTCACGTTTTAAGCCGTGCTTGTTGACACTGACGCAAGTTAAATTTGTCGGGGAAAGTAAGAAAGATGCACGGGAAAGAATCTTAAAATCATTCAAGAAAGTTATCAGACGGAAATTTTTTAATGAGTATTTTGCTGGCGGCATTTGGGCGTGTGAACTAACCGAAAGCGAATCGGGAAATCATTGTCATCTGCATATTTTCATTTTTCGCCGAAAGTTTATTGATGAAAAGTTACTAAAAAGCGAATGGGCAAAAGTTTCGCCCGGTGCAAAGAATCTCAATATAAAACTGATTGACGGTCTTGAGAGTGGCTTGCGTGAAGTCATCAAATACATTTCCAAGCCGATTCCCGCCGATAATTTGACGTTGGATAGCGTGAAGCAGGTTTTAGAGTTAAAAGGTCTTAGAATGCTCGATACGTTCGGAGAATTTCGGGCATTTTGTCGCGGGTTTGAACTTCCCGAAGATGAAAACGCCGACATCGAAGCCGGGAAACAAGAATTTGTGGTTGGTGAGTGTTGCCCGTGTGAAGGATGCGGAAAGCCTTTGTTTGAGCGAATCTTGACCGATGTCGAGATGATTGCACATCATCGCGCCCGTGAGCTTGTCTTATTCGCGCCGAATAAATTAAGGGTTCGGGGTTCGCCGGGCTGAAAATTGGGTATCACATTGATACCCAATTAAATTAAGGGTTCGGGGTTCGCCGGGCTGAACTTACCGCCGGTCGGCGGTAAGTTACAACTTGTCTATGACCATAGACAAGTTAATTTGTGCAAGGTTGCACAAATTTTAATTGTTGTATCTATTGAAGATAAAAATTCCTCAATATTGAGGAATTATATTTTAATCTGTAATACTGACTTAGCCCGTGAACGGGCTAAGTTACTTATAGACACATTGTCCATAAGTTATTACTTTCGATAAATCACCTTATCATAAGCTATTTTCCGTTTTTGGTTACTTACTCTTAAAAAATAACTCGCTTAATGTCAATGAATTAAATCTTTTATTTTCATACACTTAGCTATTTACACGACATTTTAAGAATGTTAAACTATTAACAGTAGTCATTGACTTGTCGGCGGTTCTCCGGTGCGTATTTTACGCAAACATTTGATACGCACTCTCTACCGCCGATTCGTGATGACGTGAATTCTACATCGTTCACGTCATCACACTAAATCTTACTTTTGCCGACTCTCTGACAGAGTGAACATCAACATTAGCCTGACAGATTGGTCGGCGAATAAAACCGGGCGGCGTGGTTTATTTACTCTTCTCTTCGCCGCTCGGTCAAACAAATTCGGGTTGTTTTAACGGACGTTCCGACAACACGAAAACGAATCGGCGAACGACGGAGAATGAGCGAAAACAGCAATGTTATATCGAACAGAGCGTTCGCCGGTTCAAATACCCCTACGCAGGGGTATTTCAGAATAAATAATATGAGCAACTTAAACGGATTATTAGCAGAAGCCGAAAAGACGCACGAACGATTAAAAAACGCAATCGTTTCGGGTGATTACGATTTGATGACTAAAATCGAGCGGTCAAAGTCTGAACTCAATGCCCGGATTTTCTTTGAACAAAGAAACGAACTAGCCGAACAAATCGATAATTTAGCAATCGAAAAAACTTGTGCCGTCGAATTATCCGCCGAACTCGCCGAACAACTAAGACTTGCGGCGGCTGACGTAATGGAAGCTAAAAGCCGTCTTTACGATACTGAACAGGCTTATGCCGGTATTACTGCAAAACAGTATTACGTCCAAAATCAGATTGAACAAAATAGACTCGAATCGAATCGGGTCGGGGCGTTGCTCAATTCTCACATTCAAAGCCGGTTAAACGGCATTCCCGGCGAAATGGAGACACTAACAAATGAAAGCACTTATTAAATTTATGAGCGAAAAAAACAATTTCGCTTATGTCTGTTCCGCGACGAACGCAGACGACAAACAAAAGAGAATCGCCGAACTCAAACGCAGATTCGAGCAAAGCAATTTTTCGGCGGTCGCTGGCTTCTCTGCCGACATTGCCGACTGCGGTAATGAATCGGGGGTATATGACTCCGACGACTTCGCAACCTTCAACCAAAAGGCGAAAGAACACACGGCGTTTAATGACATCAAAAGATTGACCTTAGTTCACTCGGTCAAAGAATCGATTAAAAAGTATCTTTTGCAAAGAAATTCGGTTATCAAAGCGAACAAAGACAAAGCGAAATTGAAGCAAAAAGCGAAAGAAAATAAGCACGTTTCACATCCGAACTGGTATTAAATTGCACGGTTTTGTTACTGATTTGAATACTTTTGCTTATCTCTGCCGGGTGCGCCTTTTTCCGTGCCGGGTGGCATCGAAAAAAGGCTATCAAGCCGTTTCCGTCAATGCTTATCGGTTCGGGAAATGCGCCGGGCGTGGCTTTGACCTACTCCGCAAAAAATAAAAATCCGGTAAATATGCGGCAAGTGTTCGGGTTTGCCTTACTTTCCCGAAAATATCGCATTAAAACGGCATTAAATAACAGCTATGGAAAAAGACGAACTTACATTCAAACAAGAAAAAGCGGCGTTTTACATCGTTTCGGGTATGAATCTTAAAGATGTCGCCGGTTTGGTTGGCTGTAATGAATCTACTTTGTTTCGTTGGTTGCGGTCGGCGGCTATGCAGAATCGGGTAAGGGAACTTCGCAGAATAACCGTCGAACACAGCACAAACGATTTACTTCGATTGAATAAAAAGGCGGTTCAAACTCTCGAATCTTTACTTGATTGCACATCTTCGCCCGCTTCCAGATGTCGGGCGGCAAGTATCATTTTGACGAAGACAACCGAAAGCCTTGAATACGAATACGAGTCAAGATTAAAAGCTATTGAGGAACGCCTTGAGAGTAAATAGATTAAAAAAATTTGAGACGGTCGCCGCTCCCGGAATTGTCGCCGATACTCCCGAAGAATTGGCGGCGTTTATTGCCGAATTGTTATTGATTGCCGAACGGATGCCGCTCGAAAAAATTAGTTTTGCCTCACCTACTAAAAACAATTCGGGCGATGCGGAAAAAATTAATTTTGCTTCATCTACTAAAAAATATACGGAAGCGGAATTGAAACTTTTAAGAGAAATTCAGAATGGGGAATAATAAAAAGTCTTTTGAAAATCGGGATTTCAGATGCAAAAAATGTTCGATTTTACTCGGTCTTGAACGGTTTGACCGGCAATGTTTGATTGTCGGGTCGGCGGCGTTTTTCAACTTCGCCCGGTTCGCCTGTCTGCGTTGCGAGAAAATAAATTCTTGGGAAGCTCCGAATCTTTTGCCGACGAAAGAAGAAAAATCGATTCAGCGTTTCCCGGATAAATTGCAGGATGTTCCGCATCCAGACAAACGAATCATAAATTATTTAGGCGTGAAAGGCGTTTCCAAAGCTCCGGGCGGCAAATATAAAGCTCGAATCGTGATTGACGGAAAAACAAAATATCTCGGTTTTTTCGATTCGGTTTCAAAGGCGGCGGCGGCATACGAGAAAGCAAAAACCGGCTCTGATTTATCTACTAAAAATAGAAACGACTTCTATAAAGAATCTGAAAATCAAAATACCTAAACCGATATAAAGCAGACTCGAAAAACATCCGACTTCTTCGCCGGTCGCGCCGGTCGCGCCGGTCGCGGTCGTGGCTGAATTTTCTCTTTCCTGCCGTTCCTTGTCTAAAAGCAATTCTGTTTCAATTTGAGCGGATTCCCAATCTTGCCAATCGTGCATTGTAGTTTCTCCTTTAATAGTCATTTGTAGCCGGTAGAATCGATTCTACCGGCTTTTTTTTGTCTTTAGGCTTAGACGGTCGCTTTATGCTTTGC
>MWWK01000209.1_pt1 | contig 11029 bp, 19 predicted proteins | sample 1047241 | NCBI WGS metagenome assembly MWWK01 (sample SAMN06349964, study PRJNA376086) | soil metagenome | isolation source: BG12-3 sample Antarctic (ecotone) soil | place: Antarctica | reverse complement strand
CCTTAGCATGACGACGCGCGCCGTCGAACGCTACACGAAACAGAACCGTTTGAGCGCGACTTACGAGCGCGGGCGGACGCGACCCGTGCCGATGTATGACGAAGCGGAAGTTCGCGCGCTCGCCGCCGCACTTATGCAACCGTCCTTCTCCGCCGCAATAGTAGCGACACAAGGCGACAATAACGACCGCGATGTCGCTATTAACACGAATCAAGCCCTACAGCGCACCGGAAATGATGAAGCCTTGACGATGTTCGTCTCTATGCTTTCGGACGCAATGAGGGCGGCGCAAGGGCAAGGAAACACCGTTGCAGCCGTACCGTTGCGCGACAAGATGACGTTATCGTTTAAGGAAGCGGCGAAGCTGTCAGGCGTGCCGGAAAGCAACTTGCGGGCTGCCTTTGCCGATGGAACTTTGCGCGGTGCGAAGATCGGGCGCGGGGTGAGGGTAATGCCGGACGATGTGCGGAAATATGTTGATGTGAGGATGAAGGGGAAATGATGCTTGAGGGCGAAGATGCAAAAGGGGAAGATGCTGTAAGCCGTCATAAAAAAGCATTCCTAGAAGAAGCGCGCGACTCCATCATCGCCACGAGTGAACATGAGATTTACTTTCAAGATGAAGCGGGCGGGCGCGTCCTTCTCTACTACGATTTACCCGAACGGGCATTAAGGAATCGGATAAGCCTTGCACTGTACATCAACGGAACTATTCACAATCTACTCGCAGAACGATATGCGAAAAGAGAAGGTATTTCATACGCGGCGGCGTCGAAACTGATAAGCGAGGAAAACGCCGCGATTATCGAAGAACTGACGCGAGAGAAGCGCGCACAGCTAAAGGAGTTGATAGAAGATACTGTCCGACAAGCTATGTACGACTTTTGGTTTGAGGTGGATAGCGAAGCGAAGGAGAAAACCAGTACCAGACTAGCTAGCAGAGGTGTTCGATTTACCCGAAACGGCGCAGTGAGAATCTCACGCAAGCGTGGCGTTACCGAAAAGAAATCTATCGGAAAAGCGGGCGCGCCAAAAGGACAGAGACACGCGCGAACCACATCTGAACCTAAACACTTAGACGAATTTTCCCGACGGTTAAAAAGATTCGCCAAAAGTTATGAGGGCGAGTATTCCAAGCGACTGACCGCACCCATTGCCGCCAAGCGTTTAGGCTTTGGCAGTGAGAGAACCATGCAACGACGATTGCGCGGTTGGGGAGAGGACAGGAGATTTACCGAGATTCTTAGTGAGTTGTAAATTAAAATATCCGAATTGATTTATGTCCGAATAGTTAAGTTACAATTTGCACATAAAGCCAAAGAGCGCGACCAGTCCGCCAAGACAAAGAATCGCGCTCAATGATTTTCACCCGCGTTTGATAGCGGCTTTCCTACATTTTAGATACACGCCGCTATCAAACGCAACCCTTGAACTTAAGGAGATTGCGTAATGTCTTTTGATTCTTCCGCTTCCGTTAATCAATTTCGCAAGGTGAACGATGTCGCCGCGCAACTTGGCGTGTCGCCTCAGCATGTCCGAAATCTCATCACTGAAGGCAAACTCCAACCGGCTTGTCGTTTTGGAAATGTTTTTCGGATTCCACAAACCACAGTTGATTTATTCGTAAGACGCGCGGTTGTTGAACCGTTAGCGAAAGCGGCATAAATAGCGAAAACCGCCACGATGACGAGTCGTGACGGTTTCCTTAATCCTGTGTTGTTAGGCGGCACAGGCGCAAATAGTGAAAGACAGTTCACCAATGCAGACCGAATCTTACCACACCAACCGACCGGACTTTCAACCACAATCAACTTATTTCCGTTCACCTCTCCGGCGCGCCACGCGCCGCCAACCATGCGAAGTCTGCGGTAAAGCGGATTGGTGCAGCGCATCCGCAGACGGTGCGCGCGTCATCTGTATGCGCGTCAGAAGCGACAAGCCGACGCGCAACAACGGATATTTGCACATCCTGCGCGATGACGACTTCACGACGCCGCATACATCGCCGCAGCAATCACGACCGCAACCGCCGCCCGCCGAGACGCCGCGAATCGCTGACGTTGATACATGTCATCACGTTTATGTTGATTTAATTCGCGCACATCTCGTGCTTGCCGACGAACACCGCGAAGCATTAAGGGCGCGTGGGTTATCAGACTTGGCTATTGAGTTTGACGGTTATAAGAGCGCACCGACAAATATCTTTGCCGCGAACATCGCCCGTACGCTTTCAAAGGATTATGACCTGACGGGCGTTCCCGGCTTCTATCGTGACAAGGGCGCGTGGCGATTGAATTTTACCGAGTGGTATCAGGGCATCATCGTTCCCGTAAAAGACACGCGCTCTCGTATTCGTGGCTTGATGGTTCGCCGCGACGATGCAATCAAAAATAAATATATTTGGCTGTCCTCGAATCGTGAACCGGACGGTGCTTCGCCGGGTTCGCCGCCACACTTCGCCCGCGTTGATGTTGCCCGCGCGACCGGAAAGATAGTCGTCACGGAAGGCGCATTAAAATCTTCGGTCATCTCCGAACTAACAGGTGAATCTGTTTGCGGTATCGCGGGCGTGTCGAACTTCCCCGAAAGTTTCGGGCAGGATTTACGGCGCGCCATTCCTGAATTAAAGAGTGCCGTCGTCGCCTACGATGCCGACTTTAGAACGAATGAAGCGGTACGGCGCGGGCTGGATAAAGTCGCCGCCAACCTTCAATCCGCCGGGCTGAACGTGACGGTTATTCTGTGGAAGCCGGAGCGCGGCAAGGGCTTCGATAATGTTCTCGCGGCGTCGAAAGAGGTGGCAGCGTGAACACACAACAAACCAGACCGCAATCACCATTCACGGAAATTCCGCTTCGTGACTTCAAACGCAAGTTTAATCCTGACCGCCCGCGCTTCGCCGTTAATCACGATGAATCAATCCGCAACGTCATCCCGCTTCGCTCCGATAATCTCGAAGCCGACGGCGCGGCTTTTAGCTGTGCGCTCGATTGGTTGATGACGTGCGCGGGCTACAACGAAGTACCGCGTTCGTTCGTGCGCGCCGTCGCCGGTGCGATTGAACACGATGAGGACGGCAAGGGTAAGCGGATGCCGATAACCGATGAACGTCTCGCGGAGTTGATGAACTGCTCCACAAAGACCATCCAACGACAGCGAAAATCCTACCTCGAACAGGAACGGGGCAGCGATAAAGTCAAGGGTACGAACTTCTCCATTATCAACGTCGTGGAAGGCGAGTATGACCATAAACAAGGAAAGCACGCGACAACGATTTATGAGTTTCTAATCGGCAAGCAAGTCGCGCAAACCGTAGAGCGTGCGCGCACGTCGCCAACATGGAAGCGCGACCAGTTCGCGGCGATGCGCGAAGCGGCGCGCGAAGTGTTCAACGACATTGACGAAGCACCGTTGGCGTCAACCAAACGCAAGAAACAGACGCTTTCACCGGAGAGTGAAGCGCGAAAACTTCGTAAGGCAATCGTCTCACTCGCCAAACGACTTGGCGACCAAACGCGCAAAATCAAGGATGCCGACACGCTTGCAAGCCTTAAACTCGATGAACTTCAAAGCGACATCGAAGATGCGCTACTTTCCGGCGACTTGCGGCAAGCCTTTGTAAATAAAGAAGTTGACTTGCAGCAGGACATAATGTCCACCAGCCCCCCCGTCTCCGATGCTGTCCACATACCGGAAGAAAGAATGTGGACAGCATCAACACCACCGGACGAAGCGACGGATGACGTTTGGGCGAGCTTTGATAACAGGTTGCGACGTGAACAACCGATTGACGAACCGGACACTGATTCATCCGAAGATGTTGACGACTTCGCGCCCAGCATCGCTTTTCCCGATGAGCCGGGCGACGAACTGACGTATGAACTCGACGATAACGACCTCGACGATGACGACCTTGCGATTATCGCCGCCGAGCGCGCCGCAATCCAAGACGAAGCGAATAGCTTGCCGTTAGAGCCTGACGAACTTTCAACATCCCCGCCAACCTTCACAGATTCACCGCCGCTTGATGATGAAGATGCCACGCAGAAGATTGTGCGCCCGCCAACCCCCGACTGGATGACCGCAGAACCGGAACGAACGCCGGAAGAAATCGAAAGACAGCGCGCGGGTTTGGAAAAAGTACGCGCCCACATGAAGCGAAAGTATGCGCCGCAACCTTAACGAAATGACACAGAAGCAAGCCACTGAAAAACAAAGAAACAGCACAGAAGGACGCAAGCGCAGCCTTGCCAACTTGAAACCCTTCCAGAAGGGCGTGAGCGGCAATCCGGCGGGGCGTCCGAAGTCGCTCACGCTCTCCGAAGCTTTCCGCCGTCAACTCTCGCAGCCTGTACCCGGCGACGAACAGGGGCGCACGTTCGCGGAAGTTTTCCGCTTTCGAGATGTGGACTAACAACCATGAAGGGGATTTATGAGCGAACAGCAAACCGAAACAATTTATGAACGCATCCGCCGCGAAGGGCGTGAGCGTGATGAACGCGAACGCGAACGCCAGCGGCAAAATGGAGAAAATGAAACAGGGAGAAACTAAAACCAATGCACAATGGAATAAATAACAATCCGCACACCGAACTTAGAAGCTTGGAAGCGCAACATCAAGCCCTTTCCGATGAACTGACATCGGCGCAAAACACGCTTGCAATCGCGCGCCGTGAACTATCCGCCGATGTGCGCCACATCGAACAGGCAACGGCAGCGCAAGCCCGCGTAAGCGCGATTGAAGGGGCATTAAACGCCCTGACGGGAAACATCACAGCGAAGCGCGCGGATGTCGAAGCCTACGATGCCGTCCAAGCGACAACCGCACGGCGTGCGCGCATCGCTGAAATTGAACATGAGCGCGATGCTTGCGCGAATAAGTTTAACGACGCCCGCGCGGAAGCCAGCGAAGCTCTAGACGCGCCGTTGAACCGGATGCGCCAAGCCCTTGAGACGCGCGCGTCGCTTGCTATTGAAGCCGAAAGCCTTTTACGCGATGAAGGCATCAACGCATCCGCACACCCGGCGACGGCGCGCGACTTCACACGGACAACGGTTGAACACGGCGAAGCGGTAGATGTCGCTTTCAACGTATCCGTCAATCGCATCGAACATACGCGGCGAAGCACTGAACTCGCGGAGATGTCACGCGCACGCGGGATGCGTGAACGCGAAGCTGAACGCGCACGGCAAGAACGCGCACAACATGAGCGTGACGAACGCGAGCGGGAAGCTGAACGCATCGAAGCTTGGCGCACGGGCGCGGCGGCTTAAACCGATGAAAGCAGAAGCTACCAGATGACAGACTCACGCGGACACGGCGACAAGTTAAACCGGAAGCAAGAGCAAGCAATCGCGGCACTTCTTTCCGCGTCGTCAATCAAAGCGGCGGCGGGCGTGTGCGGCATGGCAGAAGTCACTTTGTGGAGATGGTTGCAACTTCCTGACTTCCAAACCGCGTACAGGGCTGCCCGAAGGCAAATCGTGGAGCGGGCGGTTAGCGAACTTCAAGCGGCATGTGGTGAAGCGGTCGAAGCCTTGAAGCGTAACCTTCATTGCGAGAATCCGGCGGTTGAAATACGCGCCGCGCAAATCATCCTTGAGCAAGGTATTAAGGGCGTCGAACTTATGGACTTGCAAGAGCGTGTCGAACGCTTGGAAAGCCTGTTAGCAGGGCAAGAGAAAGGCAAAGGTGCGAAGTGGGCTTGAACGAAGCGGTAAAGCGGCTGGAAACGACGACGTGCGCGACCGAAACTTGTTTGGCGTGCGCGAGCGGGGACGTATATCGAAGGGTTTTCGAGACGGAACTTACACGGCTTGGCGTGCGGCTACTTGTGCGCTCGGAAGATTGCGCGGTGCGGGCGTGCTTTGAATGTGGACGCAAAGAGACGTGGAATCTTAGCGGCTACCCCGCAGAAACGCGCCGCAAGTGCTTGGACTTGACCGATGTGATTTATCACTTATTGCAAACGCGAGACGACACGGCGCAACATCGGTTAAGCAAGATGTTTGATGAACTAAACGAACTGTTAAAAACGAAGGATGAGCGCGCCGATCACGGCATGGAAACAATCGCAATAGAACAAGCGGAAGCCAAAGCCGCCGCCATGCTCGGTTGGATTGATGAACACGATGAGGAATTTACGCAGATGATGCACCGTCCGGCGTTAATCACGCGGAGAGGTTTTGCCGCATGAACTTAGAAAACAGAATCGAAAAGTTAGAGCAGAGGGCGAACGCCGAAAGCGCGTTTTGCGGTTGTCCGGTAGTGGTGCGCGTTATCGGAGTTGACGGAGCGGACTTCAACGCGAAGCATCCGCCGTGCGGAAAGCCGATTGATGAGGCGGCTATCGGTGATCCGACGCAATACGATTTGCGGCTTTATAAACCGGTCCATGACAGTGCTTCAATCGAATATCTTTTCGAGCAGTACCAACAACGCACAAGTCCGGCGGCGGATGGCTTGCGGATTTATGCCAACGACTTTTCAGACCAAAAAGCGGACGGGATTGTTGATTACTTAAAATCCATTTTCGAGAGTGAAGAAGTAAAAGCGGCGTTCCAAAGGGAAGGGTTGATGATATGAGCATCGAAAGCAGAATTGAACATCTTGAGCAACGCGCGAACATCGGCGCATCATGCGCGAAGTGTGGCGGCGCGCAAGGCTTTACTTTCACCTTGACGCCACAAGGTAACGCGCCTTACTCGCCGCAAGCCTTGCCACAATCCGCGCCGGAGCGGTGCGAATCTTGCGGACGGGCAACGGTGAATTTCACCATCACGCCGGGAACGAAAGAGAGCCTAACCGATGAGCATTGAAAGCAGAATTGAGCGACTAGAAAAAGCGGCTATCAACCCGGCGGGCGGTTTTGACCTGACGCGATTGACGGATGATGAGTTGCTAGGGATTGAAGCGTTTTTAAGTAGAACCGCATCCGCGAATTCACCGGATACGATTCTGTCACCGGAACTTGAGGCGGCACTGAAAAGGGTGAGTGTAAAGCCGGAGTAAGGCGCAAGATGTTGTGGTCGGACGCGCTTTTTCGGCTAATTGAAAAACCGTTCAAATCTTGCTCATCTTCGCCCATCGTTCGCCGCAAGATGATGTACTTAGAACCTGACAAAACCTGACATTTTCATTATCACGACTGATAATGGCGTTTATGGCATTTGGGTAACCCCATGCAAGCAAGCGACGCAAGCGAGATTGCCCATATAACTTGGGGCGGCGCGCCCACTTCTATTCTTGGCGTGGGCGGCGGCTGCGGTAGTAACTTCGCACATACGTGCCATCGCGTCTGTAATATCCCTTGACGTAAGTGGTTTTTAGTGAAAAAGAAAGGCTTGGCACAATTACGTGCCAAGCCAATCCATTTTATTGAAATTGCAGCTTCCGATATGAAAAGCAACCTCTTTTATACGTGAAGCTGAATATTTACTTACTCTATCTTCTCAATTGTGTTCTCAATAGTTTACAAGTGTGAAGTTGGATATTGCCTCCCGCTAACTTACCGCCAGCCGTGTACCCGGTTGACAATTTAATATTGAAATCATCTATTCCTATACCAGGTTCTCCGTTGTCTGCTACATCTACCATATAAGTCCCCGGTACTCCGTTAATTTCACAAGTGCCTTCGATATGTCGGCTTGTCGGACCAGTAACGACGTAAGCTGTAACACCTGTCCCTTTAACTCTCAAATTCGTGCCGTGGTCTATGTAGGTTAAATGACCCCAGAAATCACCATTCTTAATGCCGCCAGCGACTCCGAAAGTGCCTTTATTGACCGAAGGAGCAATAATATATCCGCCCCCTGTAATAAAGTCTTTATCTACCGGACAACTAGACGGTGTTCCACAAGTTATGTCTGCGTGTGCTGAAGCAATGCTTATGTCCGTATCCGTGCCGGGAACAACTCCGGGAATTCTGATGTGGAGCGCGTTGACGGTAATGTCTCCGCGATTTGCATTAGCACCAGTTCCGGTTTGTTCGTTAATTATCACTACTCCGCCACCGGGTAAATTCACGGTTTGATTCGCTCCGCCCGAAACTACAACAGGCGTGCCATTAATAACCAAATTAACAATTTCAGAGCTTCCGCTAACTGAAGCTTTGTTCCTTGAGCACTGCGCCTGTGCCTGTGCCTTAAGAAACTCGCCTCCGATTGTTTGCCCTGCGACATTTAAGTTAAAACTTGCCACAGTTGCTTGCGTGCGGCTTTGATTTCCTTGCGCGACGGTTGAAGCGTGAAGAACCTCGGCTGTTAAAGCGCCACTGGTTGGGTCAAGTGCGGGGTCTACGGGATATTGCAGCAGGCTTGCTTTGAGTGCTCCACCTTCCGGCGAAACATCTCCTGTATCAGCTATAGGTCCTATCGGTATACCCAGAACCTTTCCTTGTACAACCGTCCCTCGCCCGCTAAAAGTCGTTGTACCAGCCGCCGCTGAAAATGCTAGTGTCGAGCTTTGGACAGCCAAAGTTAATAGCAAAGTGATTGCTAACATTGAAGTGAAAAATCTAGAAATTTTGTTCATCGTGAAAAACTCTCCTATGGGAAATAATTCACACCTTTGTGATTTGGTGTTCTGAACGCAACCTTCAAAAGGACATGGGAAGGGCGCTATAGCTTTTGATAATTATGGGAAGAAACTGACTGTGGGAAGAAACTGACAAGCTGCAATCTATTCCTAACCAACATCTCTGTCAAGCTAAATCTGACACCTAAAACAACAAGCGGGCGTGATACTCGAAAGCATCATCGCCCGCTTGTTGTTTTAGAAGCTATCTCAAAAATATGCTCTGAGCAAGATAATAGCGGTTCGAGTAAAGTCCATTACTCGTCGGTTAATTCTTCGCGTCGTGCCATGCTCGAAATTTAGCACGACTATTTTTGAGATGGCTTCTAGTTTCGTTCTAGTTTAGTTGTCGGCGGCTTCACGCGCGCGCGTTTGGGCGGCGAAGTGGTTACGCAACACGGCTTCAACGTATTCCGGCGATTCATCAATCCGGTATGAGTCAAGGCTTGCAATCTCTTCGCCCAGCGCGTTGTACATACTCACGGGGACGAGCGGATGATTCATCAAAGCGGCGATGAGTTGCGCTAAACCCGTGACGCTTGATAAGTCATCGGTGAAGTGGTCGCGTGCGTGTTTCGGCGGTGTGGTTTCCCGGCGCGTGACGGGCTTCCGGGCGGTTTGTTTGCGTGTGGTCATGGTTTGGTATCCCTTCTTAGTAAGTGAGGCTTTCAAGCGTGCCGATGGACGCCGCGAGCGCGTTTAATTCCTGACGCGCTTCATGCAACGCGCGGGCAATGGTGTCTAAGGTTTCGTGGTCGGGCGCATCGTCGCACGCGGTTCGATACGCGCGGGCAACAAGGCGATTGACGGATGCTAACCGGGCTTCCGGCGCATCGCTTACGGTTTGCTGTTCATAACATCGTTTGCTAAAACTCATGGTGTGATGTCCTTTCATCTGTCAAAGGGTGAAGGGTTAAAGACGCGCCGGGTGTATCAGCATCCGGCGCGTCTTGTTTCGTGTTTAGAAGTTCAATGCCGCGCGCTCGGCGGCAAGTTGAAGATGAGCGGAAACGGCGGCGGCGACGTGATAGCAAGCCTGACCACGTTCGCCCGCTTTGCATGTGCATGATGCGAAGCGTTTGCCGTCGCGCTTCTCGCATGTGACGGTGTAAGTCGCGCCCGTCGTCTTATTCGTGACGGTGTACGAACCGAACTTTTGCACGCGCACCAAAGGCTTGACGGTGCGTGCTTTGTTGATTGCCTTCTCTAACTTGGCGGCGGTGGTGAGTTAAATCATGGTCGTGTTCTCCGTTTTCGTGTTTGCTTCCAACGAATGAGATATTAACTCTTGAGTGAGTATCTGTCAAGCTAATAACTCACTCTTGCGAAAATAATTATTTGCGGTTAAACTTCCCACATGAACAGCGAACGATTCACGACAAACGAAGCTGCCGAGCGGTTAGGCGTAAGCCCTGCCCGTGTCCGGCAAATGGTGGCTAGTGGTGAGATTGAATCCGAGAAGTTCGGGCGCGATACCGTCATCACAGCAGGGGCGTTAAAGGTCGCTGCCACGCGAAAGACGAAGCCCGGACCAACACCGAAAGCTGCGAACGAAGCGACCGCACCGAAGCGCACGACGACAAAGGCGACGGCGAAGAAAGGCAGTAAGTAAATGAGCAGCGTAAAGAACTTTCCACAGCAAGAAACCGGCGACGTTGCCGCAGCAAAAGCGCGTATTGTTATTGGCATCAATAACACCTTGACTAACGACCCGTGCGCTTTGTGCGGCGCACGTACCGACCCGGACGGCATTGATTTGATGTTGGCGGATTCGCTGTCTTTGGTGTGCGATGACTGCGGGATGACTTATGTGCGCCCATTGGCAATGTTATTAAGGCTTCGCAATGCGGCGCGCACTTTTACATCATCCGACATGGGCGAGGACGTATTTTGATGTATAGCTATGCGAACGTGGTCGAGAATTTGAGACCAATTGGTCTCATTCCCGAAACTGAAAGCCAAGCCCGCGAGATAGCAAGCGGTGCGCGACTGTTCGAGAACGCCGATGCGGAAGTGTTGATAGATGGATGACCGGAAGGCTTGATGCACATGCCACCAAGTCAAAAACGGTGTGCGCCCGCCGTTTGTGTTGATAGATGGATGAGCGGACGGGCGCGGAGTAAAACATCCGTGCCGACACGTAAGTTTTGATTGATTGATTTATAAATCAATCGCGCGCCCGCCGCACGCATCTGGAAACGAAATAACGACATCGCTTGTCTCTATTGTCGGCTTGTGTCGTTATTTGATTTTGTTCAGTAAAAGCGAATTGCGACGTAAAGAGACAATAGCGACCGCCGATGTCGTTATTCGAGTAACGACACAAAACGACATGACGCACATCACCAAAGAGCAAGCCGCCGAAATCCTTAGCATGACGACGCGCGCCGTCGAACGCTACACGAAACAGAACCGTTTGAGCCCGACTTACGAGTGAGGGCGTGAGCGACCCGT
>MWWK01000208.1_pt1 | contig 11031 bp, 13 predicted proteins | sample 1047241 | NCBI WGS metagenome assembly MWWK01 (sample SAMN06349964, study PRJNA376086) | soil metagenome | isolation source: BG12-3 sample Antarctic (ecotone) soil | place: Antarctica | reverse complement strand
ACGCTCTAGGAGCTCATCTATCCTTTGAGCCGGAAGAGCCTGTATTTCGGTTTTATTTCTGGTTTGTAGAGCGGTTTCCATTAGTATTGTTTACTTGTCTTTATCTAATAGTAATCATTTATTACTTACTTTACTAATATTACTTTTGTTACTCTGAAAATACAAGTTTTTCTGTACGGGTAAAAATAAGCCGATCTAAACGAAAAAAAGCTCCGTCGAGGAGCTTAGTTTTTTGCTTTTTCTTTCTTCTCTTTTTTTGGAGGGAGCGAGCCTAAGCGATTCACTTTTCAATGCCAATTCTTAAAACACTTCGGACATTGTTTAGCTAAATGAGTTCGTAGCCTCTCTTTACAGTAAGGACATCTTGGATTGGAGGGATCTATTTTGATTTTAAATGGCTTTGGTCCAAAAAATCTTTTCAGTGTTCCTAACAACCCGCCCTCGTCTGGTTGCTCTTGCAATGGTTCTTTGGTTTCTAATTCTTTATTCTTTAGATATAACGCGAAGCCTTCACTTTTCGCTTTTTTTTTGGCAGCAGCCTCTGGGTTGAGAATATCTATTTTTAAGGCGCACTCCTCTGACATTTTTTTATATTCGTCACTGTCTAAGTAAATACAATGAGTTTTTATTGTGTAAAGAACAAATATATTGCGCGGATCAAAGTCATGTGCGATCTCAAGACATCTAATTTTATCCTTTCTATCGTAATCTGAATCATTATCTTTTCCTCTACATGCACTGTTTATTTTCCATGCAATTGAGACCTTTAGTTCTTCTTTTTTACCTTCAGGTGCATTTATAAGTGCTTCCTCTACGCCTTTTATCAATTCCTCTTCTCTGAAGTTGTCAGGACGGGATAAATGCGCGGCTGCTACTCCTTTTCCCAGTAAAGCAATATAATTCTCAGGTTCATACTCTAAAACTTGGGTAAAGTATTTATAAGCCTCTTCATAATTACCCGTTTCTTCTCCATCAGAGGCAAGTTTTAATAGATTATTAACATTAACTCCCGCAACCTTGACGGCTTTCCGCACAATTATGTCAAAGCTGCAATACATGCATTTAACCTGTTCTTTATCATCTGGTAATCGTAAAACACCTCCACAGTTTGGACATTTAGCTGCAACAAATTCCATATTTATCTACTCCCAATCTTTTTTCAGCTTTATTTTTATCTTAGGCTCTTTCGGTTGTCCAGTGACGTTTTTATAACTTTTAAGGAGTCCTAAATTCTCTACTAGCTCCAAAGTCTTTTTCGTGATTTTTTTTCTCTTTATAAGGGAAACTGAGCCCAAAGCGAAGTTTTTCCCTCTAATAGATTTCTAATGAAATCTAATTAAATCTAACAAAAAAACAACAAGGGTTAAGTGCTTTAGAATGAAGGATAAGAAGAAGTGCTACTGCAATTACTACCATAGTTACTGCAATTACTACCATAGTTACTGCAATTACTACCATAGTTTTAGCCCTTTTACTGCAATTACTACCATAGTTACTCCCAGACTTTTTCGAGTTGGAAAATAATCTTTGGTTCGCCTGTTATTCCCTGAGTCAACTTGTAGCTTTTGAGGAGTCCGATCCCTTTAGCGGTTTCTATTCCCTTTAAGAAATACTTCTCAAGTAAGGATCGTCTGCCCTGCTTCATATACTCCTCCGCTATGGTCCAGTAAAGCTTATCCTGGTATATCTCGGTTTTATAGTCTTTCGGTCTGCCTGAGTGCGCTCTGGCTAAATACTCTATGAGCTTTATGGCTATTTCTGAAACAGAGTGAGAGCCGTAAGCCTCTATCATTCGTTTAGTAATGTCTAAGGGTAATTCTATATACTTGTTTTCGATCTGGTCTATAAAAATAGGGTGTAGATTTACTACGATTTCCCTCCGCTCATCTATTAACTCTCCGTTTAGAAAATCCTTATAGCCTCCCTCCGCTAATTTTAAGAGGCTGTCGAATGTTTCAATGAAATACTCTCTGGTTTTGCCTGAGCCTAAATCCGCTATCCTCGTATATTTTATCAAGGCTTTTTTGTCCGGATTTTCCGCTAAATCGTAAAGCATCCGGGCTACTTCTCTTACGTTTCCTCCTCCGGTAACTTTGCCTCCGTAAAACTCTTTTGCTAATTCATAAAGGGTTACTGCTATTTTAGGGCTTTTCAATTCTACTCTTTCGTTGTCCTTAGTTTTTATCGGTATTAACTCTGCTCCTTTGTTTCCGGTGTAATAGTCATTTTTCAAGCTGTCCTTGTTTTGGCTTTTATCGTGAAGGAGCTTAGATAAACTCAGGATAAGTTTATATTCTCCTTTGGTTAGCTTAATGCCTTCTCCCTTTCGGTTGGTGAGTTCTACGCCAGCTCCAGAGGAGATTATTTTCTCTTTTGTGCCGGGCTCTAAAAGCTCAAAAAGAGAGGGTTGCGCGTTTTTGCTTCCCGGGTAGTTGTATTTGAGTATCTGATCAGTGAGATGCCCGGAGCGTCTGAATTTGCCTTTTGCTTGAGGCTCTTTGACTACTACCCTCTCAAGATCAAAATAGGGACCTTTACTTGGAGTAGGAGTTATTATCGGTGTTTTATCCTTACTCATATGCTTTGATTGCTTTTATTCTAGCTATCCAGTTTTTGTATATTTTTTCGTTTATCGGCGTTGTCTCTGGCTCCGGATATACGTAAAATCTGGCGTTTCTTTCTAAATCCTCTGGAGTGTTCTTTAGAGTGCTTCTTCTGCTGTATTGAGGTGTAACAGCCTTTTCTTCGTCTATCTCCATTAAAAAGCCCTTCAGTTTTTCCTTAAAAGCTTTTGGTTTGTATTTGATCAAATCCATACCGTCAAGAAGAGCGGTAGATATGGTTCTGATGTTTATCACGTGAGTCGTTGCGCTGCCCGCCCACATATGTACAAGCTCTTCTACAGCGTATCCTCCGGGAAATTCTTTATTAGTTCCTTTCCGGCTGTTGGTGGAATCTTCAGTAATAAATTTAACCTCTAGCTGCATTTTCCCGCTTATTTCCAGATCCGTGTATAAATAGCTTGAATGAGTAGTCATCACTCTGCTCAAGTCTTCTCTTAAACCATGAGCAGTGTTGTTTAGAACGTCGTTTAAGAGCTTTTCGGTTCGTTGGTATGAATCCCAAAGCAACGTAAATCCGGTAAGATGGGCTATTGCTTCTTTGAACAGGGTTAGAATTTCTTCTACTCTTTGGATATTTATTTGGTAAAAATTGAAGGCTTCTAGGTGTTGATTGTATAAAGCCACTTCAGCTGGAGTCTTGAAGGTGGCTATAAGTTTTTGTATCTCTTCTGGAATTTCAAAAGAGGATATAAATGTTTTAGTTGAGTGTATTCCGGCTCTGTAGTCGTCTATTACTTGAAGCTTCTGGCTAGCCGATTTAGTGTTGATTACAGGTTCGTCAGCCTTTCTTTTCGGAGTTGTCGCCTTCTTCTTTTCTTCCGTATTTTTGCTTATTAGTTTTAATTTCGTCATTGGCTGTTTTTCTTTGGGGAAAGGGATTAAAACTTCTAAAGATTCAACTCTGTACTTGTCTATTTAATGTTTATAATTACACGGTTTTTAATTGGGAGCCGTAACGAATAACTATCACGGTTTTCTCAAATGTCCTTTTACAAATCTCACAAAAGCCCGGTTGATCTAATCCCTCTGGCTCATTGTCTCCTTCCCGTATTTCTATCCAGCTATGCTTTTTGGTATCGGGACATTTGCAATAGCGTTTTTCGTTAACTAACTTCTCTAAACCGCTTAGTCTGATTTTTATGCTCATCTTGGTTCAATTACGTTCCATTTTGGTGTTATGACGTTTGTTTTTATATTCCGGCTAACTCCAAGTGCAATACCTTTTCCGCAAGTCTTACAGCCGTAGCGGTGATCCTCTCCGGAGACTATCTCTTGCGGCGTTAGCGTTCTTATGGCTATTACTTGCTCACGGCAATGGCAAAAAAATGACTTCTCAGAAGATTTAAGGACATTTTCAAGTATTTTCAGTCTTGTATTTATAGTCATTTATCTTTTGGCAGCGTCAAAACTGCCTTCCTTTCTATTTGGCTAATGTCCAGTTTTCGCTTACATTCTTTGCAAATATCCAGGTAATGTACTTCGCAAATCTTACCTGGAGAGCCTTCTCTTGCGCGAAACTCAAAAGAGTAGGCTCCGCAGTCGCAAAAAGTCGGCTGTATCTCTAGTTTTACTTCAATCTTTTTAAGTCGCTCTCTGATCGGTAGCCTTCTCAAGTATGTCCAACCTCTCTAAAATTTCTATAGCTTCTAATCCCTTCTGAGCCGTTTCTAAAATTATCTGAGCGGTCCTTACCTCTACTGCTGGCTGTTCGCAATGGAGATTCCTGAGAAGGGTTTCTACCGCTTCTCCTGTTGCGCTCTGTAATCGTCCTATAGAGGTTTCTACGATCTGTCTCCGTGCTAGCCTGAAAGAAGCGTAAAACTCCTGCTCGGATAGATAGCGGTAAAGAGTAGCCTCGCTTATTCCGCTTTTACCTGAGGCTTCTCTTACGGAGCTGGCTTCTATGAGTGCCGCTAGGGCTTTTGCTTGGTTCGTCTCTTTTGGCATAAACTTTCCCGGAGTCTCTCAATATCTATCAATGTCTCTCACTTCTATATATTTCTACTTCTGTAATGTAATGTTTATGGAAGTTCAATACTTTTACTAAGGCTTAAATATTTTTTCCGCTGCCTTCTTTTTTGTCTCTTTCTCTTTCTTTTTTTGTTCTTCAGTTTCTCTTTTTACCGCTTCGTCAAATTTTCTATCTATTTCGCGCTCAGTATTTGTATTGGTAACAGATAAAGAAATAACTTCCTTATCATTTTCTTTAATTTTGTTCGAGAAAAATATGATTTTTGCGTAAACATTAAAATCTGAACATCTTACAAAGGAGAAATGGTCCTTAGAATTATTCTCGCTTAGCCACATCTGTTCTGGAATATCTAGCAACACAGCTACAGTAGAAACAAACTCCTTTGTGGATACAAAACTATAAAAATTTTTATCGTAATACACTTTGAAGTGGTAGAGTTTATTATTAAAATATTCTCCGTAAAACAGGTTAATTCCTTTTAGATCAGGATTTGCTTTTAATAGCTCATCACCAATAACAAAATCAACGCGAAATGCTCCTAAATCTAACTTTTTTTGTTTTTCAATCGTTTTTTTTGTTAAAGCGTCAAACTCTTCATAATCCTTTTCAATTAAAATTTTTTTAGGTCTTAAAGAGAATTTAAATGTTTTTGAAGTTTCTTCTAATGACATACCAATATGTATTCCTCTTAAAGTCGGAGCACTTTCTATAGTTAATTTGCAAAGTTCCCGCCTCCCTTGTGCGAACCCCTGCGAACAAAGAGGAAGAATAAGTAAAATAAACAGTATCTCCCTTAATTTCATAATATTGAATATCTCCTTTTATCTTCTATCTTTTCCGATAAATACCCGGATAGCCTTTTCCGTAATCAATATCGGTCTGCCTATTCGTTTCCCTCTGAGCTTTCCCTGTTTGATATACGCTCTTACGGTCTGAGGCGTAATGTTCAAAAGTCCGGCTGTTTCGGTTACGGTATAAAACTTAATGTTTTCGATTGTCGTTGGCATAGCGTTTATTTAGCCGGAGCCTGTTTGATCGCTCCGTTTTTCTTTTCGTACTTGGTTAAATAATCCTCCAAAGCCTGAGCTACTACGTCTTTGATAAGGAGCCGATCCCAGTAAGCGATAGATTTTAGTTTCTCTAACTGGTCCTCATTAACAATAAAGGTTGCTCTGGTCTCTTTATCCTTTGTGCCTTCCTGAGACGTTTTAGTAATTTCTTTTGCGGAGCTTTTCGGTCTGCCGGGCTTTGTCTCCGTTTCCGGGTTTTCTCCCAGTAAAGTATTTAAGCCTCCGGTAAAATTCTTCTTACTCATATTATTATGTTTACTCTAATTATTTAGTAACTAAAGGTTATCTCCTTTCTTTTATAATCTCCTGGCAAAGGGCTAAGTAATCCTCCGCTCCGTAACTCTTTGGCTGGTATCTGAATATATCGAGCCCGGCTGTCGGAGCCTCCGCTAAGGCTATGTTATCCCTTATCTTTGTCTTAAAAACCTTTTCCTTAAAATGCGCGTCTATCGTTTCGCTGACGTTTCGGTTTAATACTTTCCGGCTATCGTACTGAGTGATAAATACTCCTCCGATTCGTAAATCTTTGTTTAGCCGTTTCTGTATCTTTTCTATTACCTCTACAAGTTTGCTTAATCCCTGCATAGCCAAGTACTGAGCCTGGAGCGGTATAAATACCTCTTTGGATGCTGTCAGAGCGTTTACCGTGAGGAGCCCTAAAGACGGAGGGCTGTCTATCAAAATGTAATCGTATTTTAACTGGAGAGGCTCCAGAAGCTCCCGGAGGATATACTCTCTTCCGGTCTCTGAGGAGAGCTCTATTTCGGCTCCGGAGAGGTCAAGGGTAGAAGGTATAAGATCAAGCCCTTTTTTTATCGGTAAAGGCTCCAGAGCATACTCTCCTCTGATCGCTCCGTAAATGGTTTGCTCCGGCTCCGTTATGCCTAAACTCTGGCTAAGGTTTGCTTGCGGATCCAAATCTACAAGTAATACCCGTTTGCCAAGAGAGGAGAGCCCGGCTCCGATATTTAGAGCGGAAGTGGTTTTGCCTACTCCTCCCTTATGATTGCTGATTGTAATCGTATTACTCATATTACCCTGTTTACTAAAAATGATTAGCCGTTTGCGCTTTTTCTTTTATTAGTCCGGTCCATTTATCAAAAGCTAAAAGAGCCGTTTGGTTTACTTCTCCCTCCCGGTTTTTGAGAGCCTTTATTTCTAAATCTACTTCTCGTTGCTTAGAGTAGCTGGCTCCTCCTGAGTCCTCATCTTTTTCCCGGCTCTCGTTGTAAACCGATAAGACCGTGTTAGCGTCCTCTTCCAGGTTTCCAGCCTCTTTCAAGTTTTCTAAACTCGGCTTTTTTACTACTCCGGTTAAAGTCGAGCGGTTAAGCTGCGCTCCGAGTATGAGCGGTAAGTTATTCTCTTTAGCGATCTGTAAAACCTGGTCCGATATATGAGCTATTTCCGTTCTCTTATCCTGAGTCTTTCGTTCGGTTCTCATCCGTTGAATGTAATCAATAAAAACGGCTCCGATCTTTTCTCTTCGGGTTAGGTAAGCGATAAGAGAGGCGAGTTCCTCTACCGAATAATTACGATCTATAACCGTGATTAGTCCGGAGTCCGTGTAATGCCTAAACATCTCCTTACCTTTTTCTATCGTCTCTATGTCCGTTCTTTTCGCTTTGATATAAGTTTTTATAAACTCGTAGTTAGTCGGTCTGGCAAGAGCGGTAAAGGAGCCGTAATGCTGGCTTAAATCTTCGCCTATGAAACGGTTTAGAAGTTTGACGGAGAGATTTTTCAGAGGCTCCTCATAAGTAAAAAAGTAAAACTTGTAATCCTCCGCTCCGTAAAATTTACTCATCTCCAGGAGGAGATTAAACATAAACGTAGTTTTGCCGTGTGAAGGTCGCCCGGCTACGAGTGTGATAGCTCCCGGCGTAAAACCTACGAACTTATCCAGAGATTTATAGCCCGTCTTAAATGCCGGAGCCGTTTCCGCTATCTGGCTGAATATGTCCTCTGAGGTTAAGGTTACTGGCAACAAGTCTTTGCCGGAGTCGGTCTTTATGTTTTGGAGGCTTTCTTCCAGTTTGGTAAAAGCCTCTTTTAGTTTTCCCTGCTCACGGAGCTCGGCTGCATTGTCCAGGAGTTTCGAGAGTAATCTGTCCTTTTTTTCCTGTTCGGCTTTGTACCTGAGCTTCTCCTCAGTCGCTTTGAGGCTCTCTTCCGTGATGCCTAAATCCTTTACCGCGTCCAGCGTGGTAAATAGCTTTGTAAATCGGTCTCTATCGGTAGGCTCCCGGAGATTTGAGGCGATAGTTACCGCATCAGATAAAAGGCTGTCTATGTCCTCCGCGTCCAGAGAGCCTTTAGTCTCTTCCGTTTTACCGTAATGCTGTAGTAGCGTCTGGAGCCGAAACTCGTAGGAAGGCTGGCTTGCCTGGTTGTTTGAGAGCCCGTTTAGATCGTCCGTCTGTACTGTGTAAACTCTTGCCTCCGTCGCAGAATCCAAAAGGTCAAGGGCTTTTAATATCTCCTCTTGAGCGTCCTCAGAAACGTAATAAACGTAAATTTTATCTAACTCTCCGGCTATTACATTTTCAATTTTCAGCACATCTCCGGGCTTTGAGAGCGTGATACTTTCTCCGCTATTCCGAATACCTTCTACTCTGATAAAATCCGATTTTACCTGAGTCGTTTTTTGTTTGGCTGTCGAGCGTGTGCGGTCTCCGTATCCCTGCTCATAAAGTCTCCGGCTGGCTAGGCTGTAATCTTTGTTACATTCCAGGACCGTATAAACTCCGGTTGGATTGTAGCCCTTGTTCGTATCAAATTCGGTAGAAGTGCTAAAGACGTAAAAGACTTTGAGCCCGGTATGGAAATTCGCGGAGGTTTTGCTGTCGGCGTTTCCCGGTCTTAAAAAGTAAATCCGCTCTCCGCTCCTTCTTACTTGCCTCCAGCCGTGATTTTCTAACAGTCCGGTAATATCCGCTTTCTGGTTATAATCCTCAAACGGAGAGAGCCCGGATGTCGCATAAAGAGGAGGTTTGCTGCTTCCGGTTTGTTTCGGCTCCGGCTCCGTAACCTCGTTAAAACTTCTGGCAAGCGTGAAAAGTATGCTCCTTTCCTCTTCGGTTAAAGTCGGTATCTGAGAAGCGTCTCCCTGTATAAACTCGTAGCCGGGTGTCGGATCGGCTACGACATAACCTCCCTCTCCTCTGGTTTCAAGTAATACTTTTACTTTGTCGTTTTCCTGTTGTTTTCGGGCTCTCTCCTCCGGTTCGCTTTTTGCTAAAGCCTGTTTATAGGTTTCCTCTTTTTCCTGAGCGGTAGTCGGTCTGTTAGCTAATTTTAGGTTTCCTCCTACTGCCGGGCTCCGGTAGTAAATGTGGTAGCCGTTATTTTTTGTCCGGGCTATTACTAAACTCTTTGCTGCCGCCGTTAAATGCTCATCTATAAGGCTCTTTAATTCGGTCCAGAGGCTCCCGGTTAAGTCGTATTTACAATCTACGTCTATTACTTCCAGATTACCGGAAACGGCTCCGGTAATTATTCCTAAGCCTTTTACATTCGAACCCGTAAAAGCGGTGTCTGCTTCTGATTCGGTTAGCGGATCGGTCTGTAGAGGCTTCCAGGTAAAGCCCTTCTCCGGAGGCTTTTTCTGAAATCGCTCTTGGGAGAGATTTGCCGGAAACTTATCCGCTTTTGTCGGCATAACCGATAGTCCGGCGTTTAAGTATTGTTTTGCCTTATCTAATAAGCTCATATTACTTTTTGTTTATTTCTCCAAAGCGTTTAGTTAACATTTGGGTTTTTCTTTCTGTAGAAAGAGTATCGAAACCCTCTTTAGTCATTTTGTCGCTTTCGTCAAAATTGTAATTAAGGAATTTATCCCAAAGGAAAAAATTCTCGGCAATTTCAGTATGTGTATATGCTTTTCTTTCATTTGCAAGCTTCTCTCCTTCTCTTCTAAGCTTCCTTTCTTCTCTTTTCGACATAATCCACACAAAAAAATAAATTACGCCTATAACAATTACTCCGCCTAAAGCATTACCTAAAAAACTTCCTGCCATAACAATTTTCTCCTTATGTTTTATTACTTAGCTTGTTATGTTTACTCTGTTTACTTGTTTACAGTCTGATCAAATTAAATTCCGTCTCCGGATGCGTTCGTAGCCATAACTCCCGAATGATACAAACTTGAATGTAATTACAGGTATAGCTTTCTAATCTTTCTCCGTTTAGTTTCAAGACAAAGTAAAAAAGCGGTACGTCTTTGCCTGTCCAGTCCGTTTCTATCTCTCCTCTGGCGGTGTGCGTTTCGACATAACCGATTAAACTCTCTTTGAGAGTTTGCTCCGTTGTATCTCCTTTTTCGTGTCCGTAAATCGCCTCTGCTAAATCTATCTCCGCTTCGTAGGCTCTTACGGTTGGCATATTCAGTAATAAAGGTAATCCAAGTTTTTCGCGCTTACCATAAACTCCGGCGAGATATTTAATTACTCTTTGCCCAGTCTCATTATTAAGATCGAAAACATCTACCGGAGCTTCCGGGCTTACTATTTCCTCTTTTTTCGGAGCCTCCCGTACGGTAATTGTTTTAGTAAAAACTACCTTTTTTCTCTTTCGTAAATCGGTGGCTAGTAAGCTCATATTCTTTTGTTTACTATGTTTACTCAGTAAAGACTGTCTAGCAGCTCCTCCGGCGCGTTTTTTATCCTCTGCTCTTCTTTGATCGTTGCCGTGTAGATTTGCGTAGTAGCCGGGTTAGCGTGTCTTAAAACTCCCTGAGCATCCTCCATACTCCCTCCGGCTCTCAGGATATTTACGGCTGTCGTATGCCGGAGGCTGTGGGCGGTGAAGTCTCTTCCGTCCAGTCCGATAGCCTTTAATCCTTCTTTGGCTATGTAGCTGATCGTTCGTGTTGTGAGCCTGTCTCCGCTAGAATTATTGCTCGTAGAAATAAAGAGAGGCTCTCCGCTTTTGAGCTTGCCTCTGGTCTCTATGTACCGGGCTAAAGGAGCAAAAGCTTTGTCGGTCAAAATTACAAAATCGTCTTTTTCGTCTCTGCCTTTTCCCTGTATGTATAACACTCGTTTACCGCTCTTAAAGGCTATGTCCTCGACGTTGGCTCTTCTGGCTTCGATTGTCCTTAATCCGGTCCTGAGCAAGAGATTTACTACCGCATAATCCCGGAGGGCTTTGCCTTCAAAAAAAGTGAGGAGCTCCCGGCTCTGCTCCGGCGTGAGAGATTGCTTCTTAAATTGCTGTTTTCTCTTTGGGCTCTTGATCCCTTTGGCTACATTCGGATAAAACTTGTAAGCCTCCGTCCATTCGTAGAAACGTCTTACGCTGGTTATATAAGAGCCTACGGTAAGGCTGCTCAAACCGGAGGAGAGTAACTCCTCTTTGTAAATTA
>MWWK01000207.1_pt1 | contig 11100 bp, 17 predicted proteins | sample 1047241 | NCBI WGS metagenome assembly MWWK01 (sample SAMN06349964, study PRJNA376086) | soil metagenome | isolation source: BG12-3 sample Antarctic (ecotone) soil | place: Antarctica | reverse complement strand
TGGCACCGCACGAAGATCACCGCCTACCAGTGTCCGCGCATGTCGAAAGAGTGGCTTGATGCCGAGCGCGGGCGCATCGGCGACTGGTGGTTCAAGCAAGAATACTTGTGCGAGTTTACTGAGACGGTCGATTCCGTTTTCAGCTACGAAGACATCGAGCGCGCGCTTGATCCGGCTGTGGCCCCACTCTTCGGGGCATCATAGGAGCACCATTAATGCGTCATGTCTCGTCCAGAGATTTGCCAGCGGGCGGGCCACCAATGGCGCCGCGCTACCTCATCGGCCTTGATCTGGGGAGCGCGCAAGATTTCTCCGCGCTTTCAATCATTGAGGAGCGCGGGTACGGCCGTGAAGCAACGTATCTTTGCCGCCACCTTCAACGATGGCCGCTCCGCACGGCCTACACGGAGATCGTGCGCGACGTGGCCGCACTTGTGAATCACGCGGAGTTGCAGCAGGGCGGTCGCAATGTTCTAGCGTGCGACCTGAACGGCCCAGGGGCGCCTGTGATCGATTTACTCAAGACGCGGCCCCTTAGTGCTCGCCTGGTGGCAATCTTTTCGCACGGCGGTGATCGAGTCACCAGCGAGGGCGACGTGATGAGAGTTCCCAAACGTGAGCTGGTGAGTGCGACGCAGCTCGCGCTGCAATCGGGGCGCTTGAAGATTGCGCCCGCGCTTCCCGAGGCGCAAACGCTTGTCATGGAATTGCAGAACTATCAAGTCCACATCAACGAAGCAACGGCGCACGACAGCTACGGCGCATGGCGCCAAGGGCAGCATGACGATCTGTTGTTCTCTGTGATGTTGCCGGTCTGGTGCGCGTGCGGCGCGGCCTCGCCCGATGTCACCGTGTTCCGCAGGCATTTCGGATGAGCAACCCGGGCCACCACCTCTAGCGCTCCACGAAAGTATGCACCGATGAGCAATTTATGCTTCATCGGTGCATAATTATTTTGGGTGCCGACTACCGCCGCTTGTGCTTTGAGGGATGAATTCTCGCGCAGCAATTTGCAGTATCCGCATTACCTCAATTGTTGCGTCCGATAGCGCCAGGTTTTCACCTGCTACCAGAGCCTTAAACGGAGTCGCCACAAGTAGAGGTAGACGCGGAGCTTGCCGAAGGCGTAGGTGGGAGCAATCCTAATCATCGGGCAATGCTCGCCCGTCGGTCGTTTGATTAATCAAGGTTCTTTATTTTTAGAGTTTTTCCTGTCTCTCTCAAGCTTTTGTTTGAGACTCTCTTTCATCCGGCGATTGTCTTGTGCGACCCACTCCCGCGCCTCCTGCTCCGCACGCTCCATAAAGGCTTTCATGTGCGCTCGCATCTGCTCTTTCGTCATCTCTTTGTAATTCGCTGTCATAACTTCTTCACGTAAGCATCCAAGTCTCCGCGCTTTATTCTCCAACCTCGCCCGATAATCTTTGCTTTTAGCCTGCCGTCGTGAATCGCCTCAAGCAGGTGGTTGCGCGAGAGGCTGCTGAGCGTTGCGGCATCTTGTAAAGTAAGCATAACCTTGTCGGCAATCTGAATTGAAGGATTATTAACCCGCTCTTTCAATCCTTCAATGGCCTCGGTGAGCGCAGAGAAGGCATCAGCCATCTTGTCCAAGTTGGCCTGTTGAACCTTCGCGGAAGCAATGGCGACGAGTTCCGACAATTGCGACGCAAGCTTGTCGTTACCCGTCGTCATTAGCGCTTGGCTCTCATCAGGCCGCGCGATGGCGGGCTTGATGGTAGGGCGGTCCAAACGTTCCTTGAGGGCTTCTACCTCGCCGCGGTTATAGACGGGCACCTTGCGCGTCGTGCCCTTCTCGTATGTGACGCTCAACTCGCCGGCGGATGTGTAGCGCTCTACTTGGCGAGTCGAGCAGCTTAAGAGTTCCGCGACCTCTTCTTTTGTCATCAATTTGCTTTCTTAAGATAGTAGGTGCGACGGCGGTTTTCAGGATTACTGCTCTCGACAACGGCCACGAGTTCCCACCCTTGCGCTCCCATTACCATTACTTGATCCCAGTTTTCAGCTTGCTGATGGTTATAAACTATGTTGCGCGGAGCAGCTTGCTGCTGTACGCCTCCGCGGACATAAACCGCCCAGGCTGCGAGAAGCACAAGCGCCACGGCCAGCATGGCGGGTCTTTCCTGTTTCATTGGCATTGAATCCTCCTTTTCGCTGAATGCGCTTCCCGCGCTTATATCAAATGGCGACGAGTTCCGACAAGTATTTGTCGCCTATGTCGCTAATTGTCGTTATTTAGTGGCGACCGGTTGCGACACGTCGTTGTCGGGATTGTCGGTAAATGTCGGTATTTGGTTACGGCAATATCAGACGCCCAATTTTGCCCTGTGTTGATTTGCCTATGCAGTGCAGGCGCATCAAGGGCAGAAACGAGCGCTGACGGGCAATGCGCTTGAATGCGGCGGGTATCAGAAGCCAATGGTTTCCAGTGTCACGCCCGAGCGCGCGGAGGAACCAAGAAGTGTCACAGGTTTTTCCACCAATGGTGGAAGTCACGCCCGAGCGCGCGGAGGAACCAATGCGGTAGGAATTTCCGGGTACCCGGAAATTCCATCACGCCCATGTGCGCGGGGTGTTCAAGGAGATATCCGATGTTTTTCGCCAAATTGGCGAAATCACGCCCATGTGCGCGTGGAGGAACCAATCCTCACGGCGCCGTGAGGATTCAACCTGCCGAATCACGCCCGTGCGCGCGGAGGAACCAAGACCTCGGTAACAATGTTACCAATGTCGCCAGAATCACGCCCGTGCGCGCGGAGGAACCAAGGGTTACAATGTAACCCTTGATGCTAAGCCAGAATCACGCCCGTGCGCGCGGAGAAACAAAGACGCCCATCGGAAACTAGGCCAATTGGCCTAGATCACGCCCATGCGCGCGGAGAAAAAAAGTGCCGCCGGCGGCACTTTTTTAACTGTGTATAATCACGCCCAGGCGCGCGTGGAAGGAATGTTTCGTTGCCGACAATTTTTTAACTTTGTATAAACAGTCACGCCCGTGCGCGCGGAGGAACCAAACATATTTCAGAGTGTTAACAACACACTGAAATCATCACGCCCATGTGCGCGTGGGTTTCAACCAGCGTTCGGGCCGAACGCTGAAACGCGGTGACATCACGCCCATGTGCGCGGGGAGGCGTTGAAGCGCGGCCGGGGGAAGCTCGATTGAACACGCCCCGCACGGTTTAAGGCTTTTGAATTTCGCCTAGCAAAACTTTGCAGTTGCCAAGAAAAGAGGTGATCTTCAGCGACTCCTTGGGAGACGCGGGGGCATTGTGCTTTACTGCCAGGCGTGTCTTGCCCCGGATTGCTCTTGAGAGAGAGAGCGGTCCACGCGAGATGCAAGGGCCGGGTCTTCTTGCGAGGAGAGGGCTCGGCTTTTACCTTTTGCAGATGACAAAGAAACATTGGATCTGATTGACAAGGCGACGCAGGGGAAGCACGGCGGCGACCATACGAGCGAGCAGGGCAAGGATAACAATGTAAGCCTTGCTGCCAAGCCCGTAGGTAACGAGCGTCAGCAAGCCCTTCGCAAGTGACGCGAGAGTGACGCGAGAAAGAAAAGAGGCGAGCCCCTAAAGACTCGCCCCAAGTGTTCAAGTTGTGAAAGGCTTCAAAGCTCACGCTTCGGTTGCGTCCGCCTCGCGTAAAGACTCTTGGAGACCTCATCCATCACCTGATCGGCCTCCGAATCGGCGAACGCGCGCAGGGCGATCTTGAGGGCGTCCCACACGCCGTCGCCTTCGTTCCCTGATTCCCGCCGGATGAGCGGCCACGCCACGCGCAACACCGCCGGCGTAAACAGCGTGGTTTTGCTGGTCAACTCAAGAACCAAATCCGAGATGTATTCTTTAAACTCCGCAGGTACATCGGGATGCTCAAGCAGAGCGGCGAGGAAGTCGGCTTCTCGCTGGTAGTCGTCGATCGGTTGATTAGCCATTAGCGTTTGCCCTCCTCATGTTGCGCGTTAATCTCTTGAAGCCGCTCTTTCGCCATCTCGACCATGTAAGCGAACATCTGAAGCTCCGAAGCGTTCCACTCTTCGGCCTGAGCGATGAGCGCGACTTCCCGCTCGCGCTCGCGCTCATCCTCAAGGGCAGCGGCGATGATTGCCGGGTGAGTGTTGCCCGGGTGCAAGTCTCGGGCTGTGATAAGATCGTTCATAACTTTTAACTCCTAACCGTGTTCGAAGCGTGGGGTTGATTGTTTGGGGCTAGGAGGCGTTCTCAGCGCTTTCCTAGCCCTTCTGCTTATTGGGCGGCGAGGCAGATGTGAAGCCCTACGGCTGCCGCTGAGTGATAGCAAGGCGTTCCGTGCTGGCCGGCCGGGCATGAGCAGTCAACTACCTTCTGACCATTCCGGCGCTCGCAGGTGACGGTGTAGGTTGCGGCGTGGCCTTCGACGCTGTAGCGGCCCAAAGCCTTGACGCTCACGCGCGGGCGGATCGCTTTCGCGCGGTTGATGGCTTTTTCGATTTGCTCTTGGCTTTTGAGGATGAACATTTTCTTCTAGCTCCTTCGGTGGCTTCCGTCTGACAAGAAGAATATTAGACCATGCTCCAAGATTAGTCAAGATAATTCTGCATCACCGTCTAAGTTTTTCTTGTTTTATTTTGGATAATGCGCTAAATTTCGCAGACATGAAGAAGCTGACCACATCAGAAGTCGCCGCTCGGCTTGGCGTCGGCAAGTCAACCGTCAACCTTTGGTGCAATCAAGGTAAATTTCCGAACGCGGAAAGCGTTGAAGAATCGCGCGGCCCCGTCTGGTTAATACCTGAATCCGACCTGAATGGCTTTGTGAAGCCGAAGGCAGGGCGCCCGCCGAAAGCCAAGACCCATGTCATAGCGACGCCCGCCGCGATTGATATCACTCTCAAGCTCAACAAAACTTTCAGGGATGCGAGAGAGGCCGAAGAGGCGAGCAAGAAGAAGGCGGCGAAGCGAGGCAAGAAGTGACCACGCAAGCACCTCATGAAATGAAGCACCTGCCGGCCCTCGCTTTCAAGAGGTGCCCGCAAACGCCGTTGCAGCCCATTGGTAGCGTTCAGGTTAGCAAGGGCGCAGTGTCGAGAGGTGGCGAGGTGGAAGGCGAGACGCAGGCAAAGTTGGTAGAGTTTGCTTTCGCTAATGTCGGGTGTCGAGAGGTGGCGAGGTGGAAGGCGAGACGCAGCCAAATTAATGGGCAGAGTAGTCACAACACAGATCAGAGACGGATGGGCGGAAGTGACTTTCGCGCACGATCATGAGGAGACGTATAAACAACTGTACGGCGCCGCATATCAGTTTTTACTGCATATACACGGCGAAAGTGACCCGGCCGCCGTCTCCGCAGCATCTGCCGTGATCGCGGCCCGAGCATTGAAAGCCTTTGGCGAGAAGATGCCGAAACAGATTGAAGCCATGATGGCAAAGGTGCTTACGGACGCGCTCTTGGCGGGCTATGCCGAGCATATTAGCGACCAAATCAAAATAGGTCTCCCGCCGCGTAAAGCGCGCGAGGCACAGGCGCAACTTCGAGAGTTAAACCTAAAGATGTCCACTGCCAAGCATCAGCAAGTTTGGGGCGCACCCCGGCGCGGCAGACCTAGCTCGTTTAATGACGACGATTTGCGAGCGGCCTTTGACGCCCTCGGCGCATCGGCCACGCAAGAAGCGGTCGCGGAACATCTCGGCGTCAGCGCTGATCGGATGAAGCAGTACAGGGAAAGCGGCCCTTTTAATACCTGGGAAGACTTGAGACGTTACTTCACAGGGGGGACAAATGTTTTTTAATTTATCCCTGGCGAGCGTCGATTGAGCGGCGCTAATATGCGCACGTTGAGCAACGGAACGCTCTGAAAAGGAAACGGGGAACGCTACAGACCAGCTAAGTCATAAGTAGCGTTCCCCGTCCATAACAACCGCTTTTCGGCGGCGGCTTTTTCCTATCCTAATAGCCCGCCCGTCCGAAACGCAATATCAAAGTAGAGGTGACACCGTGACCTTTTCCGCTTCAGCGGCGCGCGAACCGCTCTTCACAGAGCGCGAAGCAGCCCAGATGCTGCGAATCTCGCACAGTTATCTTCGACTGCTCCGCGCTCAAAAAAGAATCCGCTACTACAGATTCGACCGCTACGGCGGCGACAAATTCGGCCGCGTGCTCTACAGCGAGCGCCACATCAACGAATTCAAGCGGCAGGCTGAGCAGACGCCTGTGGCCGCATAAATGCGAAGACGCCCGAAGCGATGAACCTTCGGGCGTCTTCTTTCTCTTTCGTAACCACAGGTACAGGACACAAACATGCAGAGTATACCGCATTCCCAACGAAATTCAACATCAGCTTATTTCCGAGAGCCAATCGCCCGAGTCAGCCGCAAGCAACCTTGCCCCATTTGCCGCCACACGGATTTCTGCGGCGTAAGTCGAGATGGCGTGATCGCTTTTTGCATGCGTAAGTCGTCCGGCAGCTTCAAGACAGCGGCCAACGGCGCCCACATGCACCGATTGCGCGATACTTCGCCGAGCGAAAATTCCGGAAATTCCGTAAAAACTTCCGCGCCCATCGCACCCCAGAAACCCCTAGAGCCTCTTGAGTTAATTCAGCGGCGCCACGCTGTCTATTTAAAGCTCATCAGCAAATGCTTGGAGCTGAATCAGCAACATCGCGCGGCGCTCCGACTGCGCGGCTTAAGCGATGAAGCAATCAATCGCAGCGGTTATGTTTCGACTGGCTGGACGCTCTACGCCGACGATATTGAGCGCGCCATGCAGCCGTATGATTTGAGCGGCGTCGCTGGCTTCTACAAAGAGGGCCACACCTGGCGTTTGGTTGATGCGCCGCCGGGCTTTCTGGTTCCGGTGCGCGACACTGCCTCGCGGATCAGCGGCCTGATGATCCGGCGCGACGGCGTGACGGGCAGCGGCAAATACGTGTGGCTGTCATCCGTTAACCGTCCCGAGGGCACAACAAGCGGCGCACCTGTCCACTTCGCAAAGCCTGAATTAATCGAACACGCCGACGAGCTCATCATCACCGAAGGCGCTTTGAAGGCCGACGTGATTGCGCATCTTTCAAACATGCCCGTTGCTGGCGTCGCCGGCGTCTCAACATTTGGAGCCACGTTCGCCGCCAGTCTGCGGCGCCGATTCGCTTCACTTCGCAATATCGTCATTGCGTATGACCGTGACATGCTCGAAAACGAACATGTCTACGGTGCCCTTCGTCGCCTCACTGCGCAGCTTGAGCGAGAGCGCTTCCAAGTGCGCATTAGGACATGGCCGGACCCGCACAAAGGTTATGACGATTTCTTGCTTGCCAATCTCCGCAATGAGGAGGTGGCAAACTAATGCACTCCGCAACCGTTCACGATTTCACTCCCGCGCAGTTTCGCCGTACCACAACCAAGCAACCAAGCGTCGCGCCACAGGCCGCTTTTTCAATCTATGATGATTTGGCCGACGGCATCGAGGCGATTCATCAATGCATGAATCTTGCCGGCTTCTCTGAGCGAGCGCGCACCTTTGTCCTGGCACTCGCATCGGCCGCACACTCGCACGGACAGGATTTTATTAAAATATCCGATGAAGACTTGGCGGCGTTGCAGAATTGCTCACCTAAGACCATCCAACGGCAGCGGAAGTTTTACCTACAGGAGTCTTATAAGTTGAACTGCTCGCCCGTCGAAATCCAAGAAGGGAATTTCAACGCTGACACAAAGCGCAATGAAGTGACACTGTATCGCTTTCACCTTGGAAACGTTGTTGAACAGATAGTACCGGAAGCTCGCGCTTCCCGGCTTTGGCATGAGCATGACCGGCGCAAGCAACAGGACGCCATCCGCCGGGCGACCGCTAGCGTCTACGATGAGATACCGGAAGCCAAGAGCGCGCGCCGCAAACAGAAGCGCCCCAGACTCGCTACCGCCGAAATTGAGACTTGTCAGAAGGTTGTCGAAACCAAACTACGCAAAATTCGGGACATGGCAGCGAAACTGCCTGAGCCGGAGCAGGAAAGACTGCTTGATAACCCCGGCGAATTGCGGCAATGGTGGATGGAAAGACGCGCCGAGATGGATGCCTATTTTGGAGTGGATTCCCCGCAACCCGCTGATGATGCACAACTTAAGGGTATGGGTGGACATTTTGTCCACCCATACCCCCCGACCCCCATTATCGAGCCGGATGCTGTCCGAGCGGACACCGCCGACCAACCTCAACCAACCCTTGAATCGGAACGCTCGCCCGCAGAGTGTGTCCGCACTTCTTCTTGTATTAGTACGGACAAAGTTGAGCGCTCCGCAGAGGAGTTAGCCCGAGCCGAGGCCGATTGGGCCGAGCTTGAAGCGCGTATTTGCGAGCCACAAATCAAGCGCGTCCGTGTTGCTGTGCGCCCCGCCGAGGAAGCGCCCCCGGATGAGGTTTCAGACCAACCGAAAGCTTCGTCGCCCCGTGATTCGGGCGCCCCTCCTAGCCCGACCGAAGACAAAAGCGCCCCCGCGCCCGTCGATCAAGCGGAACTCCTTCCGCCGTTCGACGAAATCTACATTCCGGCCAGCCTCCCAAACGATGAGGAGTCGATAGCAGCTTGCCTTGAGGGGCACGCCGGGAACGATGCGCGAGATCGTGAGGTGAAGAAATTATGGGAGCACTGAGAAGATTCAAACGAAAAATGAAGCCGGTGAAGCCCGCGGCAACGCCTCAATACCCGCCGCGTCAGATGTTCTTTTGCGACTGCGGTTTGGTATTTCCGGGCACAGAAATTCTGGATAAACACATTGAGACATGCGAGAGGGTTGGTCGCAACGACTACCCCGACCGTGATGCGAAGATTATCGCGACGGAGGCCCTTTGCCGTCGTCTCGGCATGTCGTTTCAGGTTTACTTGACGGCCCTTGCTATCACTCAGGCGGGCGGTGGACGTAAGCAATTTGAGATGGACGACGCCGAAATGTACACGCACATGGAGAAAGTCTGCGCGTGGTATGGCACGCATCCTACGGCGTTTGACGTAGACGTGGCAGAAGGGGCGGCGCTCGCGACCGAGTTTGTCCCCCCGATTGTTTCACCGGAGCACATCAACTGAGGTGAATAGATGACCGAAGCACGAAAGCCGATCTTTGAACCAAATCAGTTTTACGAATCAATTCTCGACCTCAGAGCGAAAGACGCGAAGACGTTTGCCAGCCTCTCGCCGGCGACGAAAGCGGCGCTCTTCGCCTATGAGCAGGCCAAGCGCCAGGCAGCAGTAGACGCGGAGGCCGCAGCGTAAAGGTTGGTGGGTGCGCTCTGGCTGGTGCGTAGCCCACTTTAATGGGCGGGGGGGTGTCCGAAGTCTCCCGGCGCGCCCGCCCTCTTTTTTTACGAAAAGGAAAATAGACATGAGCAGCAATTCACTGGAAAAAGCCGCCAGCGTGCGACGAAGCGCGGGCGAGCAGATCAAAGCCATTCAAGCCGACCGCGATTTAACGCCGGTCGCAAAAGGGCGGCGCATCGCCGAGATTCGCCAGCGGGCAAACGATGAAGGTTCCAAATTGCGCGCCGGGCACGCGAGGGAGCAGGAGCAAACGCGCACTCGCCTGCACGGTCGCCTGTTCGGCTTAGGCTTCCGCGAGTCTACATCTGAAGCCGAGAAGCACGCCGCGCGGGCAAGCTATCGTGATGCGATCTTTCGCGCCGACGCGCTACAGAAGCCGCAGGACGCGCTCCGCATGCTCACTCGGGCGCAGATGATCGGCGACAAGCTCTTGGCAAAAGCGATTGCAACAGTCTCTTATGAGCGCGGCTGGTCCGGCGTGCTTGAAAGCCACGCGAGCGCGGATGAAAGCTTCAGCGCGGACATTCAAGAGCTGCGGGAATTCGAGCACCAGATGGCGAGCGCTAACGGCGGCATGAGGGAAAACATCATCGGCTTTGCTGGCCTCTCTGAGCAGCCGGAAGAGTCGGCGGCGCGTGCTGCGGATATAACCGGCGAGGCGTCGAGCTCAACCACGCGGGCGGCATAAGTGAAGGCACCGAAACAAACGGGTAACAAACGGCGAGACGGCAAATTCGCGCCCGGCAACACGCTCGGCAATCGCTTCCCGCCGGGCGAATCGGGCAACCCGAATGGGCGCCCTCGAGTTGATTCGCTAACAGAGGCGCTGCGTGAGCAATTAGCCGAAGCGGCCAACCCCGAAGACTCGCGCACGGTGGCCGAGCACTTGGCGAGAGCACTTATCAAACAGGGCATGAAAGGCAACGTCGCCGCGCTTGCCTTGATCGGTGATCGCTGCGAAGGCAAGCCCAAACAATCACTTGATGTCGATTTGAGCGTGAAAGATTGGCGCGCGATGGCCCGTCAGCATGGATTGAATCTTGATAATGTTAAGCGAGAAGCAGAGCTACTCCTCCGAGAATCCCCTGATGATTTCGGCGGTGATGAGAGCGGTCGAGCGTCGTAAGGCCGAGGAGTCGAAAGACCCGGTGCTTTTCGCTCGTCGGTGCGGTCTCACGCCGGATCCGTGGCAGACGGAAGTGCTTCGCTCCGATGCGCGGCAGATGATTTTGCTGTGCTCACGTCAGTCAGGAAAGTCAACTGTGACATCCGTGCTCGCGCTGCATGAGGCGATTTACAACGCGCCGGCACTCGTGCTTTTGCTCTCGCCTTCGCTTCGCCAGTCTCAAGAATTGTTCGACAAGATCAAGAGCGCTTATGACTCGCTCTTGGATGCGCCGCGCTCGACGCAGGAAACTGCGCTCACTCTACGCGTTGATAATGGCAGTCGAATTGTTGCGCTCCCCGGCGCCACGGATGCGAAGATTCGCGGCTTCTCGGGGGCCGCGCTCATCGTCATTGATGAAGCGTCGCGCGTGACTGACGATTTGTATCAGGCCGTGCGGCCAATGATCGCGGTTTCGGGCGGGCGGTTAGTGCTCCTAAGTTCGCCGTTTGGGCGGCGCGGCTTTTTCCACCATGAATGGACGGAAGGCGGCCCGGATTGGCACCGCACGAAGATCACCGCCTACCAGTGTCCGCGCATGTCGAAAGAGTGGCTTGATGCCGAGCGCGGGCGCATCGGCGACTGGTGGTTCAAGCAAGAATACTTGTGCGAGTTTACTGAGACGG
>MWWK01000206.1_pt1 | contig 11117 bp, 12 predicted proteins | sample 1047241 | NCBI WGS metagenome assembly MWWK01 (sample SAMN06349964, study PRJNA376086) | soil metagenome | isolation source: BG12-3 sample Antarctic (ecotone) soil | place: Antarctica | reverse complement strand
GCTTTATTGTCAAGGATTATTTTAAGAAAACCTTGACCATTTACCATCAAAGTTTAGTAACAAAAAGCGGAAAATCTATTGACGAATAGAACAGAATATAGCTTATGATAATGTGATTTATCGAAAGTAATTATCAGAGCGGATGACCACGAGATTTTAACTTATTCGGCACATTCGCAATAAACCGGGCGTAATCCTTTGCCGTGAAGTCAATCAAATCAAGTCTTGACCCGCAAATTGGGCAAGCATCACCGATTTCTAACGTCTTTGTTTCCTCGTTAAATTCGCTGTATTCGTCTTTTAAGTCGTCAAGTATGTCATCGTCAACCTCGATGCCGAACAACACGCCAAAGGATACGGCGAGCCGTTCATCTTTCAAATCAATCATCTCTTTAATCTGTGATTTGCCGAGCTTGAGAATATCGCCCGGCTTGAACGGATATTTGATGCACTCGACTAAACCCGATGCAATATGATGGACGGAGCGAATATCAACAATTTTGGAATCGCCGGTTATGTCAAAGAGCGCATCCGATAATGATTTCTGCGGTATGTAGTTCTTGAGTAGCAAAATGCTGTGTAAGTGCGGATGATGACCGTGTTTCTTGCTGTAAGTGTTCTCGATTTTCCCGAATCCGCCGACGCAATCTTTCCAAATTTTACGTTTTCGGAGCTTGCGAAAGACTGATTTAATTTCTTGACAACCGGCTTGTAAGTTCCGTTTCTTGTCGGAGCGGAGCGTTATTGTAGAAAAAGCGACAATCAAAGACGGGTCATCTTTCAAAGCCTGATGAATTTTCGGCAGAGTTCGAGCAAGTTGGGCATTCGCCTTGAGTCGGCAACAATCCGGGCAGAGCGGAAGACGGCAGCGATAATCTACAATCGTTCGGAATGTATGACCATCACCGCAGACAAGAGACTTAACATTTTCAGAGCATCTTTTCATCTTTTCGGCTTCGTCTGTGAACCCGAATTTCTTTAATTTAGCGATTATTAAACCTTTGACTTCCAAGCGGTCAATAAGTGCCTCTGATGCCCGTAATTGCTTGGTTACATACTGCTCGAATACTTCCAAAGATACGCCGGAAATGTTCAATTGTGAGACAGTATCAAGTGAAAAGGAAACGCCGCCCGGCGAACGATGACCCGGCGACGGAGCGACCCGGCGACCGGCAGACGCAGAGCGACCCGGCACACGATTAAGTTCGGCGCGGATTATGTCGGAATTTTGGGTTTGTCGAAGTTCTGTCAAAGCATTTTACTTGAACTTGTAAAATGATTGACAATAACGAAGTAAATCGGTTAGGATTTTATCGGAGCAAACACTTACCAAGTTGCAATTGGTAAAAAGTTTTGTAAAAGCCTTGAAAGTTTCCAGCTTTCAAGGCTTTTCCATTTTCAGTTAAGAAATATCTAAGAAGAAAGTAGCCGCCCGGCGAAGCATTGTCAATCTCTTTTTCTACAATGATTTACAAAGACAAAGCCAAAATCAGCGTATAAAGTAAAGAATTGAAAGTAGTTACAGACGCATTTTTTCCCCCGAATTATTTCTTTGCCATAAACGCCAGCAAGTCAGATTCTCGAATAAAATTATGATTTCCCTTGCCTTTGACCGCCCGTAATTTGCCCGAAAGAATGTAATCATTCACGCTTTTTCGGGAAACATTCAGACGTTCGGCGACTTGAACAGTTGAAAGCAAAGTTTCGTTATCAGACGAGTTTTTGACAGTTTCCAGTATCGAATAATTAAAAGGTTTGCCCGAATTTCCTTCACTTAGTTGTTTGGCGAGCAATTTAGCATCTTTTTCCCTTAATCCTAATTGTTTCTTTTTCTCTCTTACGATTTCAAAACTACTGAGCGGTTTTTGTTCCGGCGGCTTGTCGGCTTTCACCGGCGCGACATCGAACCCGAATAAATCATTCGGCGAGCATTTGAACAATTCGCAGAGCTTTTCTATCGTTTCTATGCCTATCTGAGCAAAGTTTCCTTTCCAAAGGCGGCTTGCCATCGTCGGCGAACACTTCAAAGCATTCTGCAAGGCGTAGGCATTCTTAAAGCCGTGTTGCCCGGCAAGTTCGGCGATTTTAATTTTAAGTTTCATATTGTCTTTTCACTCCATTTACACAAAAGAATAACAGACTTACACGAATAAGTAAATACTAATTTACACGAATAAGTAAGCACTTACACAAATAAGTAAAATAGTTACTCAAATGTGTAAATAAATGTTGCAATGCTTACTCAATTGTGTAATAATTATTCTTGTCAGTCAGTAATAAAACCAACGGAGCGACAAGAAAATGCTGGAAATTACAAAAGAATCAATCGAAAAGGCGACGGCAAAAGCACGAATCGCAAAACCATTAGTTAAAGTTTTAGAGTTTCGCCGCTATTCGGTTACGAACCGGGAAACCGGCGCAACCTATGAAGTCAGATTTACCAAAGTCGGAAATCATAAATTCGGTGAATGCAGTTGCCCGGCAACGAAAATTTGTTATCACATCTCAAGTTGCTTGCCGATAAATGCAGTCTTAGCATCGCAGATGATACAGACAGCCTAGACACAGAAAAAGCCCGGTTTGATGCCCTAGAGCGTCAAACCGGGTATGTTTAAGGAGATAAACATAATGGAAAATTGGGAAATAGTTTCGATTGAAAGCGAGCTTGACCGCTTGCGAGATGAAAAAGAAAATTCAGCACCGACCGGGAAAAAATCAGGATGCGGGAAAGTTCTGCTTTACTTCGTTCTAGGAATTTTAATTGTCAAATTATTCGGCGAGCTTCTATTTTTATTTAAGTAGGTAACGCCGAGCCGCTTTTTGCTTTCTCGTATGCCGCAGATGCCGCCCGAATCGAATCATACAAGCCGAGATACTTCGTTTGACCGTCAACAACGATTCGAGCCTTGTATTTTCCGCCCGGAGCTTTAGAAACGCCTTTCACGCCCAAATAATTGATAGTTCGTTTGTCTGGATGCGGCACGTCAAGAAGTTTGTCAGGATAACGACGAAAAATTGATTCGTCTTTTGTCGGCAAAAGGTTCGGAGCTTCCCAAGAATTTATTGCTTCACAATTCAGACAGGCGAACCGGGCGAAATTGAAAAAACAGAGCGACCCGACAACTAAGCATTGCCGGTCAAATCGTTCTAATGCCAGATGCGCCCGGCACTTTTTACAGGTAAAATCCCGGTCATCAAAACTTTTTGTATTATTCGCCATCTTGAATTTTTCTTAAAACTTCCAAGTCCGAATCGGTCAATATATTTGAAGTAACATTTTTCGGAGCTTCAATTATTGTTTTAGTAACATTTTTCGGAACTTCCAACGACCCGCCCGAAATAATTTTAGTAACATTTTTCGGAAGTTTTACACCCGAATTTGCTTGTCTAGCCAACTCCGCCAACTCTGCGAACGATTCTTTGACCGGCGCAGGATTCGCCGGGAGCTTGTCAACAACTTCCATCATTCGATTTACCGCCCATTCACGAGCCTGTTTTATCTGTTCGGGCGAAGGTTCGAGAGAAGTTTGAGCTTCGTATTGATTTAATTTATTTTTCTTCATTGAATCTTTGCTCAATTTTCGCTAGTCGGCTTTCATACTCGAAAAAGTCAATTGATTCGTGGTTTTTCGTGAGGATTGCGACAGCCGCCCGGCATTCAGTCGGATGATTGCCGCAGTTTAAGAGTCGTTCCAACGTCTGAATGCTTTTATCATTCAAAACCTGCAATTTGCCTAAACTACGCTCAATCACGATGCGCTTTAATGTTCGGAGTTCATCTTGAAAGTTGCTCAATTTTAACCAACGAAAAATAGTCGTCTCACTCGTTCCGACCGATGCGGCGACATCTCGCATACTCATACCCGAAACTATCAGATAACACGCCTTTGTTTGTTTGAATGTCAATTCATCATTTTTCATATTATTTAATTCGGATATTTACGAGAAAGTAGAGTAAAGCGGAGCAAACGCCGCCACATTTGCCGAGTTCTATTTTTTTCGCGGAATAGGTTTAAGGCAGCCCGGCACATTTTCCGAGTAGATAGACGTTGACGTTCACGGCGGATTAGACGTTTTTCGATGCCACCCGGCACGGAAAAAGGCGCACCCGGTAGAAGTAAGTAAAAGTATTCAAATCACTAACAAAATCGGTCAACTTAATACCAGTTCGGATGTGAAATGTGTTTGTTTTCCTTCTCTTTTTCCTTCTCTTTTTGTTTCTCTTTCGTCTTTTTTATTGCTTCGTTTCTTTGCGTCAGGAATCGTTTTATTGATTCTTGAACGCCAGACCGGGCAACCAATGATTTGATAGTAAATAACGCCGTCTCTGCTTTTGCTTGCTTATTAAAATCATCAAAATTAAAGTCGGCTTTGTCGTTTCCAGTGTCGGAAAAGTTCACTTGACCCGAAAACGTCAAACCGGCTTTGTCGGTTGCTCCGTCCGCTTCGTCGGTTTTTTTCTTCCGAGTCTTCAAAGACTTGGCAAATTGGTTAGTCATCACTTGGCATTGTGCCAGTTCCCATTTATCCAGAGGTTTTAACATATTGAGTTCTCCATTAAATCTATCGGCAATTCGCCGGAAACGCCGCTTAAACGGCTTTTTATGTGAGTATTGAGTTCAGCATTGACCCGGTTCGATTCGAGTCTGTTTAGTTCAATCTGATTTTGAATGTAGTATTGACGACTGGTAATCAAAGCATAAGCCTGTTCAGTATCGTAAAGCTCACTTTTTGCCTTCATCACGACCGCCGCTTGTGCCGTCAATTCGTCGGCGAGTTCGGTTTGAAGTTCAAGCGCGGTTTGTTTCTCGATTCGTAAATCGTTCAACTTGTCGGCGAGTTCATCACGCCGGGCAAAGAAAATGCGTGAATTTAATTCAGACTTTGACCGCTCAATTTTGGTCATCAAGTCATAATCACCGCTTGTAATAGCGTCTTTAAGCCTTTGTTGCGTCTTTTCCGCTTCGTTTAATAATCCGTTTAAGTTACTCATTCGTGTAAGCTCCGATATTTAGTAATTGAAACCGGAATCGTTAAGCGTGGAAATGCCTTTCCAGCTTCTCATTCTCTATCCGGTTTCAGTTTTACGAGTGCGGCGAGTTCAAGAGGTAACAAAAACATTCGCCGCCCCCGGTCATTTCGGCTTGAGGTCGAAAAACAAGCCAAAATCAAAGAGTTTGCCGGGCGCAAAAATTAAATCCCTCAAATTGTTGCGCCCGATTTCTGCATTCGGTAAGTTCGGTTAGAATCCGAATGCAAAACTTAAAGTTGGAAGGATGCGCCGATATGAAAATTTCAAAGACATTCGGCGCATCTGTTCCGAGCAGAAAAAAATCGTAGCTGTTTGCGACCACGAGAGAAAAACCGCCCGGCATACTTAATTATCTTATGAATCGAAAATAGATGTCAACCTATTTTTTACTTTATTTATTGCAAGCAAAAGACTTAACGGCTTTATTGTCAAGGATTATTTTAAGAAAACCTTGACCATTTACCATCAAAGTTTAGTAACAAAAAGCGGAAAATCTATTGACGAATAGAACAGAATATAGCTTATGATAATGTGATTTATCGAAAGTAATTATCAGAGCGGATGACCACGAGATTTTAACTTATTCGGCACATTCGCAATAAACCGGGCGTAATCCTTTGCCGTGAAGTCAATCAAATCAAGTCTTGACCCGCAAATTGGGCAAGCATCACCGATTTCTAACGTCTTTGTTTCCTCGTTAAATTCGCTGTATTCGTCTTTTAAGTCGTCAAGTATGTCATCGTCAACCTCGATGCCGAACAACACGCCAAAGGATACGGCGAGCCGTTCATCTTTCAAATCAATCATCTCTTTAATCTGTGATTTGCCGAGCTTGAGAATATCGCCCGGCTTGAACGGATATTTGATGCACTCGACTAAACCCGATGCAATATGATGGACGGAGCGAATATCAACAATTTTGGAATCGCCGGTTATGTCAAAGAGCGCATCCGATAATGATTTCTGCGGTATGTAGTTCTTGAGTAGCAAAATGCTGTGTAAGTGCGGATGATGACCGTGTTTCTTGCTGTAAGTGTTCTCGATTTTCCCGAATCCGCCGACGCAATCTTTCCAAATTTTACGTTTTCGGAGCTTGCGAAAGACTGATTTAATTTCTTGACAACCGGCTTGTAAGTTCCGTTTCTTGTCGGAGCGGAGCGTTATTGTAGAAAAAGCGACAATCAAAGACGGGTCATCTTTCAAAGCCTGATGAATTTTCGGCAGAGTTCGAGCAAGTTGGGCATTCGCCTTGAGTCGGCAACAATCCGGGCAGAGCGGAAGACGGCAGCGATAATCTACAATCGTTCGGAATGTATGACCATCACCGCAGACAAGAGACTTAACATTTTCAGAGCATCTTTTCATCTTTTCGGCTTCGTCTGTGAACCCGAATTTCTTTAATTTAGCGATTATTAAACCTTTGACTTCCAAGCGGTCAATAAGTGCCTCTGATGCCCGTAATTGCTTGGTTACATACTGCTCGAATACTTCCAAAGATACGCCGGAAATGTTCAATTGTGAGACAGTATCAAGTGAAAAGGAAACGCCGCCCGGCGAACGATGACCCGGCGACGGAGCGACCCGGCGACCGGCAGACGCAGAGCGACCCGGCACACGATTAAGTTCGGCGCGGATTATGTCGGAATTTTGGGTTTGTCGAAGTTCTGTCAAAGCATTTTACTTGAACTTGTAAAATGATTGACAATAACGAAGTAAATCGGTTAGGATTTTATCGGAGCAAACACTTACCAAGTTGCAATTGGTAAAAAGTTTTGTAAAAGCCTTGAAAGTTTCCAGCTTTCAAGGCTTTTCCATTTTCAGTTAAGAAATATCTAAGAAGAAAGTAGCCGCCCGGCGAAGCATTGTCAATCTCTTTTTCTACAATGATTTACAAAGACAAAGCCAAAATCAGCGTATAAAGTAAAGAATTGAAAGTAGTTACAGACGCATTTTTTCCCCCGAATTATTTCTTTGCCATAAACGCCAGCAAGTCAGATTCTCGAATAAAATTATGATTTCCCTTGCCTTTGACCGCCCGTAATTTGCCCGAAAGAATGTAATCATTCACGCTTTTTCGGGAAACATTCAGACGTTCGGCGACTTGAACAGTTGAAAGCAAAGTTTCGTTATCAGACGAGTTTTTGACAGTTTCCAGTATCGAATAATTAAAAGGTTTGCCCGAATTTCCTTCACTTAGTTGTTTGGCGAGCAATTTAGCATCTTTTTCCCTTAATCCTAATTGTTTCTTTTTCTCTCTTACGATTTCAAAACTACTGAGCGGTTTTTGTTCCGGCGGCTTGTCGGCTTTCACCGGCGCGACATCGAACCCGAATAAATCATTCGGCGAGCATTTGAACAATTCGCAGAGCTTTTCTATCGTTTCTATGCCTATCTGAGCAAAGTTTCCTTTCCAAAGGCGGCTTGCCATCGTCGGCGAACACTTCAAAGCATTCTGCAAGGCGTAGGCATTCTTAAAGCCGTGTTGCCCGGCAAGTTCGGCGATTTTAATTTTAAGTTTCATATTGTCTTTTCACTCCATTTACACAAAAGAATAACAGACTTACACGAATAAGTAAATACTAATTTACACGAATAAGTAAGCACTTACACAAATAAGTAAAATAGTTACTCAAATGTGTAAATAAATGTTGCAATGCTTACTCAATTGTGTAATAATTATTCTTGTCAGTCAGTAATAAAACCAACGGAGCGACAAGAAAATGCTGGAAATTACAAAAGAATCAATCGAAAAGGCGACGGCAAAAGCACGAATCGCAAAACCATTAGTTAAAGTTTTAGAGTTTCGCCGCTATTCGGTTACGAACCGGGAAACCGGCGCAACCTATGAAGTCAGATTTACCAAAGTCGGAAATCATAAATTCGGTGAATGCAGTTGCCCGGCAACGAAAATTTGTTATCACATCTCAAGTTGCTTGCCGATAAATGCAGTCTTAGCATCGCAGATGATACAGACAGCCTAGACACAGAAAAAGCCCGGTTTGATGCCCTAGAGCGTCAAACCGGGTATGTTTAAGGAGATAAACATAATGGAAAATTGGGAAATAGTTTCGATTGAAAGCGAGCTTGACCGCTTGCGAGATGAAAAAGAAAATTCAGCACCGACCGGGAAAAAATCAGGATGCGGGAAAGTTCTGCTTTACTTCGTTCTAGGAATTTTAATTGTCAAATTATTCGGCGAGCTTCTATTTTTATTTAAGTAGGTAACGCCGAGCCGCTTTTTGCTTTCTCGTATGCCGCAGATGCCGCCCGAATCGAATCATACAAGCCGAGATACTTCGTTTGACCGTCAACAACGATTCGAGCCTTGTATTTTCCGCCCGGAGCTTTAGAAACGCCTTTCACGCCCAAATAATTGATAGTTCGTTTGTCTGGATGCGGCACGTCAAGAAGTTTGTCAGGATAACGACGAAAAATTGATTCGTCTTTTGTCGGCAAAAGGTTCGGAGCTTCCCAAGAATTTATTGCTTCACAATTCAGACAGGCGAACCGGGCGAAATTGAAAAAACAGAGCGACCCGACAACTAAGCATTGCCGGTCAAATCGTTCTAATGCCAGATGCGCCCGGCACTTTTTACAGGTAAAATCCCGGTCATCAAAACTTTTTGTATTATTCGCCATCTTGAATTTTTCTTAAAACTTCCAAGTCCGAATCGGTCAATATATTTGAAGTAACATTTTTCGGAGCTTCAATTATTGTTTTAGTAACATTTTTCGGAACTTCCAACGACCCGCCCGAAATAATTTTAGTAACATTTTTCGGAAGTTTTACACCCGAATTTGCTTGTCTAGCCAACTCCGCCAACTCTGCGAACGATTCTTTAACCGGCGCAGGATTCGCCGGGAGCTTGTCAACAACTTCCATCATTCGATTAACCGCCCATTCACGAGCCTGTTTTATTTGTTCGGGCGACGGTTCAGGCGTAATCTTCGATTCGTATTTTTCTAATCTATTTCGTTTCATTAAATTTAGCCTCAATAGCCGCTAGTCTTGATTCATACTCGTATTCAAGACTTTCGGTTGTCTTCGTCAGCACGATGGCAGCAGCACGGCAGCGAGCGGCAGGATTCGAGCAATCCATCAGAGCTTCGAGAGTTTGAACCGCTTTTTTGTTTAACCGCAGTAAATCGTTTGTTGAATGTTCAATCGTAATTCTTCTTAATTCCCGAATCCTCGATTGCATTTCAGGCAATTTTAACCAGCGAAAAATTGAGCGGGAACTAATCCCGACCTTTGCCGCTATATCAACGAACGAAAGACCCGAAACAATGTAATAGGCTGTTTTTTCCATTTTGAATGAGAGCATAAGTTTATAATTCGGCGACAATCCGAGATATTTTGAGAAAAGTAAGGTCAAACTTGTCTAATAGCGGCACATTTCCCGTATTTTTACTTTTTGCGTGAGTAGGTCAAAGGCAGCCCGGCACATTTTCCGAACCGATAAACATTGACGTTCACGACGGATTAGGCGTTTTCGATGCCGGTATGCCGTTCTTTTTGCCGCACCCGGTAAAAATAATCAAAGTATTCAAATCAGTAACAAAACCTTGCAATTTACTATCAAAACCAGCCCGGATGACTAACAAAATTGTCTTTCTTTTGTGCATCTCGTTCGGCTTTCTTGGCACGGTTCGCCGCCCGCACGGAATTAGACTGTAAAATATATTGACGCACGGAATCTTTGACCGAGTGAACTAAGGTCAATCTTTTGATGTCATCAAACGCCGCCTTTTCTTTCGCTTTGATATTGAAAGTAGCAAAGTCGTCGGAGTCATACACGCCCGATTCATTACCGCAATCGGCGATGTCGGCAGAGAAGCGAGCGACCGCCGAAAAATTGCTTTGCTCGAATCTGCGTTTGAGTTCGGCAATTCTCTTTTGTTTGTCCGCCGCATCCGTCGCCGCATTTACATAAGCGAAGTTCGCCGGAAGTGAGAAAAATTTAATAAGTGCTTTCATTGGTTAGAGTCTCCATCGTCGGCGAATCGCCGGAATTTAATTTGCTGTTGACGTGAGAATTTAATTTGCTTTTTAATTCCCGAATGTCCTTTCTCTGTTGCTCCGTCTGCGTCTCTAAATAGAATTGTTTCGCTTGTATCGCCTGATATGCCATTTCCGAATCAAAAAGCCGCCCACGAGCCTCTAAAACGACATTAGCGGCTTGTGTTAGTTCGTCGTTCAAGTCTGCCAGCACCGACAACCCGAAACTTCTTTCAGTCTCAAGAGTTTCGATGTCGGCTTTTAGTTTCCGAGTATCGGCGAAGAACTGTTTAGATAAATTTTCATCACGGGCGCGATTTAATTTTGAGTAAAGAAATTCGTCGGCATCTATGACCGCTTGCCGAATGTCGGATTCTAATTTTTCTAATTCACGATTTAATTGAGTCATATCAGTATTATTTTCTCTGTTCTACTTGCAAAGTATTTTTGAACCGGCGAACGCTCTGTTCGATGTAATCCGAAGATTTTCGCTCATTCTCACGTCGTCCGCCGATTCGTTTCGGCTTGAGGTCGAAAAACAAGCCAAAATCAAAGAGTTTGCCGGGCGCAAAAATTTAATCCCTCGAATCGTTGCGCCCGATTTCTGCATTCGGTAAGTTCGGTTAGAATCCGAATGCAAAAAGTAAGATTTTGTGATGTGCCGACACGAAAAGTTCAAAAAACGAATCGGCACATCACGAACCGGGAAAAAAGAGCGCATCAAATGTTTGCGTTAAAATGCGCCGGAGAATTCCCGATTAAGTCAATTTGAATAGCTACAACCGGCACAAGAAGCGAACCGGGAGCGCATCAAACCAATACTTAACAGTTTATCGTTTAACAAGTTTCAATGCAACCTAAATTATTGAGAATAAATAACTTAGTTATTGTCAATGGTTTTTTAAGAGTAATAAAGTAACGAAAAAAGGAAAGAAATACTTTACAAGTCGAACAGATAAAATAGCTTATGATAATGTGATTTATCGAAAGTAATTATCAGAGCGGATGACCACGAGATTTTAACTTATTCGGCACATTCGCAATAAACCGGGCGTAATCCTTTGCCGTGAAGTCAATCAAATCAAG
>MWWK01000205.1_pt1 | contig 11155 bp, 12 predicted proteins | sample 1047241 | NCBI WGS metagenome assembly MWWK01 (sample SAMN06349964, study PRJNA376086) | soil metagenome | isolation source: BG12-3 sample Antarctic (ecotone) soil | place: Antarctica | reverse complement strand
CGACTAAAAGCCTCTGAAAACAACGCAAAAACTCATTCAAAAAACAAATTGTTAAAACCTTTGTTTTTTAGTGAGTATTGACATAGAATTTTTTTGCCTAACTACTTTTTACCAAAAAGCGAAAAATAGACCTCTTGCATAAGTTATTTGACAATGAAAGCATTTTCGCTCATCAATAACTTGATGAGTCATGAACAAATTAAGTCGCTTTCTCCTGAACTTTTCAAACGATATTGCGGAGTCAAACCCGACACCTTTGCCAAGATATGTGAGTTTGTCCGAGAGGAACGAACACGAGTGCATAAAAAGTCGGGCAGACCTTGCGCGTTATCGGTTGAAGACCAAGTTTTGTTGACGCTCGAGTATTGGCGTGAGTATCGCACACAATTCCATATTGCCAAGCGTTGGCAGTTATCGGAAGCCACGGTTTCGCGCACCATTGTCAAAATCGAAAACTTGCTCAAGCATTGCGCGGATTTGAAATTGCCGGGCAAGAAAGTTCTGCAAAAGAGCGAGAATACTTTCGAGTTTATTATCGTGGATGTGACGGAAACACCAATCGAACGTCCGAAAAAAACAGCGAAAGTTTTATTCGGGCAAGAAAAAACGGCACACGATAAAAACACAAATTGTCATTGAAAAGGCGCGGCGAAAAGTTATTTGCACAAGACAGGCGACGGGCAAAACGCACGACTTTGCGATGTTCAAGGAAACAAAGTTTTCGCTTGCCGAAAACATTTGCCTGCTCGCCGATTCCGGTTATCAAGGTTTGCGACGGGAACACGAAAACTCGCAAACGCCAACTAAAAAGCCGAAAGGCGGCGAATTGAGTCCTGGACAACGCCGCGCCAACCGCGGGTTGTCGCGCCAACGAATAATAGTCGAGAACGTGATTCGGCATTTGAAAATCTTTCGCATCATCTCCGAGCGGTATCGCAACCGCCGCCGCCGATTTGGACTGCGGTTTAACTTGATAGCCGGATTGTATAATTACGAAATCGGTCACTAAATTACTTATGCAAGAGGTCTAATATGAAAATCGGTTACGCGAGAATTTCCACCGCCGAGCAGAATTTAGATTTGCAAGAGGACGCGCTTGAAAAAGCTGGCTGCGAAAAAATCTTTCACGATACGGCGAGCGGCGCGAAAGACGAGCGCAAAGGACTTGCCGACGCGATTGAGTTCGCCCGCGACGGTGATATTTTGATCGTCTGGAAACTCGACCGTTTAGGGCGTTCGCTCAAGCATTTAATCGACACCGTCAACCTGCTTCACGAAAAAGGTGTCGGATTCGCCAGCGTTCAGGAAAGCATTGACACGACGACACCGGGCGGGAAATTGATTTTTCATGTTTTCGGCGCGCTCGCTGAGTTTGAACGCGAACTGATCCGCGAGCGGACAAACGCCGGATTAAAAGCCGCCAGAGCCAGAGGCAAAACCGGCGGGCGACCAAAGAAACTCACGCCGGAGAAAATCAAAATCGCACAAGCGATGATGAGTGACCCGAATATAAGTATTAAAACCATTTGCCAAACGCTCGGCGTATCACCGAACACGCTTTACCGTTACGCGCCGTCGCCGTTTAAGAAAACCGTTCAAGTTGTCAAATAAGGAATGAAAAATTTTGAATTGGGTGAAGGCGGATTGGCAAAAAAGGCTTTAGACAAATTGGCAGACAAACAAGATATATCGTAAGTTTCTCGGGCGCGAACTATAGAGAGGCGGAAGAAACCGGAGGTTAGTAGCAACCTGTGAAATTTACGGTGTGGCAACTAGCAACACAACTATGTTATGATATTGCCGGAAAGTGAGGTGAAATTTTATGCCAACTACGGAAACACCATCTAATGCAATTGCCAGGCTTCATTTTAGATTGCCTTCGGAGGCAAAAGAAAAAATCGAGCGCGCCGCCGTCGCATCCGGCTTGAGCGTAACGGATTTTGCGGTTCATGCGCTTGTTAATACCGCCGATGAAGTCTTAGAGCGTCAGCAGACGCGTCGACTGTCAGACCGCGACCGCGACGTTTTTTTGGCATTGCTCAATGCTGACGATGAGCCGAACGAGGCTTTGAAAAGCGCTTTTGAGGCGCATCGGGACTTAATCGCCGAATGACAAAGCCTTTTATTATCGAGCCGTTGACGGCAAATCATAACCGCGAGGCATTTGATTGCGGCGAAGAAAGCCTGAATGATTTTCTCAAACGCTTTGCGCGGCAAAATGATGAGAAAGGATTAGGACGCAGCTTCGTCGCCGTCAAGAGCGGCGAACCGACGATTTACGGCTATTACACCATTGCCAGCGGCACACTGAGATTTGCCGCGATACCTGAAAATTTGCCGCGCTATCCTGTTCCTGTCGTGCATTTGGGTAGGTTAGCGGTTGATAAAGCCGCCAAAGGGCAAAGATTGGGCAAAGCATTATTAGCCGATGCGCTGAAACGCACCGTTAATATTGCCGATCAGTTAGGCATTTATGCCGTCGAGGTGTTCGCTTTGAACGCCGCCGCGCGCGAGTTTTACTTAAAATTCGGTTTTACAGAACTGCTGGACGACAGGCAACATCTTTACCTGACCGTTAAGAAGATACGGAAAATCCTGTGAGGAAAATATACCGATGCAAGCTCCAAAAAAGCCGAATGCGGTGCTTGAGTTTGAAAAATATTGGTCGCGATAACGCAGATCATTTGAATCATAAGGACGGTTTGTCACTTCCTTTTTTCAAAAACAAAAATGCTAATTTAAAGCCCATATGAAATCAACACTATTAAACCACCGATCATTTTGAGGCTCTATTCAAAAATAGGCTTTCGTTTTTGTGTTTATTATGCTAGATTGCCGTTGTTATGGCAAAAGAACAAACCCCGTTTTCAATTTCTCCAAATCCGCTTGCACTTTATTTGACCGACAGTTTGCGAGCGGTCTTGCACAAAACCCGATATGTCATCAATCATCGACAAGGTTTGTCCTGTATTTTGGGAGATGTCGGTCTCGGTAAGTCGACAATGCTTCGCTATCTTTCATCTGAATATGGCGCGCGAGAAGAGTGCCGGACGTTTCTTATTCCTACGCCTAACTTCCCTTCCCCGTTTGCGATGCTCAAAGATATTTGTTTGGGTTTCGGACTTGAACCAAAATCATCGCGCAATGCGCAGGAAAGAATGTTTAATGATTTCTTGGTCGATGAATACGCTCAGGAAAAAAACGTCATTCTGTTTATCGACGAGGCTCAGAATTTGGATAATAAGCAGCTGGAGCTTGTTCGCGCAATCCTGAATTTTGAAACAAATGAAGAAAAACTTGTACAGGTCATTCTTGCCGGACAGCTCGAACTAAAAGCAAAACTTGATAACAAACGAAATAAATACTTAAAGAGCAGGATTGTAATGTATTCAACTCTAAACGCTCTGACTTTAGCCGAAACGCGAGAGATGGTTTCAACCAAGTGCGAATATGCAGAAATTAAAAATCCATTTACCGACGAGGCAATCGAACGCATTTACAATCAAACGGCTGGAGTTCCCCGCTCGGTGCTGAAGATGTGTGCAATGCTTTATGTTCTGATGAACGAATACAAGCTAGATGCTATACCGATTGATGAAATCGAAAACATAAAAGAAGAGGTAGCTGTATGAGTTCGGCATTTGAAAGATTACAAAAATTGGCAGAGGAGAAGCGTCTTAAGGAGAAAGCAAGCAAATATGTTCTTGAAATTATCCCCATAAATACTGAACTTCAACCTAGCGCAGTTAGCGCAGGCAGTTTACCTAGCGCACCTAGCGCACGCAGTCAAAAATTATCAATCGCACCTGAAAAGGATTTTACAAAAGTTGCAAACTCAATCGTCCGCCAAATTCCAAACGGAGTTTTCATTGGAAAATCAAAGCAGCTATATGATTATCTCTACTCACTCACTCGCGGAGCTATAAATCCAACCCGTTCAGTTCGAGCATCGAAGTCTAGTTTAATGCGCGGATCAGGAATAAAATCAACTCATACTTTTTACAATAATGTTCATCATCTAGAAGCAATCGGCTTGATTATCATTACAAGAATCGACGGAGAAAAAGGCGGAAATTCTTACGAAGTTTTATTGCCGGAAGAGATCAAAGGAGACTTTAACAACCTAGCGCAGTTAGCGCAGGCAGGGCAGTTAGCGCAGTCAGTGCAGAAACTGCCAGTGGCAGTTAGCGCAGTTTCTGCACTGACTGCGCTAGGTTCAAACCCAATAAACATCGGTGTTTTAGATGCGCCTAAGACTTCTTTAAAGACTAATACAAATGATGATGATTACGCGTTCGCTATTTTCGTCGAAAAGATTCAGACGGCAGCCGAAGAAGAAACGGGTAAAAAAATTTCAAAACGCGAACGAGAAAATTTAGGTAAGTTAGCCGACCTACTAATTCTTGAATTTAAAATTGCCGCTCGTCGAACGGAAAACATTTCGAGCGTTCCGGCATTCCTGACCGAGGTTCTGCGTCGCAAACTCCGAGACCCTTCAGAAAACCCAAAACCGGCGAAAGCAAAAGTTGATATTGTCGGAAAACCAGAGTCCAGCACTTATGAAATAAAACCGCTCGACGAAAAGGGAAGAGAAGCAGCGCTTGAACAGCTTCGCGAGTTTGCCGATGATGAATTCTTACAGGATTTCAAAAAATGGTATACGCCCAGTGATTGGTCCTGGTTAATAAAACAGTTGGAGAAAAAATAGTGGTTGATATTTTTACCGTGTTGCTCGGACTTGTCTCAATCGGGATGTTTGCTGCGGCACTATCAAGAATACTTTTAAGCGAGCCGAAAGTTTGGAACGAAGAACATAGGGAACCTTGAAATAAATATCAGAAAATTTTAAAGCAAATGAATTTAATATGGAAACTAATGGAGTTCGCAAAGGGCGAAACAGCAATTTATAACAACATAAAGCTGGGAATAATCAGTCACAAGGAGAACATCTGGTGTGCTTACGTCAGTAACAAAAATTAAAATACTCAAAATCCAAAAAAGATGCCTTAAAGCGCGTTTTGAAGGAAGTTAATATACAGAAGACCTTTCTAGGAAAAACGGAAGGAAGGGATATTTATGAGCGAAAGAGCGCTAGTTTTCAAAGTAGAGGATGGCATATATCGGATTGAAAATAACAAAATCTCCGAATTTGAGCTAATCGGGATTTTAGAATGCGTTTTCTTTAGTATAAAAACCACACATTAAAAATGACAGTAACAAAACCATTAATTCCACCGTCATCTGCAATAATCCTTACCTCGCCATTCGCAATTGAGCAATCCCAAAACATTGAAATTGCCAAGCAGGAGAAATCAGTAGTCTGTAGACCGTCTAAAAGAATCTGGCAGGGAAGCAGTAAGGCAAACCAATACACCAGAACTACGGACGCAAATCGCCAATGCATCAAAGCCTTAAGCGTTGACGCCGAAGAACCAATTTAGATAAATTAACCGGTGAATAATTGCAAATGGAAGTTGGAAAAATTAATTGAACAGTATAAGCGGCGAAAAAATTCAAAGGTGCAGAAAAAGTAGTAAGCTCAAATCAAGAATGTCGGATGATGTCTAAGAGTTAAAATAATAATCATTACTTGCTCGCTAAACAAAACTCTTGCCAGACCTAATTTTGTTATAAAAACAATCTTTTCATTTACAATCGAAAAAATTTTAGTCGTAAAATAATCATTGAGTGACTGAGTGATTGTTGAGTCCGATAAAAAAACGTTCACCCGCATTTTTGATACTGCTGGCGAATTCATTGTGCCGTCCTCGCCCGTCTGATTACTCTGGCGAATAGCGGTTGTCTGGTTTGAGCTATCGGCACTTCGTTAAACCAGTTATTAAGTCGCACGAAGTTGACCGCCGTCGCTGTCATCAAGTTTTGCAGTTGAGTTTTCGCCGCTCCGATGTATCTCGAACGGCGCATTCCAAACCCTCTGACTGATTGTGAAATCGTTCCCTCGATCCCTGAACGCCGCTGATATTGACGTTTATACTCCCAAGTTTTCTCTCTTTGGCGGGCGGCACGCTGCATCTCGAACTGCTCTTCGGGTAAAATTGTTAATGTTCTTCGGGCAATCTTACTTTTTGTGCAATCACCTCGAAACAAACAAACTCGACAATCCTTAGTTGAGAATTTGATTTTGACCACCGGCTTGCCGGTATTGCTCTGCACATTTGACCAACCGGCACTCGTTTTGCCTGCCGGACACACTGCCTTTTTTCGCTCCCAGTCAATCGCAAAATTCTCGCCGGAAAACTTTGGGTTATGGCGACTTTGCCATTGCTGGTCGAGATGCGACGGACCAAACAAATCAATCTGATACCGATCTTGAGCCGCTAGCATCAGTTCGGCATCGACAAAACCGGTGTCCGCTAAGTGCAGGTCGGGCAACAAATTCTTCTTTTTTAATGCTCGATGAATCGGTTCGGTTAAATAAAAATCGGCAACCGGAGCCGAACTGGTTTCGACATTCGTGATAATGCGCGGCGATTCTTCGTCACAGGTCTCCGTCAAATATATTTTGTAGCCCGTCCACTGTAGATGACGCTTTTTTCCATAATGCGCCTCCAGATCATAAGGAGAGTTGATGAAAATACTTGATGGCGGAGTTCCTTCAACATTCGTCCGCCAGTGAATACCATCTTCGTCCACATAAAACTGTTGGATGACGACGCGGCGCAGAATTTCAACCGCTTCGATCTCTCGGTCGTTTATTAAATCAGACCAATAATAAACAGCGTCGAGCAATGCGTGGGCATCGCGCCCGACCATTTCGGCAAAATCTTGTCTCTCCGCTGCCGAATGCGGTATCCGAACATTGCCGCCCCGCACATAGTAACGATGCAGCCATTCTTCCTGCATAATCTGATTGAGCCATTCGGGAGATTCTTTGGCAATGGCGTTTAAGGCAGAACGCATTGATTCCAACACGCATTCCAATCGATTGATCCCTCTGACGGAGGCTAGGACGTGAGTTGAATCGGTGCGCTGTTTGCCACGGGCTTTGAGCATTTTTCGCTCGCGACACCAATCAAGCAGTTTCTCGAATACGACATTTTCAGCGTTCCCCACAACCAGCCGGGCGCGAAACTCGCATAAGACGGTGCTGTCAAAACCGGAATCTTCCAGATCGGACGGACAGGAGGGAACGTGCGATGAGACCTAACAGAACTATCTAACCGGAAATGCCTGCATTGCCGATTCGTATTCTTCCGCCACATCCGCCAAAGCCAAATCTCGGTAAATCGCCAGGCTTTTTTCTTCCGAATGCCCGCTTAACAGTTGTAATTTCGGGCTGATAATCCCTTTTCTCGTCAGATAAGTAATAATTTGATGACGGAATAAATGCGGATAGACTCGTTTTTTCAGTCCGGCGGCATCAGCGTATTCTTTTATTATTTGACGAATTCGACGGGTTGAGAAAGAACTCAGGCGGTTTGACTCAAACAGGAATGTCGCTCCTCCGCGTTTTTGATTTTCAACATATTGAGCCAGCTCGCCGCGAAACGACATCGGAAACAGAACATAACGGTCTTTTTTACCTTTGCCCTGCTCGATGCGAACTGTGCAGTTGGTCAAATCAACATCTTTAATTTGGACGTTGGTTAGTTCGGCATTACGAATTCCCGTGTAGATAAGGAGCTTAATCATCACCAGATGATTTGTATTTCGCGCGTTCCAAACCGCTTCATAAAAGGCGATCAGTTCAATATCGGTTAATAATTCGGGCAATCGCTTGCGGCTTTTTTCCGATGTTATTCCAAGCATCTGCCGGACATGGCGGAACACTTGTTTGAGATACAAATAGTCGGGACGATTAGGTCGCGCCAGCCGGACAATTTTTTTGGCGAGTTCCTTGGGCGCAATGCGTTCGGTTTTGATTTGTTCCCATTCCTCATCTGAAAATGAATCGAATTCATTGATATCGTCATCCTTAATTTTTGCATCTTCGATATATTTTTTGACAGCTTTTCCGGGCAGTTTATTTTTCATTCTAAACCGCCTCTCGTGCCAAAAATGACTGACGGTTAAGGTCTATGTCAAAGACACCATATGGATTGATATGTTCGTAAAAAAGCGGTGAAAGAGCGCGTAAGTCTTCGATACTCAGGCGATTCATCAGGTTTTCCTTTTCAATGGTTCTTTCAACCAGAATCGTATTAATCAGCATCAGGCAATTTTGCAGCAGTTGCAGTGCGAGAGTCGAGATTTCCTGATGTTCGCGGCTGTTGGTGGCAAACACGCCTTGTTTGCCGTAACGGATAAAATCATTGACTCCGTTCCACCGCTCGACGACATTCAAACCTTCGCCTACTTCATAACGCACATTTATATCGGATAAGTATTGACACAAGAAAATCGTCTTTTCGGCTTTGCCGAGTTCGGCGAAGGCTTTATAGGTCGGATGAGTCGTATTGTAAGAATTAAAGCGTCTTAAGATAGATTCCGCCGAAGCCGTGCCGAGTTTGAGAGCGACCGCGTGTTTGATCATTTCGTCATACTGCGATTCGATTAAATTCCAGCGAATCGGACGGGTTAGAACCGCGCTCAGATTTTCAAATTCACCGCTGAGACCTTTGTCGGGCAGATAAAGTTTTTCGTATTTGATGCGCTTCAGACGCGGCATCAGGCGAAAACCGAGCAGTTTACAAAAAGCGAAAGCGACTTCCGATTGCCCGTGCGAATCAACAAAGTTTTTCTCGACCCGCATTTCGGTATCGTGGCGAATCAAGCCTTCGATCATTGCCGCCACTTCCGACGAGGAAAAGGATTTCAGTTGTGAATATAAACAAATGGCATTGGTTTGAACGTGCCAGTAAATCAATACGCCGTTGCCTTTGTAACGATTGCGCCATTCGGAAAGCAGATTATTATTCCAACTTTCAAATCGTTTACCGTCCGACGCGCAGGCGCGAGTTTCACCCCATAAAGTCGGATTACGCAGTTCGAGCAGTTTATTGACGACCCGGATATTTGCCGCCCGCAGAGCTTCAACCGAAAAATAATGTTTGCGGACATAGAGCAGTTCATCGTACTTATAAATATGATTGGCTTGGGCGATGCGTTTGATGCCGGTGTTTGTTCCTTCAGCAAACAGATTCAATAATATCAGCGGTCTGAGCCGGTCGCGGACGCGCACTTGTTTGGTTCCCGAATGACAAAAACTGCTCGTAAAATCGGCTAAATCATCAGCTTCGACAAAAACATCCAACAAATCGAGAATGCCGTATTCACGTCCGATGACGTGTTTTAAATGTTCGATATTTTGCGGTTCGTCCTGTGCTTCTAAACGACCGACGGAAAATAATCCCTTATCGCTCGTGTCATTCGGCGGATAGATTTTAACGAAAGGGTTGCGCGGCAAATTCAGATTGAAATTGTGAAGAGCATCGCGCATTTTCTCTTTGAGCGCGGCGATGAACTTTTCGGCTCGCGGAGTCTGATTCAATTTTTGATAATAATTTAATCTTTGCGCTTCCCAATCGGGCGGCAAATCATCATTCGAGTTACGAAACGCGTGAGCTCCTTCAATCCACACTTCCTTGCACTTGAGAGCCTTTTCAAGTTTATCCAGTACGCACAATTCATAACCTTTGCGATTTATTTTAGTTTCGCTGCCGCTCTCTTCAAAGACCGTGGCTTTCCACGACGGCGAAACAATTTCCAACGGCACCTTTTCGGGCAGATATTGATAATTGGTGCCGACGTATTTCTTGATTATCTTTAACGCCTCGATGACCGGCTGCCGGCGATTGCTGCTGCCAAAAGTCAGGTGTTCCAGCAAAATCGGTAAAATCCGCTGGTAATGCCGCACATACTTATTTTTCAAGAAATAGCGTTGACGAATTTTATAGTGATTGGTATTTGATTCATACTCGACGACAATATCGCGGAAAACTTCCTCTTTGACGCATTTGAAAATTACGTCCGCCACTTTCCCGTCCGGTTCTTCAATGGCGGCACACGCCACGCGATACAAAATTTGCGGTTTGCCGTTGATTTGTTTGAAATCCCGGACAATTTCCCGATCAACCTGTCTTTCGGTGCTTCGTTCGAGTTTGCGGAGAATTTCAATAAACATCTGCACCATCTCATCGGTGATCTCCATTGCCCGCGACAGCAGAAAACAACTCATCAGCGCATAGCGAATCGAATTCGGATGAATCCTCATCTCACCGGCTTTTTCGTTCCTTGCCCGCCGACTCAAAATTCGTAAAACCTTCGGCGGAATTTCGGATAAGAGTTCATTTGATAAACCGAGCGCGCGGATTTGGTTGAGTTTAGAGGCTTCTTTGACCAGATTCTCTACCCCGGGCTTTGACGCAACTGACTTTAATTTGTCGAAGTTTGAAAAAGTTTCTTGCTTGGATACCGTCAGCAATTCGTCTATCTGTTGTTTTTGCTCGATGCTTAACTGTTCTTCGATTCGATGATAAAGGTTTTGGAAAAATCCGTTCCACGAGCCGGTCGTCAGTTTTTGCAGTTCTTTTTCGCTCGGCAGTTCGATTTTCAAATTTTTCAATCTTTTAATTGCCGCTTCAAATAATTCCTCTTCCGAGCCGACATCTTTTATCGCCGAATTTCTCAGCCAGCTTTCAAGTGCTGTTTTGTCCGCATAAATCAGAAAACGCCATCCGGCAAACTCCCTGATTTGCGACAGATGTTTAGCTTTAGTGCTGCTCTCCCAAAGATAATTCGGAGTGTAATCCCATAATAAGTTGAACTGATTGGCAATAAAAATCCGCACCTGTTCGGGAATTTGCTCAAGACTTTCAGGAAAACCTCCGAGATATTCCAAACTTTTCAATAAAACAGCCACGGTCTGCTTGTTTACTTGGCTGCGAAAACTTTCAACAAACTCAATTTCTTCGGAATGTAGCCAAAAATGCTCCACCAATTCTTCATGTGTATATTCAGTCTGAAAACTTGGATAATAACTCATTGATAAATTCCTCCAAGACCAATTTATAAAATTTCCGCAAATAGCGAGAAACGGAAATAATCTGCCCGAAACAAACTAAAAACAATTTGAGTGACCAGCAATATAGCACAATAGTGCCGTATCCAAAAACAAAAACGGAAATAGCTAAATAAAAAAAATAACCTGACAATTCCTTGTTAGGTCATATCGCTCATTCCCTCCCGTACGTCC
>MWWK01000204.1_pt1 | contig 11180 bp, 17 predicted proteins | sample 1047241 | NCBI WGS metagenome assembly MWWK01 (sample SAMN06349964, study PRJNA376086) | soil metagenome | isolation source: BG12-3 sample Antarctic (ecotone) soil | place: Antarctica | reverse complement strand
GCACATGATGTACACCCGCTCCGTTATCAGTTCGGGGTCAACATCGGGGCTTGGGCAAGTGTGCGAAAAGGGGCGGCTCCCGTAAGAATTCACGCGGTCAAGCCAGCCGTCAAAGTCGCCGATCTCGTGCTCGAATTGTGCGACCGCACCGTCCAGCGACGCGCCCGCGCGCATCCGTTCATCAAGGAAAAAGGTGAGAGATTTCCGGTAGGTTTCATAAGTGGCGGGCGGCGCGGTTTTCGCGGGGGGTTGTGTATACAAATTGTAGACCACTCCATCATCCGCACCCGCATTTTTAGCGGGTTCCGTGATCTCCGTGTCTGTACACTCGACTTTTGCGGCGGGAGCGGTTTCGGGCGATTTTGTAGACCTATTTATTCTTAGATCAAGGTCTACAGGATCGGCGGCTGTTTCCCCGTCTTGAATGCCTTCGGCTTCGTCGTCCAGCGCGGCGAGCGCGGCGATCAGGTGCGCCCGCGCCTCTTGCCGCATCTCCGGCGGCAACTCCCGTTTGAGTTCGTCGGCTAATTTCTCGACCTTCGAGATGGCACGCACCATCAAAAGCGCGGGCGTGTCGGCTTGCCGGATGCGTGTCGGCTTCGGCTCCGTCTCTTCTTTCGTGTGCGCGCGTCGCGCGGGCGTGTCGCGTAAAATCTCGACGTGCGCGGCGGCCGCTCGGGCGAACCGCTCAAACCGCTTCCCGTGAATCTTCATCGCGGCGGCTGCAATTTCGGCGATGTCTTGAGAGCAAAGGGCGTGTATCTGTGATGCCCTTTGCTGGCCGGTCTTGAAATCCTTCGAGCCGGGGATGCGGCGCAGCGCGACGATGCCGGTGCGCTTTTCTTCGGTCTCATATTCGGCATAGGCGCGCGTCCACGCCATCGCCAGAGTGCGCTTGTCTTTGTGGCGGGCGGGAAGCTGACGGAGCCGCGCCATTTCGTCAGGCGACGCGCCGCGCAAGTAACAACCCATCTCCCAATCAACGCGCGTGATGGCATGATCCAACCCGGCCGCCGCTTCGATGGCCGCGCGCAACACGTCGGCGACGCTCTGGTCATAGCCGACGAACTGAACGAAGAGACGAAGCGCAAGCGATTGATTCGCGTATGCACGTCGCGCCGGTTCGTCTTGCTTGCGTCTCCGCTTCTCAAGGCTCGCGACGCGGGCGGTTTGATCAAGTGGCTCGCGTCTCACCTCTGCGGCGAGTTCTGCGACTTCATGCGCGCTGTGCGCCCATTTACTTTGCGCGCTCATCAAGCACACCTCACTTTCAGCCCGGCAGCTTGCAGGGCGCGCGTCAGGAATGGCGAGACCTCATCAAGTGAGATCGTGACGGCGCGAAGTTCCGGCCACTCGTCAAATAGTTGTGCGACGAGTGCCGAGGGCGTGACGCCGTTCAAAGCAACTGCCGAGGCGTAAGCGCTGCGCGCGGCCTCTTCCGCTTCGAGCGGGTGCGAGACCAGTAAGGCGACACCGGATCGCCGCGCATACTCAGGGCGGGCGACGTGGATAGATGGTTGCACCTTGCACCCGTTCGCCAGGTGCGACGATGAAATCCACCGGGGCGCGCGGTCTTTCGGGCTTTTGTAGTTGAGCCACGCGCGCGTGAGACCGCCGCGCCTGACGGGAAAGAGCAAGCCATAGGGCGGGGTGCTTACTTGCGCGCCGTCGCCCGCGTTCCAGAGCGGCGCGAGATGTCCGGTTTGATCTCCGAACCTCTGCCGCACGGCGCACGATGCCATGACGCGCGTCACTTCACCGGGAGCCGAGCGCAGGCCGAGCGCGTGAAGATCGGCGGGCGTGAATCCTTCGTAAATCTCTGCGACGCGTTCAGCATCGCGCACGGCGAGCGGGAAATACTCGAACGCGAGATTCAAGATCGCATCGTTGATAACCTCGTCGCCGATGTGCGCGGGGTAAAGTTTCGTCGTTGCCGGATCGGGTAAGCCGTCAAGGAAAGAGGCAAACGAGTCGTCGCGGTTTAGCGGCTCGCTCTCTCCGTTCGAGAGAGCGAGCCAGCCGGGAACGGCAATAGGTTGCGGGCGTTGGAGTGAAGAGAGAGCGGCGACCATTTAAGCGGCCTCCCTTCGTGTGTGCGTCGGCTCGTCAATTTGTTTCTTGCTTTGATTTTCGTTGTGGTAAGATTGTTTCACCCTAAGCCGTCCTTTCTGAACTCTGAAAAGTTAAGGACAACGAAGAGGGGCGCATTGATCGTGCGCCCCTCTTCGCACATTCACGCCGCGACCGCCGCGACCGTGCGCGACCTGCGGTAGTTTTCAATGTCGCTGTGTCTGACGATGATCAAGCCCCGCCCCGAACCTCTGCGGTAGTGGCCGATTAATCGTTGTGCGAGCATCCGGCGAAACGTCACTTCCGACACGCCCAACTCATGCGCCGCGCCTCTCACGTCGTATTCGATATTCATTTCAGGCATTGCTTTACGTCTCCAGGTTGAAGGTCAAAAAACAGAAAAACGCCCGCTCCATTCCGGCGGGACGCATGATGCGTACTGCCGAAACAAAGCGGGCGTTGGTTTGAATGTACTGCCCTGTTAAGTTTTCAAATGACACGCACAATTCGCGCGTTTGATGAAAACAAACTATATCACAATTTATCATTCCTGCTCCGCTTTATTTCAGTCCAAAACAGAAAAAACCCGTCTCAAGCTTCGGTCGCATACGGCGTCCAAAGCCAGAAACGGGTTAGTGTCTTCGTAAAAGAAGGTTACTGCCCTATTTAATTTTTCAAGTCTGCTGATCAAGTTTCCCTCCATTGCAGACACGTATGGTGTCTGACATGAAGGGATGGTGAGCTTGCCTATTAGCCGCGCCGGCTTTTCTATTACGCCGTCTAAGACGACGCAGGGCTTCTCCTTGACCCTGTTAGCTACAGGCGGTAGTAGTCGAACACGCGATGCGCTACTCTCGGCCTGCGCCCTAATAAAGTTTTCAAACTCAAAGCGCCGTTCGAGATGATCGCGCGTTTGATGTGCGTGCATCATATCACGATTCATCTCTTTTGATTGATTTGAGTTCATCTTTTTTTTAGTCCAGAAAAAGCGAAAGCCCGCCCAAGACACCAAGAGGCAAAATCCTCTTAGTAACTTGAGCGGGCTATTACTGTGTCGCCGGGAGTACGGCCACAACGTAACTGCTCGCTTGATGTCAATGAATGCGCCGCACCTAAAGGATCGCGCCTTATGCAGCGATCCGCGCATCTCGAATGGTCTTTTTATATCACAATTCAACTTTGATGTGTGAAATATTTTTGCTAGTATAGACATAGAAATAGCCTGTCACGCCAAAGCAATAGCTCGCATGATTGGTTAACGGTTAGGAGCGCGGATCGCTAAGTCGGCAAAACTTAGAAGCGGTTCGCGCTTTTGCTTTGTGGTCTCGTCTCTACTCAGTTACCTCACGTCTAAACTAATCGAACAAACTTGTCGGCGGCTCATAACTTTTTCACGTACAGATCAAGATCGTCTCGCTTCACCCGCCACCCTCTGCCGATGATGCGCGCCTTCAATTTCTTCGCCTCGATAGCTTCCCGCAAATGCCCGCGCGAGAGACCGGACAACTGCGACGCTTCGACGAGTGAGAGCGTCAACTTGTGCGCGAGGTCTGAGATCGTGGCGACCGGCTCCGTCATCCGTTGATGCTCGCGCTGAATGAGAAAAGCGACAGCTTGCGACAGCCGGTTGTCGCCATTGTCGTTACGTGTCGCTATTGCCTGCGACGGCTCCGGCGCGGGTGGCGCAATGGCGGGCTGCGCTGCCGTCCTCGGCTGCTTTGCTAAAGCCTTAACCTCATCTTCGTCATAGACGGGAACGTCGCGCGTCGCGCCCTTCTCATACGTCACAGACAGCTTGTTACTCTTCGCTAACCGCTCGACTGTGCGAGGGGTGGCGTCAAGGATTCGCGCGGCCTCTTCTTTCGTGATCTTCGTCATAAACTGAATGGCGACAACTGGCGACAAGGGCGTGTCGTTATTCCAATAATGTTGGAATATTGCGCCATTGGCGCAATAACGACAGGTGGCGACAATAACGACAATGGCGTGTCGCTACCCGTCGCTATTCCTAATGTCCCGCGATGATGTGCTGCTCGAATAGCCCGATCAGTCTATCCAGCTTCGCATCCGTCCGCGTCTGTGCTGCCGCCAGCCCGGTAATGCTCTGAGTGGTCGCGCGGATGAACTCACTCTGCGTCTCCGCATAAGTTTCAAGTTGGCGGTTCGTCCGTTCGATCTGCGCGTCAAGCGTGGCCTGACTCTTCAGGAGGAACTCTATCGCGCGCTCCATCTCTTCGCCGGTCATTTAGTTTTGCCTTTCTTACCGTTCTCTTCGGGCTTGGATGACTGGTCAATGCCCGGGCGTGAAGTTGGCAGCATGCGCGGCATCGGCCATCTCAGTGCCGTCGTTGCCGTCCAACCCCAGGATGTGACGCGCAAGTTCCACCTCCGCCCCTACAGCAATAGCCAAGCACAACCCGTAAAGACAACCGGCAATGGCCGTGTCCCTCTCATCGCCGCTTCGCTCGACAGACTTCCCCAGCCCGTGCAACTCCGTCGAAAGTTCTTCTCTTTCCTCTTCAGTCATTTCTTCCCGCCTTTCTTCGTCGCGCCGTTCGCTTTGGGAGTCGGCCCCGGCTTCGGCTTGATGAATCTCTGCACGTCTCCAAAGGGAATCACCCAATAGTCGCCGCGCGGATGTTCTACCCGGCGAGCGTTCGGGAATCTCCCTTGTTGACACCATAGGCGCACCAGCCGATCCGACTCATCTAAGTGTGCCGCCGCTTCGCTTGTCGTCAATTCCTTCGTAGTCATGTCGCCCAATCTACCGCACGCGGCGAAAATAATCAAGAAATTCTTTCCGCGATAGGTAGAAATGTGTTGACAATTCTTTCCGCGTGCGGTAGAATCTTCCCTAGTCAGACACCAACCCGCGAAGGAGACACGGCCATGATGAACTTGAACCCGACCATTTTAGAGACAGTTATCCAGACAGCTTTCGACAACGCCACAGCGCGCGGCGGCAAAGATGCGCGACGCTGGCAGACCGCCATCGCCAAAGCCAAGCAGCAGCTTGAGACGAACCCTTATATGCACTTCGACGGCGATGCGCTCTTAATTCTGTCGCCGGAGTCCAACCAGATTTACCGCGCCAACGGCACATGCGAGTGCAAGGCTTATCAGCACGGCCAGCCCTGCGTCCACCGTGCCGCCGCCCGCATCGTCAAACGCTACTACGAGCAGACGAGCCACTAACGCACGAAGGCGCGGGGAATGCTCGATACATTCCCCGCGCCGATACATCAACCCAGATCGCCCGCGAAGGAGAATTGAGAGATGCACGCGAATACTACCACCGCACCGGCCACGCCCGCCACGACCACCACGATCACGGCCACCACGCCCGCCGAGAAGTTGAGCGAGGCACAGATGCTTGTCGCGTCCGCTTTCCGCCGCGCCGACGACGAAGCGAACGACTTACTCACCTGGGGCGACCGTGACCGGATGTGCCGCTCACTGAACGACGCGCTCAGGTTGATGCGCGAGGTGCGCGAAGCCATCACCTTCACCGAACCCGACCCCATCGCGTCCTGTCTGAATTGCGGCGCGGAAGAGTTCGCCGACCAGAGCATCAGGGGCGAGTGCCGGATGTGCGCGCACTACAACGCGCTCGCCAACGCCTTCTAAAGAGCGAGGCGGGCTGAGTCGTCAACACTCAACCCGCCTTAAACACCACCCTCAAATCACCCGCAAAGGAGAACAGCAATGATCACCGTCACACTCACCACTCATTCGCTTTGGGAAGGTCGTCTGTCCCTCCAATTCAGGGTACGGACGGGCGACATCAAAGACCGCGTTTCTGTTTTATTCGATGACGACACGCTCACCGGCTACGCCATCGAGTCAGACCTTGAGCGCAGATCATTCCTGAACGCCGTGCATCGTGAAGTCGCGCGGATGCAGGAGTCGCCGGAGTTGGCAATGCTCCGAGCGCAGTTAATTGACTAACCGCAAACGAAGCGCGCGGCCTGTGATGGACACACAAGCCGCGCCCTTGACCCACAACCACACAACCATGAAAGGACACATGATTATGAGCACCAAAAAGAATAGCACCGCGCGACGGGCAAGCGCGAAGGACAAGATCATCCGCGAGCGTGCCGCGCGCGTCATCGCTAACCTTGACGCCTATGACACGGACACCCGCGACGCCATCTATAACGCCCTCGAAGGCGTGCCCGCGCAACTCGCCGAACTCGTCACCCGCGCCGAAGCCGGAGAGACGATCCTTGATTGCACGAACGCCGCGCACGCGGGCGATACGTCCGCTATCGCCGACCTTCAAGAGTTCGCGCACCATCTGGCCGAGGCCATCCGCATCGCGCGCTACAGTCCGCTTCTCCCGGCGTCGCTCTACAACGGACTCGCCGATGCGTTGATTGACTTCGAGAACGATCTGCCGAGCCTCGCGCGCGTGAGTGAGTCGGAGCCGCACATCCTGATCACGTTGAACGCCTTCATCGAACAGACGGCGACGCGGACGGAGAAGGGAGGCACGCGCTAATGCCGACCATCGCCACTACTAACCGCCGCCGCCGACCCGTCAAGCGCATCACCCGGCGCTCGCTGAAAGCCTTTGTGCGGATCGTCGGCTTCGACGGCGCGCGCGCGACCTTTGACGCCATCGAAGCGGGCGAGGGCGTCGCGGGCGCGATGCACGCCTTGCGTCCCTTCATTGATCGTTATGTCGAAGCTAACGGGGAAGTGAAGAACACGCGCCGCGACTTCTACCGGCGACTGGAGGTCGTGCGCGGCGTAGGCTTCCTCGCAAAAAGGAGGTGCTGGTCTGACGATCCAGTAGACGCCGAAGTGTACGCAGTTGACCGCATCATCAGTGCGTCCTTATACTCGCGACGCTACATGCGAACACAAGGAGAATAAAATGAGAGGCCTTTCGGTTTGCTTCGCGCTGGTGGTCGTTTCGTCTACGTTCGTAACTGCGGCGCGCGCGCAGTCACTCGATGACAATGAGCACTACCGGGCTTTCAGGAGTTGGGCAATCCACACCCAACAACCAGATCCCCTGCCCAACATGTTCAAGTTCTGTATCCAGTCGTATGACAAGATGATCGCGAGCGGCGTCTCCCCATCAACGCGTGTTCCGGAGGGCGAGCACGGCGGGATACCGTGGAAGGGAACCGTACAGGAGATCAAGGAGAAGTGGTGCGACGCCGGCCTGAAGAAGAGCACGGACGATGTCGCCGCCCGGCACGCGCCGTACCGCGCCAACCTCAAGGCCGACAAGCTGCGTCTCGTCATCGACGAGACGCACGGGGGGGTCACGTCGTATGCGTTACCCGGCGGCAAATACACCAGCGATGCAAAGCTGCTGGCTGCCGCTCGAGTGTGGTTCCTCGATGTCGGCCCTCCAAGCAACGAGCGGCAATATTGCCCGAGCGGCGGCAAGCGCAACTCCGTTCGCCGCTATTCGTTTGACGCACAGCACAAGCTCCTTAGCACGACGCAAAAGGAGTACTGCGGCGATCCTCCGGCATCGGCGTACCGGTAGCGTCACACGGCACGTGGGCTGCATGAATGGCCGCACGTGCCCCTAGCAGGGTCATATTCGCCCTCGGATCGTTTTCCCCGTGCGCACCCTGCACTGGAATCCGAAATCGAAGCGGTATATTTGTAAGCCGATGAAAGGGTGAATGCCGGTGAAGCCGCCCCCTAACGCCCGGCATGCACCCGACCGCGAATAGCGCGGCTTTCATCCGCGCGACGCCGTGCCTGATGCGTTGAATGCGCGGCGGGTGATGCCGGGCGTTAGGGGGCGGATGTGCAGGTCTTAGATCATGAACCGCATGCATGGTTCCTCTTTAAAGAGGGAAATACTCTCTTCCTTGACATAAACTGCAATCACGGCCCGGTAGGTTACGGCATCATGATTCAGCTAAGTGCCCGGGAGGAATCCGAATATTCCCAGAAGGGCCACGCTTACCTGAATCGGCTGGCTCAGGCTGTTCAAGATTCGGGGCCGGGCGGTGGATACCAGTTGAGGGATGTATCGGCCACCTACTCAAAAGAGGCAAATGCAGCGTTAAATGAATGGCGGGCGGCTCAAAAACGAAGTTGATAAGCGCCCCCTCATCTCCGCTCATCGGGTGCTTGAAGCGAATCACAATCGCAAGGGATGGCCCCCTGTGCCTCCTGTCGAGACATGTAATAAACAGATTGCGTCTGGCACATCTCGCGCTGTAAGGGTCCTCGTGTGGCGGCGGGAGCCATGTATGGCGGGCGTTGAACGCTCCGCGTTCTATCGCGGATGCGCCGCCCCCGAACAACGGCATGCGCCCGAACGCGAATAGTATCCCACCACCCCTCCCACAGACCCCGCCACCTTCGCACACTTCACGCCTGACAAGCCGCAACTGACCGGACAGGGCGATGGCTGCCGGAATACTCCGAACGCTCACAGAGGCTTATATGCAAGATTTCGAGACCCTTTTTATAGCTTGTGCATAAACTGCCTTTACGAACATTCGCCACGCCCCTTTTTTTAGGTGGCCTATTTTTGCCACCCCCGCGCCGGTGTTGTGGTAGTAGGCAGAGTAGGCCGAGGCGGGCTAAAGGCCGAGAAGTGTTGAGGTTTGCGAAAAACAGATAGGGCAAAATACTATCACTTTCCTACCATTTTCCTTTCACATCCCCGGCGCAAAACCGGAACTAAATCTCAAGTTTTCTCAAGTTTTCGCACCTTGAAAAGTACCTTGATTTTTCCGCATTTTAAAATGGCCTCAGAATCATCACGCGCCGGTCAGTCGCAATCAACTCCAGCGCCCCGCCGCCCCTTTTTTTAGCTGTCGCTTTTGTCTCTTTCGCGCGTCCGATCACGGGCGACTCTAAAGCGTTTGGATTGGGATAACAGACGGCTCGAATTGACTCGAAATAACATAATCACTGTTAGCGGACGCTTTGTTGAAAACAGGTGAGATGAATCGGCGGGATCATCATTTACTTGTGCGCGAGTTTCTTTAAGGCTATGCACCGATCAAGCATAAATGATGCGTGATTGCATATTTTCAATATGGATGCGCGCCCGCTAGATGTTGCGGTCAATTCACCCGATCACGATGCCCCGGCGTTTGGTCTTCACCCGTCGCCGCCCTTTGCGCTTTTTCCCGAACACTTCATCCAGGAGCATTTCGATCACCTCTTCCGGCGTGCGCGGTTCCCGCATTTCAAGGTAAGCGCGAAGGATCGTCTGACGGTTCAGCGACCCTTTCGGGCGACCGCGCCCCGCCGGTTGATACTCACTCGTGAACCTTCGCCCGCATTCCGCGATGTTTGCGCGCCCCATTATTCAGCCTCCGATCTCCCGTCACTTACTCGTTATCTTGTGCCGCTTAGTCGTTATTTTTTCACCTGTTTTTCTTTCCGATGTTTCACTGTTATTAGTCGTTATTTCTCGCCGATACTCGTTATTTTTGAGAGGCCGAAAATCTCAAGTTTTATCAAGTTTTTGCTGTCTCAAATCTTAGGTTTTCTTAGGTTCTCACCTGAATTGAAAAAAGATTGATTAATCAATTCTGCCGCTCCTGTTTGGCCTTCGCCGCTTCGTAGTAACCGAGCGCCCGCCGCGTCGCCTCAGACGTTCGCAACATGAAGGCGTCGGGCGAAGTTTCGCGCAAGAGGATCAAGCGTTCGTAGCTGTCTATCAACTCGAATGCTTCCCTTTTTTTAGGTGTCAAATCTGTCAAAGTTTGAGACATCAGCCCTCACATATACTTGCCCGATGCATACTCCAACTCTGTGACATGCGACCGCGCGATCTTCGCAGCTTCGGCGCAGACCTCGCACAAGTCGCGTCGTGCTATTTGCGCGGCCTCAGTCTCGGAAACGTCGCCCGCCTCGCACATGATGTACACCCGCTCCGTTATCAGTTCGGGGTCAACATCGGGGCTTGGGCAAGTGTGCGAAAAGGGGCGGCTCCCGTAAGAATTCACGCGGTCAAGCCAGCCGTCAAAGTCGCCGATCTCGACCTCGACCGCACCGGCGGCTTCGTCGAGCGACGCGCCCGCGCGCATCTTTTCGGCGAGCGCGAATGTGATAGCCGCCCGGTAGGTTTCGTAAGTGGCGGGCGGCGCGGTTTTCGCAGAGGTCGAGGTACACAAATTGTAGACCTCGACCCCATCGGGAGCCGCATTTTTAGCGGGTTCCGCGATCTCGGTGTACATACACTCGACTTTTTCGGCGGGAGCGGTTTCGGGCGATTTTGTAGACCTATTTATATTAAGATCAAGGTCTACAGAATCGGCGGCTGTTTCCCCGTCTTGAGTGCCTTCGTCGGCGTCCAGCACGGCGAGCGCGGCGATCAAGTGCGCCCGCGCCTCTTGTCGCATCTCCGGCGGCAAGTCGCGCCTGAGTTCGTCGGCCAACTTCTCGACCTTCGAGATGGCACGCACCATCAAGAGCGCGGGCGTGTCGGCTTGCCGGATGCGTGTCGGCTTCGGCTCCGCCTCTTCTTTCGTGTGTGCCCGCCGCGCCGGATCGTCGCGCAAAATGGCGACGTGTGCTGCCGCCGCGTGCGCGAACCGATCAAAACGCTTGCCGTGAATCTTCATGGCGGCGCTGGCGATCTCCGCTATGTCTTGAGCACACAGGGCGTGTATCTGCGATGCTTTGCGCTGGCCGGTCTTAAAGTCCTTCGAGCCGGATATGCGGCGCAGGGCGACGATGCCGGTGCGCTTCTCTTCGGCCTGATACTCAGCAAAGGCGCGCGTCCACGCTGCCGCCAATGTGCGCTTGTCTTTATGTTTGGCTGGCAACTGGCGAAGCCGCTCCGCTTCCGCGTGCGACCCGCCGCGAAGATATAAACCCATCTCCCAATCGGCGCGCGTGATCGCATGGTCAAGCCCTGCCGCCGCTTCGATAGCCGCGTTCAAGGTGTCTTTAACTTCGGGGCTGTAGCCGACGAACTGAATGAAGAAACGAAGCGCGAGCGATTGATTCGCGTAGGCGCGGCGCGCCGGTTCGTCTTGCTTGCGCCGTCGCTTCTCAAGGCTCGCGACGCGGGCGGTTTGGTCTAACGGCTCGCGTCTGACCTCTGCGGCGAGTTCTGCGGCTTCGTGGGCGACGTGCGCCCATTTTTTACTTGCGCTCATCAGGCG
>MWWK01000203.1_pt1 | contig 11197 bp, 17 predicted proteins | sample 1047241 | NCBI WGS metagenome assembly MWWK01 (sample SAMN06349964, study PRJNA376086) | soil metagenome | isolation source: BG12-3 sample Antarctic (ecotone) soil | place: Antarctica | reverse complement strand
TTTATCTTGTTCGCATGACCACACTAACCACAGACCAAGTTGCGGAGCGTTTAGGCATCACGCCGTCGCGGGTGCGCGTGCTTATTCGTAGCGGACGATTGCCCGCGCAAAGATTCGGACGCGCGCACGTCATCAATGAATCCGATTTAAGTTTGGTTGCAGAGCGGAAAGTCGGCAGACCCCGCGACGTGGAAACTGAACCGGCGAGCGCGACGAACGGCACACGCAAGCGCACGACGACTAAAGCGACGGCGAAGAAAGGCGGAAAGTAGATGTTCATCCGGGCGAAGCGACAAGGCGAACGCACCTATTACTACGCTGTCGAGAGTGAGCGCATAGGTAATCGCGTGCGGCAAAAGACGATTGCTTATCTTGGCGAGAAGCCTTCCGTTGTAGAGCGCATAACCCAGCTTGAGGCTTGGCGTGCTAACTATTTAACAATGCTCGAAACGGCGGAGAAAAGTGAGGCGCGCAATCACCGCTTGCGGTTGTGGTGTCCGGCACACTACGCCCGAAGCGTCAAAGCGGTGTCGTCTCTGAAATCTAAGATTCGCACCCTTGATGCGCGACTGGAAAAGTTACGCGCATGTAGTGACCAAACAAATGCGCCAATTGGCGCACCAAAACTAGGCACTACAAGTAACTATGTAATGCCTAGTTTTGGTAACCAATGGTTCTCAAATGTAGGCACTACGCCGGAAGGCGCGATGCACTCAAGCGGCAAATTTGCCTCTTGACACGGTGTTGATAGGTGAACGGACGGAAGGCTTGATGCACAAGACTAACAAAACCTTACACAATAAAAAGACTTGTGTTGATAGATGGATGGGCGGAAGCCTTGATGACGAAACTGAACGAAACTGGACACCTTGACTAAAAAAGAGGGTTGATAGGTGAACGAACGGGCAAGGATAAATAGCGACGAACCCCGACAATAAACCGAACCCCGACGAACCCCGAACAACCACGACACACGAGAAAACATTGGAGTTTTTACTCCGACAACCCCGACGAACCGCGAACGCGATGAACAAATCCGACGCCGCCAACTTCTTAGGCAAAACAGAGCGAGCTATCGAGCGGTACGTCAAAGACGGGCGACTTAGCGCGCGATATGTGGCGGGCAAGACCCGTTCGGTAGCAGACTTCGACGAAGCCGAGTTAGAGCGTTTGAAGCATGAACTTGATAACCCTTCCGATGTGCGACCGGCGGTTATTCCGCAAACTCCGACGAACGATGAACAACCACGACAAAGCGCGACAAATGCCTTACAACGCACGGCGAATGATGAAGCCATGACGATATTAGGGAAGGCGATTGCCGATGCATTACAGGCGCACCAAACGCAAGGAAACACCGTTGCCGATGTGCCGTTGCGCGACAAGATGACTTTATCTTTTAAGGAAGCCGCGAGACTGTCAGGCGTGCCGGAAAGCAACTTGCGCGCTGCCTTTGCCGATGGAAGTTTGCGCGGTGCGAGGATTGGTAGAGGCGTGCGAGTTTTGCCCGACGATTTACGGAAATATGTTGCCGCGCGGATGAAGGGTTGACGGGCATCAATTCAGAGACACGCGCAAGGAAAAGTGGTGAAGTTGCACCACATAAAAAAGGCGCGATGTCCCCAAAATGTCACATTTACGGTAAGAGTTTGGCGGTAGTTTTCGGACTAAAAAGGCGGATGAAGCCTAAGCAGCAGGGGAAACCGTGACTTGGAAACCTATTGAGGATTTAAGTGAGTTTCACGACTTGGCAGAGAAGTTCCATAAAGCCATGCATGAAATGTTCGGCAACATCTCGAACGGAACTATCGGTGATAATTTCGGCGGGACGATTCTCTTTGCTTATGTTCCATCGGTATCAAGTAAGACTGTGCAACCTTACTTTGAGCAAGAACTGAAAAGAGTAACGGCTATATTGAAGGATGAGACCTTAGTCGAGGATTTAGCACTCAAAGCACGGCAACATTATCAGGCTAATTTGCCTCACACGGTTCAGCGTGCTGCGCGTGAGCTTGGATATGAAGCACTCTCGCCTCTTTATGAGAAGGCAGGAATCAAGCCAAAGTGGACAGACATTCACTACGAAAACAATGATTACTTGGGTGTGTCCGGTAAAGAAACTATTATTAAAAGAGAGGTTAGAGATGGCGTTACTGTAAGCCGGACGGTTAAACAAATGCGAGCCGGACGCCCACCCGGTAAAAGGAGACTTTCGCGTGTCGCTTCCGAACCTAAACACTTAGACGAATTTTCCCGACAACTAAAAAGACTCGCCAAAAGTTATGAGGGCGAGTATTCCAAGCGACTGACCGCACCCATTGCCGCCAAGCGTTTAGGCTTTGGTAGTGAGAGAACCATGCAACGACGATTGCGCGGTTGGGGAGAGGACAGAAGATTTAACGAGATTCTTGATGAGCTAAAAAAATAAATATCCGAATTGATTTATGTCCGAATAGTTAAGTTACAATTTGCACATAAAGCAAAGAGCGCGACCAGTCCGCCAAGACAAAGAATCGCGCTCAATGATTTTTACCCGCGTTTGATAGCGGCTTTCCTACATTTTAGATACACGCCGCTATCAAACGCAACCCTTGAAAAAAGGAGATTGCGTAATGTCTTTTGATTCTTCCGCCTCCGTTGAGCAATTTCGCAAGGTGAACGATGTCGCCGCGCAACTTGGCGTGTCGCCTCAGCATGTCCGAAATCTCATCACCGAAGGCAAACTCCAACCGGCTTGTCGTTTTGGAAATGTTTTTCGGATTCCACAAACCACAGTTGATTTATTCGTAAGGCGCGCGGTTGTTGAACCGATGGCGCGTGCGGCTTAAATAGCGAAATCGCCCGATGTTAAACACGTCGGGCGAAATCTTAATCCTGTGTGACAAGCACAGGCGCGGAATGTGAAAGCAACTCACAATGCAACAAGTATATACAAACACACCGAATTTTCAACCCCAACCTAGCTATCTTCGTTCTCCGCTTCAAAAAGTAACACGACGCCAACCTTGCCCAGCGTGCGGCAAGCCTGATTGGTGTTCCGTCACGATAGACGGAGCACGCGCGATATGTATGCGCGAACGAAGCGACAAGCCGACGCGCAATAATGGATGGCTTCACATCTTCCGCGACGACGCGCCGGACTCAATCATTTCGCCGCGACGCGCACCCGCACCCGCACCAAAGCCAGCGGTAGAACGCGCATCCGACGAGCGCATCACCGCCGTGTATGCCGAACTCACAAGAGAGCATCTAGTTTTAAGCCAACCGCACCGCGAAAGCTTAAAACATAGGGGCTTATCAGACGGCGCGATTGGATTGCACGCTTATCGAAGCACGCCGACCGCAGGGTTTGCCGCGAACATCGCCCGGTGGCTAGCCCGCCATTATGACTTGCGCGGCGTTCCCGGATTCTACCGTCAAGGTAATGAGTGGCGATTGAATTTCGGTGAGTGGCATCAAGGAATCGTTATTCCCGTGCGTGATACACACGAGTGCATCGTTGGCTTAATGATTCGACGCGATGAAGCACTCGAAAATAAATACACATGGCTAACAAGTACCGATAAGCCGGACGGATTAAAGGCAGATGCGTTGCCACACTTCGCCCGTGTTGATGTTGCCCGTGCGAGCGGAAAGATAATTGTTACCGAAGGCAGCTTGAAGGCGAACGTCATTAGTGAACTAACGGGTGAAGCGGTTGTCGGCATCAGCGGAGTCAGTAACTTCCCCGAAACATTTGGCGCGGATTTACGGCGCGCGATACCGGAATTAAAGAGTGCCTTCGTTGCCTACGATTCAGATTTCAGATTCAACCCAGCCGTCAGGCGCGGGCTGGATAAAGTCGCCGCCAACCTTCAATCCGCCGGGCTGAACGTGACGGTTATTCTGTGGAAGCCGGAGCGCGGCAAGGGCTTCGATAATGTTCTCGCGGCGTCGAAAGAGGTGGCAGCGTGAACACACAACAAAACAGACCGCAATCACCATTCACGGAAATTCCGCTTCGTGACTTCAAACGCAAGTTTAATCCTGACCGCCCGCGCTTCGCCGTCAATCACGATGAATCAATCCGTAACGTCATTCCGCTTCGCTCCGATAATCTTGAAGCCGACGGCGCAGCCTTTAGCTGTGCGCTCGATTGGTTGATGACGTGCGCCGGACACGATGAATCACCGCGTTCGTTCGTGCGCGGCGTTATCGGAGCGATTGAACACGACGATGACGGCAAAGGTAAGCGGATGCCGATAACCGATGAACGTCTCGCGGAGTTGATGAACTGTTCCACAAAGACCATCCAACGACAACGAAAAGCATATCTTGAACAGGAACAGAAAAGTAACTTCTCAATTATCAGCGTCGTGGAAGGCGAGTATGACCACAAGCAAGGAAAACATGCGACAACCGTTTATGAAGTTCTAATCGGTAAGCAAGTCGCGCAAACGGTAGAACGTGCGCGCACGTCGCCGATGTGGAAGCGCGACCAGTTCGCGGCGATGTGCGAAGCCGCGCGCGAAGTGTTCAACGACATTGACGAAGCACCGTTAGCGTCAACCAAACGCAAGAAAAAGACGCTTTCACCGGAAGCCGAAGCGCGGAAAATTCGCCAAACAATCGTGTCACTCGCCAAGCGGCTTGGTGACCAAACGCGCAAAATCGAAGATGCCGATGTCTTGAAAAGCCTTAAACTCGACGAACTTCAAAGCGACATCGAAGATGCGCTACTTTCCGGCGACTTGCGGCAAGCCTTTGTAACTAAAGGAGTTGCCCCCCCTACTGGACAAAATGTCCACCAGCCCCCCGTTCCCGATGCTGTCCACATACAGGAAGAAAGAATGTGGACAGCATCAACACCGCCGGATGAGGCGACGGATGACGCTTGGGTGAACCTTGAGAACAGGTTGCGACGTGAAAAGTCGGTTGACGAACCAATAACTGATTCATCCGAAGATGTTGACAGCTTCACGGACAACATCATCGCGTTTCCCGACGAACCCGACGAACCCGACGAACTGACGTATGAACTTGACGATGACGACCTTGCGATTATCGCCGCCGAACGCGCGGCAATCCAAGACGAAGCGAATAGCTTGCCGTTAGAGCCTGACGAAGCTTTATCCCTTTCTTCAGATTTGAAGAAAGGGATAAAAGTCACCGCTTCAACCACGCAACCAACCACACAACCGCCAACGACGACGGCAACCGTCACATCATCACCGCCCATGCCTTCACCGGATGAACCCGCACCGAAGGCAGAGCCGCACGGTTTCGGCGGCGCGGCTTTTGATTGGAGTTTCCCGACGGCGAGCGGCGCATCGTCTTACGCACCGAAGGACGGATGAGCGGATGAGCGTTTGCGCTTCGCGGCGTGAGGGAAAACTAGGAGCAAACTAAGAGTGAATTATGAGCGAACAACAAACCGAAACAATTTACGAACGCATCCGCCGCGAAGCACGCGAGCGCGAACACCCGGAGCGATTCACTGCAGCAAAGGGATTGTTACCTGTGAAGTTGGAAGCGGCATAAAACCATGATGGGGGCATCCGGCAATTATTCGATATGAAAGCAGAAGCTACCAGATGACAGAATCACGCGGACACGGTGACAAGCTAAATCGAAAGCAAGAGCAAGCTATCGCCGCACTTCTTTCCGCGTCGTCAATCAAGGCGGCGGCGGACGTGTGCGGCATGGCAGAGGTTACGCTGTGGCGTTGGCTACAACTCCCCGACTTCCAAACTGCGTACCGCGCGGCGCGTCGTCAAGTCGTCGAGCGGGCGGTTAGTGAGTTACAGGCGGCATGTGGTGAAGCCGTCGAAACCTTGAAGCGCAACCTTCATTGTGAGAATCCGGCGGTCGAGATACGCGCCGCGCAAATCATCCTTGAGCAAGGTATCAAGGGCGTGGAACTCATGGACTTGCAAGAGCGTGTCGAACGCTTGGAAGCGATGCTAGAGACTCAAGAAAAGGGGAAGGCTAAACGATGGGGATAAACTTAGAAAACAGAATTGAAAGGTTAGAGAACGCCGCCGGGACATTGCCGCCCGTCGTATCCGACGCGGAGCTAATGAACATCATCACCACGCGCCGGAATACGAATAACGCGGAAGTCTTAACAGCCGACGAAGCCGCGTGCCTTCTGACACTTGAACGTATGCGTATATCGGGCATGACTTTCGTGGAGTTGGTACTAGCGGCGGAAAGGGAAAGCACGCGATGAACTTAGAAAACAGAATCGGTAAGTTAGAGCAGAGGGCGAACGTCGAAAGCGCGTTTTGCGTTTGTCCGGTTGTGGTGCGCGTTATCGGAGTTGACGGCGCGGACTTCAACGCGAAGCATCCGCCGTGCGGGAAACCGATTGATGAGGCGGCTATCGGTGACGCGACGCAATACGATTTGCGACTCTATAAACCGATTAGTGAGGATAGTTCAATCGAATATCTTTTCGAGCAGTACCAGCAACGCACAAGCCCGGCGGCGGAAGGCTTGCGGATTTATGCCAACGACTTTTCAAGCCAAAAAGCGGACGGAATTGTTGATTACTTAAAATCCATTTTCGAGAGTGAAGAAGTAAAAGCGGCTATCAATCCGGCGGGCGGTTTTGACTTGAGGCGATTGACGAATGATGAGCTGCTAGGGATTGAAGCGGCTTTAAGTAGAACCGTCTCCGGTGAAATCGCGGATGCGAATCTGTCACCGGAACTTGAGGCGGCAATGGCAAGGGTAAAGGTGACGTTATGAGCATCGAAAGCAGAATTGAACATCTTGAGCAACGCGCGAACATCGGCGCGTCGTGCGCGAAGTGTGGCGGCGCGCATGGCTTTACTTTCACCTTGACACCACAAGGCAACGCGCCTTACTCGCCGCAAGCCTTGCCACAAGCCGCGCCGGAGCGGTGCGAATCTTGCGGACGGGCAACGGTGAATTTCACCATCGCGCCGGGAACGAAAGACAGGCTAACCGATGAGCATTGAAAGCATTGTTGATGCCGGAAGATTTAACCCTTCCGGCGTTATCGTTATCGCTTACGATAATGCCCTTTACCGCTACCTTTGAACCGACGCGCGCACGGGCGCGACCCTGACAAAAAAAGAAGCGGTGGACAGTCTGCACTTGTTGAGAATATGTTTAGGGTGAAGTCTAGGAAGTGATAAGGTGTGCAGTAAATTTATGCGGTAAAGGTAAGTTTCATAGGATCAGATTGCTAGAGGTCTAACTAGCGAAATACCGCGAAGATTCAAGGCAGTTATGCTGTTGAAGCAGGGTGGAAACATACATTCCATGTAGATACAATCGAGTTTTTTTTACCTTCTCCGTCCCTAAAGGATTCATATTGAATGAGACGCCGAGTACGCATTAACCAAATTGTTAGTGACTTTGCCCGTAAACCCCTTTCCGAATCACGAATCCTCGATCTTGCCTCATTAGAAGGCGACTTCTCTGCCGAGTGTGCGCTCAGAGGTGCTGAGGTGCTCGGTGTGGAGGGAAGAGGCACGAATATCAAGCGTGCCGAGGAACGATTCTCCCTCCCAAATCTTAAATTTGTACAAGATGATGTAAGGAATGTATGCCAAGAAGAATACGGGGAATTTGATGTTGTCCTCTGTCTTGGAATTCTTTATCACTTAGATTCGCCCGACTGTTTCAAGTTGCTCGAATCCATTGCGGAAGTATGTACGGGTATCGCAATTATTGACACGCATGTCGGACTCACACGCGGCGAGGCTGTTAAATACAAAGGGCATGAATACTGGGGTCACCAATATACGGAGTACAGTAGCGAGCCGACCCCTGAGCAAACAGAAGATAGTATATGGTCATCAATTGGAAACCTAAAAAGTTTCTGGCCGACAAAGCCGTCACTCATAAACGCGATTGTAGATGCAGGCTTCAATTCTGTTTATGAGTGCCAGTACCCAGCATGGAATGACATACCATCGGACAGGGTAGCGATGGTTGCGCTAAAAGGTAAACAGGAAAAAATTCTCGCTATGGATTTCGATGATGGGATTTTGGATGAGAGGGTTGACGAGGTGCCAAAGGTCGGTCCAGTGCAGCCCCAGAATGCCTCAACCAAGAAATCAATAGCCAGTAAAGTTGCTCGGCTTTTCAACCCTCGTTAATTAATAACAGGCATCATGCCTGTTATTTTGAACGCGCACTGACGAACCACTGACAAAGCATAAGCGGTGACGATCATCTAGGATTCGTCACCGCTTATGCTTTTGATGGATGAATGTTGTTAGTCGCCCGCTTCCCTTCTCCGCTTCTCCGCACGGCGTTCATCGGCGGTGAAGTGGTTACGCAACATGGCTTCGACGTAAGCGGTGATTCGTCAATCCGGTGCATATCAAGGCTTGCAATCGAATCGCCCAAGTCGTTGTACATCTCGACGGGGATAAGCGGATGATTCATCAAGGCGGCGATGAGTTGCGCCAAACCCGTGACGCTTGATAAGTCATCGGTGAAGTGGTCACGGGCAAGTGTCGGACGCGCGGCTACTGCGTGCGCGGGCATCGCGGCGCGTGTGGTTGGTTGTTTGGCTTTAGACATGGTGCATCATTCCTTCCGTCATTCCTTCAAGTGTTCCGATGGACGCCGCGAGCGCGTTTAATTCCTGACGCGCTTCATGCAACGCGCGGGCGATGGTGTCTAAGGTTTCATAATCCGGCGCATCGTCACACGCGGTTCGATACGCGCGATTGATGAGGCGATTGACGGCGATGATGCGCGTCTCCGGTGCTTCGATTGCGGTTTGCTGTTCGTAACATCGTTTGCTAAAACTCATGGTGTGTCTTTCCTTTTTCTTCTCCGTTAGGGGTTGATACAAGCGATTTAAGAGGCTTAGGCGATGCGTGCAGCGTCACCTAAGCCTTTCGCTTTAGAAGTTCAACGCCGCGCGTTCTGCGGCGAGTTGCATGTGAGCGGAGACAGCCGCCGCGATGTGATAGCAAGCCTGACCACGCTCTCCGGCTTTGCACGAGCACGATGCGAAGCGTTTGCCGTCGCGCTTGACGCATTCGACGGTGTACGTCGCGCCGGTGGCTTTATTCGTCACTGTGTACGAACCGAACTTTGCGACGCGAACGAGCGGCTTGACGGTGCGTGCTTTGTTGATGGCGTTCTCTAACTTGGCGGCTGTGGTGAGTTGAATCATGGTCTGATGTCTCCGTGTGTGAAAGTGAATTGCTAACGTGATGTAACTATACCGGAAACGAATTAGTTTGTCAACAAAATAATTCACTTGCGATATAATTCTTTTTGGTTTATCTTGTTCGCATGACCACACTAACCACAGACCAAGTTGCGGAGCGTTTAGGCATCACGCCGTCGCGGGTGCGCGTGCTTATTCGTAGCGGACGATTGCCCGCGCAAAGATTCGGACGCGCGCACGTCATCAATGAATCCGATTTAAGTTTGGTTGCAGAGCGGAAAGTCGGCAGACCCCGCGACGTGGAAACTGAACCGGCGAGCGCGACGAACGGCACACGCAAGCGCACGACGACTAAAGCGACGGCGAAGAAAGGCGGAAAGTAGATGTTCATCCGGGCGAAGCGACAAGGCGAACGCACCTATTACTACGCTGTCGAGAGTGAGCGCATAGGTAATCGCGTGCGGCAAAAGACGATTGCTTATCTTGGCGAGAAGCCTTCCGTTGTAGAGCGCATAACCCAGCTTGAGGCTTGGCGTGCTAACTATTTAACAATGCTCGAAACGGCGGAGAAAAGTGAGGCGCGCAATCACCGCTTGCGGTTGTGGTGTCCGGCACACTACGCCCGAAGCGTCAAAGCGGTGTCGTCTCTGAAATCTAAGATTCGCACCCTTGATGCGCGACTGGAAAAGTTACGCGCATGTAGTGACCAAACAAATGTGCAAATTTGCACAGTTATGTAGTGCCTAGATAATTCCCCAAATAGGACACAAATGTAGGCACTACGCCGGAAGGCTTGCGCCGCATCACTCTTTCGAGAGATACCCGCAAAGCCGTTTGCAAGCGGTTCAACCGTCAAGGTTTAGATTGTGCGCGGTGTTGATGGATGGATGAGCGGAAGGCTTGATGCACACTCCATGTTAAAAACTCGCTGCGCCGCGAGTTTTTAGTGTTGATAGGTGGATGAGCGGAAGGCTTGATGCACCACAGGTTCTACCGTGAAACGTGCCACCGGTGGCAGAGTGTTGATGGATGGATGAGCGGAAGGCTTGATGCACGATGTATCTATAGATACATCTGCCTTCTGACCGCGTTTGGTGTTGATGGATGGATGAGCGGAAGGCTTGATGCACACTCCATGTTAAAAACTCGCTCCGGTGCGAGTTTCGTGTTGATGGATGGATGAGCGGAAGACTTGATGCACAGAGAGGATGCACAAATTTGTGCATCCTCTCTTACGTGTTGATGGATGGATGAGCGGAAGACTTGATGCACGCGATGCGCGCATCACGCTCACGAAGCTTGACGGCGTTTTCGATGTCGCAAAGATGTCGCATTTTACGGTAAGAGTTTTGCGGTAGTTTTCGGACAAAAAGGGCGGGAGCAATCGAAACGCGCGATAGTGTCCACTCCATTGAAGCGGACGGCATGACAGGCACAACATGTTGCGCTTTCTATGTTGTTCACCACAGCACACATGAGATAGAATACTTGACAGTAGATAAAAGCAAGAGCGGGACAACTCCAAAAGTTTAGCAGACGATAAGAAGTTGCCCCACTCTTTTAACCCGAAACCAATTTACCAATCAGACCGGGCGCGCGATGATTCTAAGCACAGCGACCAAAACTTGCAAGCACTCAATAAGGCTTCGCTTTTAGTCCCGAAAGTAACGAATCACCGTGCGCCACTGAAAAGGGTGGCGCATGAAAGCAACATTAAGCACTTTACAGAACAAAGGCGACGTGCCTATAATGTCGCCGTCTCGCGTTACAAGCGCGTCTTTTACAATTACACCAGAGTGCCCGTGTGCGCCCAAATTCAGCCGTAAGGCTTTGTTTAGGGCGTTTTTCGTTTTTAGGGCTGAAATAACTTTAAGGAGTTAAAACCAATGTTCGACCAATCGGCAGCAAAGCAAAACTATTTGGACGTTGAAGAAGCGGCGGAGCGGCTTGGAGTCGCGCCTGTAACAGTTCGACGCTTGACGGCAAACAAAGAAATCGAACACTTGCGGCTTGGCGCGGGCGCGTCCGGCGGGCGTGTTTATTTCACGCAAG
>MWWK01000202.1_pt1 | contig 11203 bp, 15 predicted proteins | sample 1047241 | NCBI WGS metagenome assembly MWWK01 (sample SAMN06349964, study PRJNA376086) | soil metagenome | isolation source: BG12-3 sample Antarctic (ecotone) soil | place: Antarctica | reverse complement strand
TTGCAGGTTTGCTAGTTTTGGCTTTTCCCTCGATTGCAGCAGATTTACCGATAAGTCTACGACGAAGGTGTTCTGTTAGAAATGCAGGAACATTTGAGATTGATTTTGTTCGAGCTGCGGCAATCTCTAATTCCATTGCAAGAAGTTCTGCTAATTCTTCCCACTTCCCTTCTTCATCTTTTTTCAAGCCCTTGTTTGTTAGTTTGCGCGAAACCTCGTTCATCCGAACTGCGAATTTCGTAAGCGCATCATCATCACTTATTGTGTTAGTTTTTAAAGAAGTCTTAGTGTTTTTGTAAGTACCTTTATCTTCAACAGGATTACCCATGCTATCCAATACTAGATTGTTGTATGGGACCGATACTAGATTGTTAGATTGGATTGCATTAGATTGGCTATCATTACCTAGGATAGGTTTAGTTGTATTAGATAGCATAGGATAGGATGGGCTAGCATGCGTTGGTGTGGGTTCTGTTTCTTCGGGAATTAAAACCTCATAAATTGAACCGTTGTGAGAGCCGAGTTGTTGCTCAATTTTAATTAACCTGACTGATTCAAGATGTTTCAAATGTTTGAAAATAGTAACATGAGAAATACCTATCCATTTCATTAATTCACGTTTGGTAGCTTTAATTGTTCGTACTGGATTTATCGCTCCTCTTGTTCTTAAATATAAAGCGTCATAAGTGCTTTTGCTTGTTCCTTTGAAAAACTTGTTTGGCACAGCGTCTCGCGTGATTGAGTTCGGAACTCTTTGGAAGTCTTTAGTAGGGGCAACAGGTTTTTGTAAGGTTTTATCTAGGATAGGATAGGATGGGTTATCATTGGATAGGATGGGTTGTATTGGTTTGGTGTCTTCAACGAATGCAACAGTTTCAGGAAAGATATTATCAAGCGGATGTTCATCGTTTCGTAGTCGGGCAAACAAATCAACTTTTTTCTTGCCACTCACACGGTTTCTGCTAACTTGAATTTTATCGGTAGGTGCGTTTTCTATTTCTTTTGTTTTTTTCATTAGCTAGCCTTTTTCTTTTTTTCGACTATGTGCAGGGAAGTCGCTTTTGTTTTTTCCATTTCCAATCTTTCAACAACCTCCTCGGTGAATGCTGTGTAATCCGTTGCGCCGTCGCCTGACGGATCAAACTCGTAAACTGTCAGACGCATGGCTGGGGCAGTTTTAATTGAAGCCAGTTCGCGTATAACAGCTTTAAACGCCAAATCTTTATACTTATCACGCATCAATTGAAGCGAGTCTTTTGCGACTCTCATTCTTGAATCATAGCGTGTCATTAAATAACCTAAAATTTTCAAATTAGTATTTCCGCGGCGTGCTTTCTGTAATGATTCGTTTAAGTCAATTACGCCCTCGTGCGAATAATAATCTCCAGCAATTGGCACAATAACAAAATCGGATGCGAGAAGGGCTTGCGTTAAAGTCATTCCCAAAGTTGGTGGGCAATCAAGAATTACAATGTCGTAATCAGTTAGTGAATTGATACCATCCTTCAATCTGAATTGTTCTTCAAGTTCAATAAATCGCTCGATTTTAGCAAGCCGAATGTGAGAGGGAACTAAGTCAAGATTATCAATGGGCGTTTCATATATAGCATCTTCAAGCGATTGTCTGTCACTATCACCAACAAGCACATCAGCCAGCGTTGTTGTAATTTGTTCGGATAGCAACAATGTATTAGTCGCATTCCTTTGCGAATCAAGATCAATTAATAGAGTTTTGTAACCTTTTGATGCCAATCCTGCCGATAGATTGACGGCTGTCGCGGTTTTCCCAACACCGCCCTTTTGATTAGCAATAGCAATTATTTTCATATTGTGCCTTTATTTGTTTTTGTTTTAGGTCTGCCCCGCTCTCTTTTATGAACAAGAGTCAAATCTGTTTCAGGAATTAGCCAAAATTGACCAATAGGACTTTCTTCTTTTTTTGCATTTGGAAATTTTCCTGTTCGGCAATATAGATTAACTGTCGAAACACCTATTCCCATTTTTTCTGAAACTTGTTTAACCGTCAACATTTTCGCCTTCTTTTCGGTCATTCTAAGAAAAATAGCAGACCTAATTATTTATAGCAAAAATTAGCAGCCCTTACAAATTTATCTATATATAATTTAGCAGCCTTGCTAAATTATATATAGATTGAGTGACTCAATCAATACAAGAATAAGGAGCAAACTAAATGACATTACAAGACACAATAAACACTGAAATCTTAGGCAAAGTAGTAGCTGAAACTCTTGTTTCTATTCAAAACCAATTTGAAAGCAATCAACTGACTGAAGGCTGTTATAAGCGGTGGATTAAAGCAATTGGAAAGGCAACTATCGAGTTTGAAAACAACCCGTTTTTGGCTTGGGATTCAGACAATAAGCATCTAATTATCTGGTCTATATCAAATCAGATTTATGAAGCGAATGGCGCTTGTGAGGTGGTCAAGTTTTTTTAGACAAAAAACTGTCCGTTATCTCCTTCATTTTTTGATTTCAATTCCATCTCGAATTCGATCGGGCTTTTGTAGCCCAAACTCGAATGTAACCTCACCCGATTGTAGTAGCCTTCGATGTAGCTGAAGATTTCTGAGCGTGCCTGTTCCAAGTCTTCAAATACTCCGCCTTCGATCAGCTCCGCTTTGAAGCGGGAAAAGAAACTCTCCGCTTGCGCGTTATCGCAACAATTTCCTTTGCCCGACATTGATTGGCGAAAACCATTCTGCTGCAACAGAAGGCGAAATCCATTTGAAGCATATTGGCTGCCACGGTCAGAATGAATAATTGCTCCGGCTTTGACCAGCCCTTTTCTAATTGCTTTCTGCAAAGCTGACACGACCAATTCAGCGGTCATTCCCATCGCCAAACTCCAACCGATAATCCTTCTCGTGACCTTATCCTGCCAAACTGCCAAATAACAAAACCTGCCGCCGCGCAGCCGAATGTAAGTAATGTCGCCAACGATGATTTTCGCGGGCGCGCATTCTGACAATTCGATATTGGTCAATAAATTGGGCGAAGCATTCGTTCCTCTGGAATCCGTCGTCCGAGGCTTAAACGCCTTATTCCGAATGGCTTTCAGTCCTTCCTCCGCCATCAGAGAATGCGCCTTTCTGCGTCCAACCTTTGTTCCGGTTTTGCTCAAAGCTTTGCTGATCCGCCTGGCACCGTAACGACGACGGTTTTCAAAATAGCAATTCCTGACCAATTGTTTTAATGACTGCCGACGCAAACAAGGTGGTTCCAACAAGCGTTTTCGCCAAGCGTAATATCCGCTCGCGGAAACCTGCATCACCCGACATAACAAGCGAAAAGGATATTTCTTCCGTTCCGTGTCAATAAAAGCATAGCGTTTTAGCTTCCTCTGCCGAAAATCAGCGCCGCCTTTTTTAAGATTTCATTCTCCATTTCCAACTCCCGGTTGCGTTTCTTCAAGGTTTCGATTTCCGATAATTCAGCACCGTTCCGACTGCCGTTGCCATTTTTCAACGCCGCTCTCTTCCACTTATGAATAGCGATTCATTAACCCCTAATTCTTGAGAAACAGACCTGACTGATTGACCGTCAAGAACTTTCCTGACGGCATTATGCTTAAATTCATCATCGTATTTTTTCCACATCTCTTTGATATTCTACCAAAGACAGTTTTCTCTCCACTTTTATTGAACCACCTCAGCCGAAGACGATGTGTTTATTCTCGGCTCCGCGACCGCGTTTGCCGCTTTGGTAACGCGAACCGAAATAGGATTCATCGCATTCGACTTCGCCGGAAAAGGGAGATTCTTGTTCGCAAAAAGCAGCGATCAAAGAGCGCGTTAATTTCAAATAGCGGTTTACGGTATTACGATTCAGATTGGTAATTTCAGCAATCTGCAAAGCGTTCAAATCAAGAGCAAAAAGCTTTAGGATTTGACGAAATTTTGCGCGCGAAATTCGAGCGCGTATATATTGTTTGCAATTATCTGTCATTACTAGCTTTAAGTATTATAATTTACTTTTCTGCTAGGCATGACCCTAGACATAATAAATCAACTGTCTGATCACTCATTCAATAATCTAATCACGGATGTTCTACCGATTTTTAATTGTCGAGAAATTTCTGATTTACTCATCCCACTTGCAAATAGTTCTCTGACTTCTTCTTTTTTATTTGAAGCCGTCTTTGGTCGCCCGTGCACTCTGCCTTTGCTTCTCGCTTCAGCGATTCCAGCTTTAACGCGCTCTTTTAAGATCGAGCGTTCAAACTCAGCAAACACTGCCAACATTCCGGCTAAGGCTTTTCCAGATGGTGTGGTTAAATCAAGCGATTCATTCAAAGAGACAAAACTAACGCCGAGAGAATTTAGTTCATCAAGCGTCGTAATCAAATCAGCCAGACTTCTGCCGAACCGGTCGAGTCGCCAGACAAGGATACAATCTATCTTTCTCTGCTTTGCCAGTTTCAAAAGATCCTCGCGCTTGGGTCTGGTTTTCGCTCCCGATGCGACATCAGATATTTCAACTTCAATTTTCCATTTCCGGCGTTTTGCAAACTCGCGCAAATCTTTTATCTGAAGCGGCAAGGTTTGTTGATCCTGAGTTGAGACGCGGGCATAGATTCCAACTTTCATAAGTTCGAGAAATTTAATGATTTGAAGGCTGTCCAAAAACCCCTCTAGAAATGGCTTGCAAAAGTGCAATGAATCCGGGCTTTTCGTGAGTGTATTATAGCATGTCCGAAAAGAGTAGATTTTGGACGGATATTTTTGCGTTCGATTATAATCCTGACTTTTTCCTGAAATAATTATGAGTTCAAAGTTTATAGCAAATTTTAGTGAAGGCTACATGCTGAATATGTCGCAAGACTTAATCATGAATGCTGTTAAAGCTGCATTGAATGATTTGGGTTGGCAACATAAAGTTTTGTCACCGATTCAGGTCGAAGCTAAACTTGGTATGAGCATATGGTCATTTGGAGAGAAAATGACTATCACGATTGCAGGTGTAGGGGTCGTTAATGTTGAAAGTAGGGGTAACTCGTCAATCTACCATGACAAAAATAAAAGCAATGTAATAACATTTTTAACTCAACTGAAACAAACTACTCTTGCATACGCAGCTATGGAAGCGAAAGCTAATTATCAAAAGTCTCTACAAAAGTTAAAAAACAACCCAGTAGATGCGAACCTACGAGGTATGACTCTTGAACTCGGTAGAATTTACTCAAACTTAACACGGAACGAAGCCGGTTTAACTGCTTTTGACGAGATGGCTTTGATGGTGCGCTGAATTTCGATTCCAGATAGAGCAGTTCCGGCGATGTCCGCTCCGGTAGGGCTTTGGCTAACGGGCTGAATGTTTTCGTTTTTACCGAATCTTCTGTCAATTCACATCGGCAATAAAAAAGCCGTGGACTGTCGAGTTCCATTTTGCCGAAAAGCATTCGATAGATAAGACGATGAGTGCCTTTGCTTAATCTTTTCCGCCGATAATGCAGACAAATTTCGGACTGTTTGAGAAACGCCCTGACTTGCTCCTGAACCATTGTATGTTGGGTTTTTCGCAATAGTTCTTTCGATTCAGTCAAACTCAAACCGAGATTTTCAAGCGCTGATTTTCCCCGTTCAAACTCAATACTTTCCGCTAACAAAATTTCTTCACCTTCATCATTTTCCACCCGAATCTGCATCTTAAACTTCATCCCAATCCTCCTCCGGCATCACCCCTCTATTTTGGGAATAGTGTAACAAATGCCGATTCAGCTTTCGCCGTTTGAATGTTTTGGGCATCAATAATCGATTCAGTTTTTTTATTTCTGCGGCTTCCTCTTGCAGCCTTCTGACTTTTCCGCGAATAATCCCGATTGCTTCCCCGGCGTTTTCCTGATCGGTGACAAAATTTATCAAATCTTTGTATTCCTTAAGAAACGTGGGAAGTTTATCTTTCAACTGATTAAAAATTTCATCTTCGACTCGATTAAATTCCGCAGCCTTTCGTTCACCCTCCGTAACCGATAAATTTCCGCCGCCCGTGCAGAGCGGATATTTCTTCTTTGGATCAAAACTCAAAATGTCTTCGATTCTGATCAGATTTTTCCAACTGCTGAAAAAATCATACTCGTAAAGAAATTTCTCACCCTTTATAAACCTGAAGGCAGCTAGTTTGACTTGATAAGGATCATCAAAAAAACTCATTCCGCCGGAGTGATAAATCCCGTAATCTTTGCCGTGAATAAAAAACCGGTGAAGATTCCAATCATCCCAATCAAAAGCGATCTGCAAAATAAAATGGAGGTCGGCAATCGAATAATCACCCGGCACCAGCAACCTCCGCCAAATCAATGGGCTGATGCCTTCAAGAACAACCCGTAATTGATAAATGACCGGTTCTCTAGCGGTTTCCATTGAGATATTTTACATCAGATCATCAAAAATCTCCCCCGGTTTTTTCTGCTCTCATGTGCTGATGGCGGGCAATGGTCGGACGCGAATAAACCGGTTGCTCATCCGATAAAAATGAAAAGCCGTATTTTTGTTTGATAAATTCAAAGTCGTCGGAATGAAAATGCCCGGCGAAGAATTTTTGCGGGCAGCGAAAATATCCGAGTTGGAAATAGGATAAAATTTGATTTTCAGCCGTCCGCAATTTTCTCCAGGATTGTTTGAGACCGGTTGGGAGATTAAAAACTTTTTACGCTCTTCGTGGTTGAAAACCGGTGGTGAGTCGAATCTGGCAGTTTCCGCGTTACTCAGAATTTTCAAAACGCGCCATTTTATTTCCTTTCGATGATTTTATTACCTCTATTCGTCAATTCGTAATTTCAACTTATCGCCGGACGCTTGATAACCCGGTCGCCTATTAAAACGTAGATATTATTTTTTTTGTCGAGCGCGAAAGCGTCAATTCCGGGCAAACCGAGAATGACCGAAACCGATTCTCCACTAGCGGAATAAACGAGTATTGAATTGTCGTCCGAGATGTAAATGCGGCTCTGGCTGTCAACAGCGATGCCGCAAGATTTCATTGTTCTAACGAATTTGTTGACGTATTTGGCTTCGGGCGTGAAGCGGTAAATCATAAAATCTTCCTCATTGTAAGAAAGTTGATAACTGCCCAAATCACCAAGCGCGTAAATGGAAAAGATGTTGCCCGCGCCGTCAACCGCCAGCCGAATCGCCGCTAAACCCGTTTCATATGGTGACATTTGCGCGTCGGCGGCTTCGGAGTGAAAGCCGTTGATGCGGCGGACGGTTTTGCCTGCGTCGGTGACCTGCACCAGATATTCGCTTTCGCCGCCGTTGATGAGAAAAACTCTGCCGCCGTCGCTGCGAAAGGCGAAATCCTGAATCGGATTCGGCGAAAAATGAATGATTTTCTGCGGCTCGCTCAAAGAATTTTCATAGACTAAAACAACGCCGTAATCAATCAAAACGAAAAGACGGTCTTTGTCGTCCACGCCGATTTTTTCAATCGAACGGGCGCGTTTGTAATAACTCGTTTCAGAAGGTATCTGCCAGACTTTTAAGAACTCACCCTTCTCGTCGAATTGCTGAACGCGCAATGTTTCGTCGGCGACGTAAATTCTGCCTTGCTTATCAACGGCAATCGAATCGGCATCTTGAAATAATCCGTTGCCCGTGCCTTTGCCGCCGAATTCGAGCAGATTCAGGTTCGGTGTCGGCGTGGGCGAAGCGGGCGAAATCGGGGTTGTGTAAGGTCGGCTGTAACCGCCGTAATTTAAATTCGGCTCGGCTTGTTTGCGCGACAAAATTGCTGCGAGAAATATGCCGCCGATGACCAGAAACGCGCCGACGATAACGCCGGTGATAACGGTCGGATTTAGATTGGAAACGGGCGGCGGGTCATAAACAAAATCGGTTCGCGCCGCCGGTTGTTTTGCCGGTTCAATTAGAAATCGGGTTTCGCAGTAACCGCAGGTGGCGAAGTTTTGCGATGCGATGTAGTTAGTAATTTTTCCGCCGCATTGCGGGCATATCAGGGGTTTCATAATCTTTTCAATCTGATTATTTTCTTCTTCCGACTCTCCGGGCGGTGCTAATAATCATTCGCCGGAAAAATTTGTTTTGCGGATCAGCGGTCAGTTTGAAAGTATGCGTGGATGGCGGTCGGTAAAGTTCCATAATACATTTCAGAAAAACCGTTTCGACCGCCTGCGGGGTTGACAAATTCGAGCCGCTGATAAAATCGGCGATTAGTTTTCCGCTTTCAAGAGCGCGCGTCCATTTGTTTTCTTTGTAAATTGCCGCGACCGTTTCAATGTCTTTTGCGTTTGGATATTCCAAAATTGCGCGGGCGTAGTTTATCGAATCGCTCTGACCGTCAGGCTCGCCTCGTCTGCGCCGGGAATCTTTGGCGGTGTCGCCCGCCAAATCGAGAAGTTTATTCAAACCCAATCGTTCCATTTCCGATTTGAAAACGCGGTGTTCGATGAGGCTCAACAAATCGTTGAGGGTTGATTGTTCCACATCAGCGGCGCGACCTTTCGCGGTCTGAACCGTCGGCGAGAACAGAAACGTCGGATAATTATTGACGCGCAGGCGCAAGTGCAGAAGTTCGTGCGCGGTGACGGCTTCGAGTTTTTTCGGGTCGTCTTCCAATTTGTAATCAATCAGCACGACCGGAATGCCTTCCGCGTCAGCGATGTAGCTCGAACCGAACATAAAATCGCGTTGCTCGACGAATTCAGCGAGAATTTTTTTGCTGGATTTGCGTTCGATTTCTTTAACGATTGCCTGAATTTCGGGGCGCAGTTTGATGCCTAAAAACTCGCCGCTTCGAGTTTGATTGGGTTCGTCGTCTTGAACGATTGTTTGAGCGAATATGTTGACGCTCAAGATTAGTAATAAAAAGATTGTTGTGGATTGTTTGAATTTCATTTGCTCTCCTCGACGCTATACTGTGTGAATGAGCGAGTTCATTCATAAAAAACGCCACGTATCGGTTTTAATGTATCACATCGTTTGCCCGACAAAATATAGCCGAGCCGTATTTTCGGCAACCGTTGATGCCAAAATCAGAGAAATTTGTAGCGAAATACAAAAACGCTATGAAATTACATTTCTGGAAATCGGAACCGATGACGACCACGTTCATTTTCCGGTGCAGTGGGTGCCGATGTATAGTCCGAAGCAAATCGTGCAAATCGTTAAAAGCATCACAGCGCGAGAAGTTTTCAAAGCCTGCCCGGAAGTCAAACAATATTTGTGGGGCGGCAAATTCTGGTCCGAAGGCTATTTCGTCAGCACCGTCGGCGCGCACGGCAACGAACAAATGATAAAGAACTATGTAAAACTTCAAGGCACGCTTTAATGTTTAAGGTCAATCAGAAGCCGCGACGGATTCGATAACTCTTGAACACGAAATGAATTTTTTGCTTTTACTCCGATTAAAAAATCCTGAATTCCTTCAAACCAGACCCCTTGCTGAATTTGCATCAACGTCGGAAAATTCAATTTTTTTCGCGGATAACTTTTAAGTTCGCACGGCATTTCGTCAACGCCCATTCCATAAATATTCACCACTATAAAAACATTGCCCGCGATTTTTATTTTATTATCACCGCCTTCAGTCGAATAGATATTTGATGCCAAATATTGAACGATGTATTTGGGCTTTCCACCATCAAACTCGAAAACAACGCGGTCAAATCCTTTGTTTTTAGCAACGCGGACTTTGCAGATACTATACGAAACGTCTTCGGTTTCACGGTTGTGCTGAACTTTTTCTGTCGTCCAGGCGTTCAATTTTCCTTCATCTTCAAATTGCGCGTGAATAGAAATCGTCGCTAAAAAAATTATCGAAAAACTAAATAGTATTTTTTTCATATCGTTAATAATTCCTCTATTTGTTAGGAAATAAACTCATAAACAATTACGCCCGAAACTTTCACTGCTTACCACTTAAAAATGTCGGTTTTTCGCTCGGTGAAAGTTCGATGCCGACGAAAAATAAAAGCGATATAATCGGACAGATGATTGGTAAGTTTTTCATAATTTTATTTACTGCGGGAAACAGTTTTTCCATTCTTTACGAAAAGAAGTTCATTGCCCTCATTGTCATAAAAGACAACTCCATAATTCACGCAAGCTAATAGGGGTCTGATAACCAATTCCAGCCTAGGTTCATCCGCACTTTTGGTGCGACGCCCAAAATAAGTTGCAATGAATACTTTTGAAGAGTTTCCGAACTCTAATTTTAATCCTTTCAAACATTTAGTTTTAATGGGTTTACAAGGAATAATTGGAGTTTCACTACTAACGAATTTTTGGTGAAAAATTGGTCTTTCCAATGAATTTTTACGATTTTTTCTTATTTGCACCAAAAACGCGGAAGAGCCCCAGCCTACAATATATTGTGATTTCAAAATTCCAAGCAAAACCACAATATATTGTATTCTTTGCGCAGTACAAAATTCACCTAAAAGCGCAATCGGTTGTGGTTAATACCTGTAAACCCCTGAAAACCTGTTACATAATTACAGTTATCGGACTCACGGTAATGAGAAGTTCGGTAACTATGGATATTTCAGTAACTGTCTTGTTTTGATATCCAATAATTGTTGGAAGACACACAAATCCTATTACCAAATAAATGATGACTTATTCTTCAGCAGTTGTCGGATCAATTATTGTCTTAATTTCTGATACCCGATTTGCAGGAAAACCACCCTGTCGAGCATGTTCCCGCACCATTTCTTCATTCAGGGCAATATACGTACAATATATTTTGTCATCGGTCACATAACTCTGTACCCATTGAATCTGTGTTCCCATTTGATTTAAGAGACCGCATGACTTTTGCGAAATTGCTTGCAGTTCTGCTGTCGATAATTTTCCCGCATCAGGAATCTCACGTTCGATTACATATTTTGGCATAGAAACATTCTCCTTTTCCTATTTTAATTCCTTCATTAACCAATCCCAGTCAACCTTAGTGTAAGTATCCTGCTGGCTCATGACAAAATCCTCTTGACCTTTGCCAATATATTCCTGAATTGTTTTCAGAACTGCTTCCCTTCCCTGCTCTGTCAAAGGCTCAGCCTCGTACTCTTCTACCGTTTCCTCTTGCTCTCCTGCTTTTGCAGGTTTGCTAGTTTTGGCTTTTCCCTCGATTGCAGCAGATTTACCGATAAGTCTACGACGAAGGTGTTCTGTTAGAAATGCAGGAACATTTGAGATTGATTTTGTTCGAGCTGCGGCAATCTC
>MWWK01000201.1_pt1 | contig 11227 bp, 10 predicted proteins | sample 1047241 | NCBI WGS metagenome assembly MWWK01 (sample SAMN06349964, study PRJNA376086) | soil metagenome | isolation source: BG12-3 sample Antarctic (ecotone) soil | place: Antarctica | reverse complement strand
GTTTTAAACTAAACCTGATGGTTTGTTACGACCTGCGTTTCCCCGTATGGGCCCGTCAGCAAGTTTCGGAAAGTGGCGAAGCAGAATACGATGTACTTGTATACGTTGCAAACTGGCCGGAAAAAAGAAACACCGCCTGGAAAACCTTATTACAAGCAAGGGCTATCGAAAATCAGTCTTACGTAATTGGTGTAAACCGTGTAGGCGAAGATGGAAACGGCCATCTTTACAGTGGTGATAGTATGGTGGTTGATCCGTTAGGTGAGATACTTTATCATAAAGCACACCAGGAAGATATTTTTACAGTTACACTTGAAAAAGATAAATTAGAACAAATAAGAAAGGGCTTGCCTTTTTTAAAAGATGCAGACAATTTTTCTATACAAAACCTGTGAGATTTAAAATACAATCCTAAACTTAAACAGCCTTTCTTAAAACCTCACAGTTTCTAATCCTTAGCTGCCACTTTAATTAACTCCACCGCTTTCTCTGTTTTAAAATCCAGGTTTTTGCGGATCGCTTCTACAGTTGGTAATGAAATTACTTCGGGCTGCGCACCAAAACCTTTCGCCTCATTCTTATCAATCACTAAACGAAATAACGGTAAGCGAAAACGAACTTTTGTAACAGGCAAAGTAACATCAGGAATTAACCAGGCATTGTTACCATAAGCGCCGCCGCCCGTTTCTTCACCCACAATGGTTACATTTTCCTGGTCTTTCACCGATTTAATAAATAAAGTAGATGCCGAAAAGGTATTGCCGCCGGAAAGGACATACACTTGTCCGTCAAAATGGTTTTTCTTTTTTGGCTTGAATTTTTTTCGTTCGTAATAACCAAAATGATAATTGCCGTCTTTTCTTTTGCTGGTCATGAACACCGTAAAAAGCCAGTTAGCCAGGCGGTTTTCGCGGTATTGCGCATACGGGGAATTTTTTCTTTTGATATAAAGCGAATCGGCGATCTTAAACGGATGATCGCTTATATATTTTGTAAGAAGATTGGAGTTGGTCACACTGCCACCGCCATTTCCCCGCAGATCAATTACAAGGTTTTTAGTCCGCCTTTTTCTTAATTCTTTAAACGATGATCTGAAAAAAGGGCGAAGCTTTCCAGGCTTTGTAAATGTATGCAGACCCATGAACGCAGTGCTCATAGAAGTATCGGTTTGCACGCTTCTACTAAATAAAAGTTCCCGTTTTTTTCTTTCGCCCCGCGAAATTTTTGCAGGCTTTAAAAGCTCTTCCTTTCGTGATGCAGAATCATCTTTTGGCGGAGTATAAATAGAAACAACGGCCGCTTTTGCTTGTGCAACCGAATCAATATAACTGATGTTATACCTGGTTTTATAACCAAACACAGCGGGATACAAAGCATTGAATGTTCCCCTGTTGCTGAGTGTTTGATACTTATGAGTCAGGTTATAACCATCGCCGGAAAGATATTGAAACAGCGAGTCAACAATTTGTTGCATTGGCCGCCCGTCAATAGCTGTTACCAACATTCCTCTCTTAATAAAAGAATCTTTCCGGCTAATAATAGAAGTAACGACGGCGGTGTCCTTCCATAGTTTAAAATTCAACGGAAACAATTGAGTGCGCAAACTATCGCCTTGCCGTGAAAAACTTTTTGATGCCCGGATGGCTGTATGACCGCAGCGAAGCTTGGCTGCTACATAACTCAAAACGGTGCGAAATTGGAGTTCTGTCATCGAATCCTGCAACATGCCTCTACCTGCTGCAAAATATTGATCCATGCTGTCTTTGGGAGTGTACCAATAAAGACCCGGGTGGCCGTCTTCTATAATATTTCTAAAAAGATCGTAGTCTGATTGTACTTGTTGTATTGCATATTTTTTCGTTGTTGTACGATTTTTTTGAACAGCGCAACTGGTCGCCAAAAAAAGAACAATATATAAGATGGTGGTTTTTTTCATAGTCGTACATCACTTCATTTAAAAGCATTCCATCCCTGCGCGGTAACTGGATGTTTGTTGCCGCCCTTTGTAAAAATATTTACCCCGGCTTCGGCATCGGTAATATAGCCCACTACACTTATTTGCTCGTTCAATGTAATCTTATCATAATCATCCTGCCGCATTGTAAACAGCAATTCATAATCTTCGCCGCCACTTAATGCGCATGCCGTTGGATCAAGTTGAAATTTATACGCTGCATTTTTTGTGTCTTCTGAAATGGGTATTTTTTCTTCATACAAAACACACCCTACGTCACTTTGTTTGCACAGGTGCAGAATTTCAGAACTTAGCCCATCGCTTATATCGATCATTGAAGTCGGCACAATATCATTGTCCGCTAAAAATGCAACAACATCTTTTCTTGCTTCGGGTTTTAGTATTCTGCCAATTACATATTTCTCTCCTTCAAGATCGGGCTGCACACCCGGGCTTTCCAAAAATATTTTCTTTTCTCTTTCCAATAAGGTAAGCCCTATAAAGGCCCCGCCCAAATCGCCGCTAACACACAACAGGTCGCCTTTTTTTGCACCACTTCGCAACACATATTTATCCGGCGCAACTTCGCCAATAGCGGTGCAACTAATAATAAAGCCTTTTTGCGATGAAGTAGTATCACCCCCAACGAGGTCCACATCATAATATTCGCAGGCAGCATGCACACCATCGTAAAACTCTTCTAATGCTTCTAAGCTAAACCGGTTGCTAAATGCAAGTCCTATTACAATTTGACTAGGCGTTGCATTCATTGCATAGATATCGCTGACATTAACCACTACCGTCTTATAGCCTAAATGTTTGAGCGGTGTGTACATCAAGTCAAAATGAACACCCTCAATCAACAGATCGTTAGTAACAACGTTTTGTTTTCCAAAATGATCGAGTACTGCAGCATCATCGCCAACACCAACTATTGTAGAAGCATTTTTTATTTCAAAATTTTTAGTCAGGTGATTAATGAGACCAAATTCACCAAGTGATTCTATTTCTGTTCTTTCTTCACTCATGATTTAGTTCTTTAAATTTCTGTAGCTACTTTCCCCGAAATGTGCATTAGCAATTCCTCATGCAAAATTCCATTACTGGCAATTATTCCCGGTTGGTACGGACAATAGACATCGCCTTTGAGATCGGTTACTTTTCCGCCCGCTTCTTCTACAATAATAAATCCGGCTGCACTGTCCCAGGCCTGCAGTTTATGTTCATAAAATCCATCAAAACGTCCGCAGGCAACCCAGCAAAGATCAATAGCGGCAGAACCTAACCTGCGTACAGGAATACCTTTCCTGATGAATCTTTCAAAAACTTGCAAAGGTCCATTCGGCATATCTAAATATGTATAAGGAAAGCCGGTTACAAGACATGCTGTTTCTATTTTTTGTTTTTTGCTTACGCAGATGGAACGTTCATTAAGGGTTGCGCCTTGCCCGCGTTCGGCAAAATAGATTTCATTCATAAAAGGGTTATACACCGCACCCAGGATCATTTTTCCTTCCTGCTCTATCCCTATAGAAACACAACAAATGGGAATGCCACGTGAAAAATTTATGGTGCCATCAATCGGGTCAATGATCCATTTGTACGTTGAGTCCTGAACGATCTCACCACTTTCTTCACTTAATATGTAATGACCAGGAAAACTCTTTTTGATCAAATCCATGATTGCCTTTTCCGATGCATGATCGGCTTCTGTTACAAGGTTATTAATCCCTTCCTTGTTACAGGTTGTGTAATCAGTGTTCATAAAACGCTGCATCTCGCTGCCACCAGCCAGCACCGCTTGTAGTAATACGCTTTTTAGCATGGGCAAAGATAACCGCAGATTTCATGGATTTTTAAGATTAACAAGATTCTTTGCATTTGGTTTAAAGTATAGAAAAGCAAACTTGTAAACTTGAATTAGTACGTTTGTTTGTTTTTAAATTAAGAATTGCTTCTTGACGCTCTCCATCATCATAGTAAATTATAATGTAAAATATTTCCTGGAGCAATGCCTGTATTCGTTACAAAAAAGCAGCTTAAAACAATTCGAAATAATTGTTGTTGACAATCAAAGTTCCGATGGCAGCATCAATTATCTCAAGCCCAAATTTCCGCAGGTACAGTTTATTGTAAACGAAAGCAACAAGGGTTTTGCAAAAGCCTGCAACCAGGGACTGGCTATAGCGAGGGGTGAAAATATTTTATTCTTAAATCCTGATACTATAGTTGCAGAAGATACTTTGGAAACTGCTATAAAATTTCTTAACCAGGATGAAAACATCGGAGCTATCGGCGTTCGAATGATAGATGGAAAAGGAAAATTTTTAAAAGAATCTAAGCGTTCTTTTCCCGGGCCAGTTACTTCTTTATTCAAATTGTTTGGCTTTGCCCGCGTCTTTCCGCGTTCTCCTTCATTCAGCCGCTATCATCTTGGCCATTTAAGTGAACATGGCAATCATGAAGTGGATGTATTGGCAGGAGCATTTATGATGATAAAAAAACAAGTGCTCCTAAAATGCGGAACGTTCGACGAAACATTTTTTATGTATGGAGAAGACGTGGACCTGAGTTATCGCATTCAAAAAGCCGGTTACAAAAATTATTATGTTGCCGATGCAGAGATCATTCATTTTAAAGGAGAAAGCACAAAGCGGGGCAGCCTAAATTATGTACGGATGTTTTATAATGCTATGAGCATTTTTGTACAAAAACATTATGGCGGCGCAAGGGCAGGCCTTTTTAATGCCTGCATTCATTTTGCAATCTGGTTTCGGGCCCTGCTTTCTGCGGCCGCAAAATTTATTAAAAAGGTAGGACTGCCTATTATTGATGCCATTTTAATTCTGCTCTGTTTTTTATTTATAAAAGAAGTGTGGGCAACTTATGTTCGTCCTGGAATTGATTACCCGGATCATCTGCTTTGGATTGCCCTCCCTTGTTTTACAATTGTTTATTTAACAGTTGCTTATTATGCCGGGCTATACAATAAAAAATATCGTAGCAAACAACTTATCCGTTCTACCACGATAGCAACATTAGTGCTGCTGGCTGCCTATTCCCTATTACCCGAACACTATCGTTTTTCAAGGGCCATTGTTTTATTTGGTGCATCACTCGCTTTCGTTGCGCTAACTGTTGTTCGCTGGATGATGCTAAAAGTGGGATTAGTAGAACAGGCACGAGAAACAAATCAACAACCTTATATTTTAATTGCAGGCTCTGAAAAAGAAATTGAAGAGGTAAAAGATTTGTTGCAGGATAATAAAAGAAATATGAAAGTATCAGGTATTATAACTGTTAATGAAGAAGAAGTAGGAGGAGGATTATCTCAATTAGAAAATGTTTATGCAACAGCAGCAACAATAAATGTAAAAGAAATAATTCTTTGCAGCGGAACGCTGACAAATAAAAAAATTATCGACATTCTTAAAAAAAATAAGGGCAACCTGCGTATCCGTTTTCATACTGCAGGCAGCGGAAGTATTGTGGGCAGCGATTCCAGCGGCACAAGTGGTGAAGTGTTTTCCACGCATACGCATTTTAACCTGGCAGAGCCGCATTACCGGCGATTAAAAAGATTGATAGACATTCTTACATCGGTCGTTTTTTTACTGACCCTTCCTATTCATTTAATTTTTGTAAAAAGCAAAGCAAGGTTTATAAAAAATTGCATCAATGTGTTTATAGGTAAAAATACATGGATCGCTTACGATCTATATAACCAAAGGTTACCAAAGCTTCGTAACGGTGTTTTAAGTTCAAGTCGATCTTCCGCCCAATCTCAATCGCTTCACATAGAAAATGCTCAAATGATAGATTATTGGTATGCTAAAAATTACCAACCTGTGCAGGATATAAAAACCATTTATAAAAATTACAAAAGGCTTGGCAGTTAATGCTGCTAAGGATGGAGCACAGTGTTTAACTTTAACTCTTAAATTGTAGCAACAACGGATGGCGAGGATCATAGATTTTAAATTACCAAAAGGACTTTCGGCCGCACTGCGGCTAACAGAGAACGATGGGCGCAGGCAACAATTAAAAGTGTTGAAAAAATTGTTGACAAAGGCAAGGTTTACAGAGTTCGGTCAGAAGTACCGCTTCGACGAAATATTATTTAGTAAACACATTGGAAAGAGCTTTCAGCAGTTAGTGCCGGTACATGACTACAATAAAATTTACGAAGACTGGTGGAAGAAAACCTTAGATGGTGTTCCCGATGTAACCTGGCCGGGAAAGATAAAATATTATGCACTTAGTTCCGGCACATCTGAGTCGGCCAGTAAATACATTCCTGTTACAAAAGAAATGCTTCGCAGCAACCGCGTAAATTATATCCGGCAGTTAATTTCCCTTCTTAGCTACGATCATTTGCCGCGCAATGCTGTAACTAAAGGCTTCCTGATGTTAGGTGGTGCAACCGATCTGCAAAAAGGAAAAGCGGGTTGGTTTGCAGGAGACCTCAGCGGCATTCTTGCAAAGAACCGCCCTTTTTGGTTCCAGACTTTTTATCAGCCCGGTGGTCGCATTGCAAAGATCCAGGACTGGAATGAAAAGCTTAATGAGATTGTAGAGAAGGCCCCGGATTGGGACATTGGCTATATTGTTGGCGTGCCTGCCTGGTGCCAGATGTGCATGGAGATGGTTGTTGAACATTACAAAGTTGAAACCATTCACGACATCTGGCCCAACCTTGGTTTTTTTGTGCACGGCGGCGTAGCATTTGAGCCATATAAAAAAGGGTTTGAAAAATTGTTGGGCAAACCAATTGTGTATATAGAAAACTATCTTTCAAGCGAAGGTTTTATTGGGTTTAAAGACCGTGAGTATGCCAAGGGAATGAAGTTGATATTGAACAACAACATCTTTATAGAGTTTGTTCCTTTTGATGATAAAAATTTTGATGCTGATGGAAAAATGGTAGACAATCCTGAGGCATTGATGATACATGAAGTAGAAAAAGGAAAAGATTATGCATTGCTCATGAGCACCAATGCCGGTGCATGGCGCTATCTTATTGGAGATACGGTGCGCTTTGTTGACCTCGCAAGGTCGGAGGTTGTGATCACGGGCCGAACAAAACATTTTCTTAGTCTTGTGGGTGAGCATTTAAGTGTAGAGAATATGAATAAAGCCGTGGAACTGGTAAGCGAAGAACTAAATATATCAATTCCTGAGTTTACTGTTGTGGGTTTTCCACACGGTAATTATTTTGCGCATAAATGGTATGTTGCCTGCAATGATGCGATAGATGAAAACATATTGCGGGATAAAATTGATAAACGCATTTGTAAATTGAATGACGACTATGCAGTTGAACGAGGCAGTGCGTTGAAAGATGTGTTTCTGCAAAAATTGCCGGAAGATGTGTTTTTAAAATTTATGGAACGAAAAGGAAAGCTCGGTAGCCAGCATAAGTTTCCGCGGGTGTTAAAAGGAAAAATGCTGCAGGATTGGAATGAATTTTTGGCAAGTAAGAATTTATCTGATCATTAAAAAGACAGTAACAACTTTTCTGCGGGTTTCAATAACCTTCGTACTTCTATCTTCGTACCTCTTACTTATGACTGATGCATTGATAAAAGGAATAACATTAGGCTTGCTCTTAAGCATTGCAGTAGGTCCTATTCTTTTTACCATTATCAAACAAAGCATTAATAACGGGGTTAGGGGTGGATTAGCTTTTGTAATAGGCGTTTCGATTAGCGATATTTTTTTAGCAGTTGCGTCTAATTTTTTTACGGAATTGTTCAATACGCTTTTGGAACGCAAAGAGTTAGTTGCTATCATTGGCAGCATTTTCCTTGTTTCTGTTGGAGTATATTTTTTATTCTTTAAAAAAGTGCAGATAAACCAGGAAGGAAAACAACTGCTGGTATTCCGAAAAAGAGATTATGCGCAGTTAGTTCTTACAGGCTTGTTCATGAATATTTTAAATCCGTTGATCATTGGTTTTTGGTTGGCCACTTCCACAACATTTGCAACCGAACCTTTGAGGCAGCGCTTTTTAATTTTTTCCATTGCACTTTTGTTGGTGTTCGTTGCAGATATAGCAAAGGTGTTGCTGGCAAATAAGATCCGTCATAAACTAACACTTAAAAATATTCTTTGGATCAACAGGCTGAACGGCATCATACTAATTGGTTTTGGTATGGCGTTATTGTGGGGCTTACTATTTTATGGAGATAAGCTGGAACAATGATAAAAAAGAAAAATTCAGGCAATAAGGTTTGGCGATGGATAAGGCGGATTTTTTTATTTCTGTTCCTCTTTCAACTATTTTATATTATTCTTTTAAAATGGATATATCCACCGGTTACGCTTACGCAATTGGGTAGTTTGTTTAGCGATCAGGGTTTAAAAAGAGATTACGTGAATTATGATGAAATATCCTACAACATGAAGCTGGCAGTGATAGCATCCGAAGATCAAAAGTTTGCTATGCATAGTGGGTTCGACTGGAAGAGCATTGACAAAGCAATGAAACACAATGAAAAAAAGCCCAAAAAAGTAAGAGGGGCAAGCACTATTAGCCAGCAGGTTGCGAAGAATGTTTTTTTATGGCAGGGGCGTAGCTGGTTACGCAAGGGACTGGAAGTATATTTTACAAAAATGATAGAATGGATCTGGGGTAAAAAAAGAATTCTTGAGGTCTATTTGAATGTAATTGAAATGGGAAAAGGCATTTATGGAGTACAGGCAGCAGCTAAAAAATATTTTAAAAAAGACGCGGGCAAACTCACCCGTAAAGAAGCCGCTTTAATTACTGCCTGTTTGCCTAATCCTGTTAAATATACCGTCAAACCCGTTTCTCTTTTTGTGGCCTTTAAAAGCGGGTGGATATTAAAGCAGATGAGAAATGCGGAAGGGAATAAAGAAATAAAAAATTTGATCAGTGCAGCGCACAGTTCAACCAATACAAAAAAGAAAGGAGCCTAATAAAACCTCGTAGGTTTTTAAAACCTGTGAGGTTTGTTCGCGGTTATGTTTTTGCAAAAACCGAATCTATAATACTGGTAGCAATTTGAAACCGTTGGTGCGGGGCGCCGGAAATAATACTCCACTCAGCATTGCTGTTGATCAAAATGTCTTTATACATTTTAGCTAACTCCCGGCGTTTTTGAATGTCAGGATATTCTCGTAAGCCATCCTGTACCCATGGCAGGTCAATATCGCATAAAAAATAATGGTCGTATTTGCGGAGGGCAATTTGCTTTAAAATTGAGGTGTGGCAATTGTTGAAAGCCACTTCGCACCATACTTTCATTACATACATGTCCGTATCAATAAAGTATAAATTATTCTGTGCCTTTTTTAATAATTCATCTTCAAGTTGCAACTGGCCGGAGGCGATCTTTTGAAGATCGGGATATGTATAATTAATGCCGTTTTTTATTAAGTATTCACGTGCATACTCAGGGCACCACACCGTTTTGTAATGCGTTGCTAACTGTGTGCACAAAGTGCTTTTCCCCGTACTTTCTGGCCCTATGATGACAATTTTTTTCATGCAGGTTTTGTAATCATTTTTATTTCACTTGCTCTCCGCCTCCATTCTATTAATCCAAATATTGCCAGTATCAACAAAACAAAATAATACACGCTGGTAAACACCAAGCCCTTTACAAAGTAAAGCGGAATGGAACTAATGTTTGTAGCGATCCACCACCACCAGCTTTCCACTTTTTTCCGTGCCATCAGCCACATACCTGTAAATGCTGTTGCAGAAGCAAAGGCATCAGCCCACGGAATGGCGCCTTCGTAAAAAACTTCTTTTAAATAAACAAGCAGTAAATAAAGACAACCATAAATGATGGCAAAGAAGATAAATTGTTTAATTAATTCTCCTTTGTGCGAAAAACTTATGGGTAAGGCCGGCTGTTGCTTATCATTTTTTTTAGCCCAAATGATCCAGCCATAAATACTCATTACGGTATAATAAAAATTTACACCTGCCTCGCCAATTAAATGGTATTTAAAACTGAGATACACATATATAATTGTGTTGATCAACCCAACGGGATAAACAAGAATATTTTCTTTTTTTGAAAACCATACCGATATAATACCCGTGAATACAGCTATGTATTCAAGAAAGGAAGTTTGCTTTATGCCTGCCAAAAACTGTTCAATCAAACTCTGGAACATATTATAAGATGCTATTGCTTAAGCCACTATGGGAACAGATTGCAATAATACTAACTCGTTTTATAAAGCTTTATACCATTTGCCTGTTTGCAGGTACAAAACACCCTTTTTAGTGCGGAAGCGTGTTGGCAATTGTAAGCGACCGCTTTCTGTTGTAATCCAGACTGAAAAATGAAGATGGGATAATGCTGAATAGCCTGTGCTGCCGGCTTTTGCAATTACCTGTCCTGCTTTTACGGTGTCGCCTAAATTCACCAATGCTCCGTTGTATTGTAAATGGCCATAAATGGCCCGCGAACCCTCATCGTGCTGAATAATAACCTGGTTTGCCCCACGTAGATATTTTTTATTTATTCCGCCTTTTGAAAATTCTTCCACAACCCTTACTACTACACCATTACGAGCTGCCGCAATCAAGGAGCCTTTCTTCATTTTAAAATCGAGGCCCAACCTTCCTTTATGAGAAAGCTGAGATTTATACCCCTGCATCATTAAATACGATTTACCTTTTGGGTACGGCAGGGAATAAATATGGCTATCATCGGTTTTTGCTTCATTGCTGCTTGCAAAGCGATGCTGCATGCCGCAGGAGCACAGGATTAAAAACATCAATACAAAAACCAATAACCGCATAGTAATAATTCAATAAAAGAAAAAGCTGCCTCAGAGACAGCCTTATCATATAAATCTAAAAATCTAAAAAATCATGGTTCTTGTTTATTCCGCTTCGGCTACTACTTCTTTCACCTCCGGTATCATGCGTTTCATCATGCCTTCAATGCCTGCTTTTAAAGTGATCATTGAAGAAGGGCAACCGCTGCAGCTTCCCTGCAACATAAGGTTTACAACGCCATTGTTATAACTTTTGAACTGAATAGCTCCGCCGTCCATTTCCACTGCAGGCTTTACATAATTTTCCAATAGTTCTTTTACTCTCTTCACTACATCGTCATCATCGGCACTCACGGTGTTGCTGCTTTCCTGCTTCATGTTCGCCACTTCATCTTCATTTACTACCAGCTTACCTTCTTCCAGGTATTCTTTTAAAAACTGGCGATTAGATATAATTACATCACCGCAGTTTGTGTCAGTTGTTTTTATAATAGTAATTATATTATTAAC
>MWWK01000200.1_pt1 | contig 11257 bp, 5 predicted proteins | sample 1047241 | NCBI WGS metagenome assembly MWWK01 (sample SAMN06349964, study PRJNA376086) | soil metagenome | isolation source: BG12-3 sample Antarctic (ecotone) soil | place: Antarctica | reverse complement strand
TACCCTTATTTACTCTCTTTGATGCGCTTCATTCGGGTGGCTTGGGCGTTCATTTCCTGCTGCTCGTTGTACTGCACCTTCTCGATAATGGAGTTGTTAGCTACCCCGGCCCATCCCTGCACCAAAGCCAGCAATTGACTGAACGCTTCGGCTACCGGCAACCCCTCGACCTGCACCAATGCCTCCGTGGCCGACCGCCCGACCGCTACCAATTTATCCGCTAAATACCGCTCGTCCCCGTTCGCCGGCTTCCCCCACGCTTCGCCACGTTTGATGAGTTGGTGCTGCACCACCCGGCACGAGACCGAACAGAACTTGCCTCCTCGACGCTTCGGCTCGTAGTCCTTCCCGCATTTTTGACACTGTGCTATCATAGCCGAAAATACAAAATACTCCCCGTTCCGGGGATAGGTTTTATTTGGCATTTTCCCCGCCGCGCTGTCTATGCTCTTTTTTCCCCACTGCCCAAACAGCGCGGCGGGGCTATGCCTGAAAACCTACTTATTCGTCGGCCGGCTAGAGGAGGAAGTCTAGGGTGAGAGTGGGAAAAACTACCACTCGACGGCCGGTTACCACCATGTCGCCTCTTTGGTATTCGGCCCGAAACCCGTTGACTGCAAAAATGTTGAGCCCGGTCCGAAAACGGTCAGTGAACCGTAGGTTGGTGCCGAAGCCTGCCCCGACGTTTAGGTCGGTTACGTCGCCGCTGCCCCCGGCCAGCGCCCAATGGTAAAGCGAGTACACGGCACCTACGCCCACTACTGGTTCTACCAATTTGAAATTAGTGGGCAAGGAGTAGGTTAAGAGCCCAATGCCGGCGCGGCCGTACTCGGCTGCTCGGTCATAGCCAAATTGCTGAACCCCGGCCAGTTTCACGCCCCAGCGCTGGGTAAAGCGGTAATCCGACTGAATGCCTACTCCATTGTAAGTGCCCAATACACCAACAGCAAACTTGCGTACCGGGTAGGCCGCAAGGGAAGGGGCTACTTCCTGACCAAATGATGGTAGGGTAGCCAAACCGAAAAGAATCGATAAGGTAGTTCTCATAGTTGTGAGCCAAATAAGCAAAGGGGGGTGCTATGGTGAGCGAATAAATCGAGTGACTAGGCACAAAAAACCACTCAGCAGAGGGCGGACCTTCAACGCTGAGTGGTGTCTGAGCTGGGCTAACAGAGGGCGAACCTTCAACGCTAGCTTGCGCGTCTGGGGGCTGTTTTATTCCTGGCCGGTTGCTCCTCAGCAGAGCCGGTTACGCTTCAAACAGCCCTCAAATTTAAGGTCTTTTTCCCTTTTGTTCCCTACTGCCCCGGACTAGTTCTTGTGTTGAAATGCTTGCTCTAAGAGCATAATTTTGATTCCTACCTGTTCTGCTGACGTTATCCAGCTAGCGGCTTGTTTTGATTTGCCCCGCTCCGCACAGCTTTGCCCCATCAATTCGGCTTTGTCCTGATTGCGCAACATCTGCTGTAAGACGTTTTGCTCGTCTTGGCTATCAAAAATGAATCTCATATGGAGTTGATTCAAAGCCCGTTTTTATGAGCTACCTGCTTAAGCTCTTCAAGCGAGAGATAAGGGTTTAGCTCCAATTCAAGTTGAGTAGGCAATTTAGTAGCTATCTGCTTTTTAATGTACGACTTAGCAAATGTTATTCGATTGCCATTAAACATGATAGCTGGGTTTATAAAGTAGAGACTAGATTCCTGACTGCGAGCGATAATAGATGCCTCTAATAGCTCGGCTAAACCACTCAGAATGTTGCCCCTTGTCTTATATCCAGTATGCTCTAAGCATTTTGAATGCATGAAGTGAACGCTCGTTGCTCCTGGCTTAAGTTGGTCACATATATAAAGCCAAACCTTTGTACCTCTTGTACTTAACCCACTCACTTGAGCTACTCCTTTGCGGAATAGTTTGGTGAACTCTTCTTCATCAACTTCAACTTGGCGCACAAATGCCGCTTCACCGTGTTCTGTGCCCATTCCGTCAACAAGCATTAGGTGAGCCTCACCCCCACGGCTTTTAGGTCTAATAGCCTGACGCTTAACAGAAACTTTCATCTCAGCTACTACCTGCTCTAAAAACGGGTTTTCGCGATTAGAGGGATAATCTGTAAGCTTTTTATACCACTTATGGGGGTCAGGTGCTTGCTCTTCGAGGTCGGTGGTGGAATTGCTCATGGTTGTACCTAAGAAGGGGTAAACTAAACGGTCTTGTTGTAGAATTACCCCTCAAACCTACAACAAATTGTTTAGTAAACCTAAAATGATTTGTTGTAGGTTTACTACCATTTTCTACAATAAAAAGTAGGGGTACCTAAAACGAGATTTGCATTTATTAAAATGGGACCTTCCGACCAGTCAATGAGTTACGTAATCCTGCTCTTAACTCTTCAAAATGGCTGCTTCAAGCGAAGCGGGAAGCAGCCATTTTGAAACTCGTTGAACGGCTCGTTAGGGTAGTCTTACTTCATGCTTATTCCTCCTCCTCGGCTCTGCCCTTTTCTCTGCTCCTGGTCGCGTTGCACGGTGCGTTGCATGGCCTGGTCGTAAGCCTCCTTCATGGCCACCCCACCTGGCTTCAGTTCGGACAACTCGAACCGGCTACCGGTGGCCGTGTGGCGTAACTGGCCCTGCTTGGTGGCGGGGTCTTCCCGGTAGGTATACCCTGGGAGCTTTTTTAGCTGCTCAGTTAGGTCGCCCGCTTGGCGAATAGGGGCCTTTAGAGCCTGCTGAAGGTGTTTTTCGGTTTCCACCTGCATGTCGGCGCGTACCTTCCGGCCGTGCTCCAGTACCTTCTCTGGCAAGGGTTCACCCTGCAAGACCTGCACGGCGGCGCGTGTCCAAGCCCCCTGGTACAAGTCCCGACGCCCGATTTCCTTCGTTTTCGTGCCCTCTACGCTCGCCAACTGCCGGGTAAGGGTCTTTTCCCGGTCTTTGGCCCCGGCGCTGTCCTGCGCGATACTGGCCGCCTTGCTGGCCCGCTCGTTGGCGGCGGCGAGCTGCCGGGTCAGCTCCGCGTTTAGCTGGGCCTCTTGGTCGGCCCGCCACTTGCTCAGGTTGACCAGGTCCAGCCCGCTCAGTCCCTCGATTCGCAGGCGCGTGGCCGGCTCCGGCTTGGTCAGCTCGGCCAGCTCGCCCCGGCTCCGCTCCTGGGCGCCGTAGACGTGGCGCATGACCTCGTGCTTGGCGCGGCTGTGCTCGACCCCCCGCTCCATCCCAAACGGCTTCATGGCCTCGGCGTACTCGGTTTGCAGCTCGCGCAAGGTTTTGGGGTTGAACACGTCCTTGGCCGACAAGCGGCCGTTGGCCGTGAGGGGCACGACCACGGCGTGAAAGTGAGGGGTCAGCTCGTCCTGGTGTAGGGTGCAGCTTACTACGTTCTGCTCCCCGAACTTGTCCTTCAAAAATGCAATATTGGCCTCGGCCCACTGGCTGCCGTGCCAATCGTTCGGGCTCCCATCGGCCTGGCGCTTGAACGCCTCGGGGCTGGCCGTTAGCAGCACCTCCACCCCGCGCACCGAATCATGCCGGACTTTGGCCCCGGCTTCCGCAATACGCTCGGTGGCTAGCTCCCAATAGTTGCGCTCAGCCGTGTTGATGTACTCTCGATTAAGGGGCTTGCGCTCGGTGTCGGCGTTGGGCGTTTCGCGCTGCCGGTAGTTGTGGGCGGTCTTGGCCGCGCCCGCCTGGGCGGTCTTAATCTTGGCTACTCGGCAAATGGCGTAGGGCATGGGGCGGTGGGGAAAGGGATTTACGGATGCGTAGGGCCGGCTGCAAGCCCCACACCGGCCGCAGCCCGGTATAGTGGGTTATACCGGCTGCTCATTTTGCATCGTTGTTTACGCTTATTACTTACGCTAACGGGTCTTTTTTAGGGTACATTTTGGGCAAAACTTACGCTTATCACTTACGCTACTACCCTTATTTACTCTCTTTGATGCGCTTCATTCGGGTGGCTTGGGCGTTCATTTCCTGCTGCTCGTTGTACTGCACCTTCTCGATAATGGAGTTGTTAGCTACCCCGGCCCATCCCTGCACCAAAGCCAGCAATTGACTGAACGCTTCGGCTACCGGCAACCCCTCGACCTGCACCAATGCCTCCGTGGCCGACCGCCCGACCGCTACCAATTTATCCGCTAAATACCGCTCGTCCCCGTTCGCCGGCTTCCCCCACGCTTCGCCACGTTTGATGAGTTGGTGCTGCACCACCCGGCACGAGACCGAACAGAACTTGCCTCCTCGACGCTTCGGCTCGTAGTCCTTCCCGCATTTTTGACACTGTGCTATCATAGCCGAAAATACAAAATACTCCCCGTTCCGGGGATAGGTTTTATTTGGCATTTTCCCCGCCGCGCTGTCTATGCTCTTTTTTCCCCACTGCCCAAACAGCGCGGCGGGGCTATGCCTGAAAACCTACTTATTCGTCGGCCGGCTAGAGGAGGAAGTCTAGGGTGAGAGTGGGAAAAACTACCACTCGACGGCCGGTTACCACCATGTCGCCTCTTTGGTATTCGGCCCGAAACCCGTTGACTGCAAAAATGTTGAGCCCGGTCCGAAAACGGTCAGTGAACCGTAGGTTGGTGCCGAAGCCTGCCCCGACGTTTAGGTCGGTTACGTCGCCGCTGCCCCCGGCCAGCGCCCAATGGTAAAGCGAGTACACGGCACCTACGCCCACTACTGGTTCTACCAATTTGAAATTAGTGGGCAAGGAGTAGGTTAAGAGCCCAATGCCGGCGCGGCCGTACTCGGCTGCTCGGTCATAGCCAAATTGCTGAACCCCGGCCAGTTTCACGCCCCAGCGCTGGGTAAAGCGGTAATCCGACTGAATGCCTACTCCATTGTAAGTGCCCAATACACCAACAGCAAACTTGCGTACCGGGTAGGCCGCAAGGGAAGGGGCTACTTCCTGACCAAATGATGGTAGGGTAGCCAAACCGAAAAGAATCGATAAGGTAGTTCTCATAGTTGTGAGCCAAATAAGCAAAGGGGGGTGCTATGGTGAGCGAATAAATCGAGTGACTAGGCACAAAAAACCACTCAGCAGAGGGCGGACCTTCAACGCTGAGTGGTGTCTGAGCTGGGCTAACAGAGGGCGAACCTTCAACGCTAGCTTGCGCGTCTGGGGGCTGTTTTATTCCTGGCCGGTTGCTCCTCAGCAGAGCCGGTTACGCTTCAAACAGCCCTCAAATTTAAGGTCTTTTTCCCTTTTGTTCCCTACTGCCCCGGACTAGTTCTTGTGTTGAAATGCTTGCTCTAAGAGCATAATTTTGATTCCTACCTGTTCTGCTGACGTTATCCAGCTAGCGGCTTGTTTTGATTTGCCCCGCTCCGCACAGCTTTGCCCCATCAATTCGGCTTTGTCCTGATTGCGCAACATCTGCTGTAAGACGTTTTGCTCGTCTTGGCTATCAAAAATGAATCTCATATGGAGTTGATTCAAAGCCCGTTTTTATGAGCTACCTGCTTAAGCTCTTCAAGCGAGAGATAAGGGTTTAGCTCCAATTCAAGTTGAGTAGGCAATTTAGTAGCTATCTGCTTTTTAATGTACGACTTAGCAAATGTTATTCGATTGCCATTAAACATGATAGCTGGGTTTATAAAGTAGAGACTAGATTCCTGACTGCGAGCGATAATAGATGCCTCTAATAGCTCGGCTAAACCACTCAGAATGTTGCCCCTTGTCTTATATCCAGTATGCTCTAAGCATTTTGAATGCATGAAGTGAACGCTCGTTGCTCCTGGCTTAAGTTGGTCACATATATAAAGCCAAACCTTTGTACCTCTTGTACTTAACCCACTCACTTGAGCTACTCCTTTGCGGAATAGTTTGGTGAACTCTTCTTCATCAACTTCAACTTGGCGCACAAATGCCGCTTCACCGTGTTCTGTGCCCATTCCGTCAACAAGCATTAGGTGAGCCTCACCCCCACGGCTTTTAGGTCTAATAGCCTGACGCTTAACAGAAACTTTCATCTCAGCTACTACCTGCTCTAAAAACGGGTTTTCGCGATTAGAGGGATAATCTGTAAGCTTTTTATACCACTTATGGGGGTCAGGTGCTTGCTCTTCGAGGTCGGTGGTGGAATTGCTCATGGTTGTACCTAAGAAGGGGTAAACTAAACGGTCTTGTTGTAGAATTACCCCTCAAACCTACAACAAATTGTTTAGTAAACCTAAAATGATTTGTTGTAGGTTTACTACCATTTTCTACAATAAAAAGTAGGGGTACCTAAAACGAGATTTGCATTTATTAAAATGGGACCTTCCGACCAGTCAATGAGTTACGTAATCCTGCTCTTAACTCTTCAAAATGGCTGCTTCAAGCGAAGCGGGAAGCAGCCATTTTGAAACTCGTTGAACGGCTCGTTAGGGTAGTCTTACTTCATGCTTATTCCTCCTCCTCGGCTCTGCCCTTTTCTCTGCTCCTGGTCGCGTTGCACGGTGCGTTGCATGGCCTGGTCGTAAGCCTCCTTCATGGCCACCCCACCTGGCTTCAGTTCGGACAACTCGAACCGGCTACCGGTGGCCGTGTGGCGTAACTGGCCCTGCTTGGTGGCGGGGTCTTCCCGGTAGGTATACCCTGGGAGCTTTTTTAGCTGCTCAGTTAGGTCGCCCGCTTGGCGAATAGGGGCCTTTAGAGCCTGCTGAAGGTGTTTTTCGGTTTCCACCTGCATGTCGGCGCGTACCTTCCGGCCGTGCTCCAGTACCTTCTCTGGCAAGGGTTCACCCTGCAAGACCTGCACGGCGGCGCGTGTCCAAGCCCCCTGGTACAAGTCCCGACGCCCGATTTCCTTCGTTTTCGTGCCCTCTACGCTCGCCAACTGCCGGGTAAGGGTCTTTTCCCGGTCTTTGGCCCCGGCGCTGTCCTGCGCGATACTGGCCGCCTTGCTGGCCCGCTCGTTGGCGGCGGCGAGCTGCCGGGTCAGCTCCGCGTTTAGCTGGGCCTCTTGGTCGGCCCGCCACTTGCTCAGGTTGACCAGGTCCAGCCCGCTCAGTCCCTCGATTCGCAGGCGCGTGGCCGGCTCCGGCTTGGTCAGCTCGGCCAGCTCGCCCCGGCTCCGCTCCTGGGCGCCGTAGACGTGGCGCATGACCTCGTGCTTGGCGCGGCTGTGCTCGACCCCCCGCTCCATCCCAAACGGCTTCATGGCCTCGGCGTACTCGGTTTGCAGCTCGCGCAAGGTTTTGGGGTTGAACACGTCCTTGGCCGACAAGCGGCCGTTGGCCGTGAGGGGCACGACCACGGCGTGAAAGTGAGGGGTCAGCTCGTCCTGGTGTAGGGTGCAGCTTACTACGTTCTGCTCCCCGAACTTGTCCTTCAAAAATGCAATATTGGCCTCGGCCCATTCGCTGCCGTGCCAGTCGTGCGGGCTCCCATCGGCCTGGCGCTTGAATGCCTCGGGACTGGCCGTTAGCAGCACCTCCACCCCGCGCACCGAATCATGCCGGATTTTGGCCCCGGCTTCTTCAATGCGCTCGGTGGCCAGCTCCCAATAATTGCGCTCGGCCGTGTTGATATACTCATGGTTCATTGGCTTGCGCTCGGTGTCGGCGTTGGGCGTTTCGCGCAGCCGGTAGTTGTGGGCGGTCTTGGCCGCGCCCGCCTGGGCGGTCTTAATCTTGGCGACTCGACAGATGGCGTAGGCCATGGGGCAGTGGGGAAAGGGGCTAGATACTGCGTAGGGCCGGCTGCAAGCCCCACACCGGCCGCAGCTCGGTATAGTGGGTTATACCGGCTGCTCATTTCGCATCGTTGTTTACGCTTATTACTTACGCTAACGGGTCTTTTTTAGGGTACATTTTGGGCAAAACTTACGCTTATCACTTACGCTAATACCCTTATTTACTCTCTTTGATGCGCTTCATTCGGGTGGCTTGGGCGTTCATTTCCTGCTGCTCGTTGTACTGCACCTTCTCGATAATGGAGTTGTTAGCTACCCCGGCCCATCCCTGCACCAAAGCCAGCAATTGACTGAACGCTTCGGCTACCGGCAACCCCTCGACCTGCACCAATGCCTCCGTGGCCGACCGCCCGACCGCTACCAATTTATCCGCTAAATACCGCTCGTCCCCGTTCGCCGGCTTCCCCCACGCTTCGCCACGTTTGATGAGTTGGTGCTGCACCACCCGGCACGAGACCGAACAGAACTTGCCTCCTCGACGCTTCGGCTCGTAGTCCTTCCCGCATTTTTGACACTGTGCTATCATAGCCGAAAATACAAAATACTCCCCGTTCCGGGGATAGGTTTTATTTGGCATTTTCCCCGCCGCGCTGTCTATGCTCTTTTTTCCCCACTGCCCAAACAGCGCGGCGGGGCTATGCCTGAAAACCTACTTATTCGTCGGCCGGCTAGAGGAGGAAGTCTAGGGTGAGAGTGGGAAAAACTACCACTCGACGGCCGGTTACCACCATGTCGCCTCTTTGGTATTCGGCCCGAAACCCGTTGACTGCAAAAATGTTGAGCCCGGTCCGAAAACGGTCAGTGAACCGTAGGTTGGTGCCGAAGCCTGCCCCGACGTTTAGGTCGGTTACGTCGCCGCTGCCCCCGGCCAGCGCCCAATGGTAAAGCGAGTACACGGCACCTACGCCCACTACTGGTTCTACCAATTTGAAATTAGTGGGCAAGGAGTAGGTTAAGAGCCCAATGCCGGCGCGGCCGTACTCGGCTGCTCGGTCATAGCCAAATTGCTGAACCCCGGCCAGTTTCACGCCCCAGCGCTGGGTAAAGCGGTAATCCGACTGAATGCCTACTCCATTGTAAGTGCCCAATACACCAACAGCAAACTTGCGTACCGGGTAGGCCGCAAGGGAAGGGGCTACTTCCTGACCAAATGATGGTAGGGTAGCCAAACCGAAAAGAATCGATAAGGTAGTTCTCATAGTTGTGAGCCAAATAAGCAAAGGGGGGTGCTATGGTGAGCGAATAAATCGAGTGACTAGGCACAAAAAACCACTCAGCAGAGGGCGGACCTTCAACGCTGAGTGGTGTCTGAGCTGGGCTAACAGAGGGCGAACCTTCAACGCTAGCTTGCGCGTCTGGGGGCTGTTTTATTCCTGGCCGGTTGCTCCTCAGCAGAGCCGGTTACGCTTCAAACAGCCCTCAAATTTAAGGTCTTTTTCCCTTTTGTTCCCTACTGCCCCGGACTAGTTCTTGTGTTGAAATGCTTGCTCTAAGAGCATAATTTTGATTCCTACCTGTTCTGCTGACGTTATCCAGCTAGCGGCTTGTTTTGATTTGCCCCGCTCCGCACAGCTTTGCCCCATCAATTCGGCTTTGTCCTGATTGCGCAACATCTGCTGTAAGACGTTTTGCTCGTCTTGGCTATCAAAAATGAATCTCATATGGAGTTGATTCAAAGCCCGTTTTTATGAGCTACCTGCTTAAGCTCTTCAAGCGAGAGATAAGGGTTTAGCTCCAATTCAAGTTGAGTAGGCAATTTAGTAGCTATCTGCTTTTTAATGTACGACTTAGCAAATGTTATTCGATTGCCATTAAACATGATAGCTGGGTTTATAAAGTAGAGACTAGATTCCTGACTGCGAGCGATAATAGATGCCTCTAATAGCTCGGCTAAACCACTCAGAATGTTGCCCCTTGTCTTATATCCAGTATGCTCTAAGCATTTTGAATGCATGAAGTGAACGCTCGTTGCTCCTGGCTTAAGTTGGTCACATATATAAAGCCAAACCTTTGTACCTCTTGTACTTAACCCACTCACTTGAGCTACTCCTTTGCGGAATAGTTTGGTGAACTCTTCTTCATCAACTTCAACTTGGCGCACAAATGCCGCTTCACCGTGTTCTGTGCCCATTCCGTCAACAAGCATTAGGTGAGCCTCACCCCCACGGCTTTTAGGTCTAATAGCCTGACGCTTAACAGAAACTTTCATCTCAGCTACTACCTGCTCTAAAAACGGGTTTTCGCGATTAGAGGGATAATCTGTAAGCTTTTTATACCACTTATGGGGGTCAGGTGCTTGCTCTTCGAGGTCGGTGGTGGAATTGCTCATGGTTGTACCTAAGAAGGGGTAAACTAAACGGTCTTGTTGTAGAATTACCCCTCAAACCTACAACAAATTGTTTAGTAAACCTAAAATGATTTGTTGTAGGTTTACTACCATTTTCTACAATAAAAAGTAGGGGTACCTAAAACGAGATTTGCATTTATTAAAATGGGACCTTCCGACCAGTCAATGAGTTACGTAATCCTGCTCTTAACTCTTCAAAATGGCTGCTTCAAGCGAAGCGGGAAGCAGCCATTTTGAAACTCGTTGAACGGCTCGTTAGGGTAGTCTTACTTCATGCTTATTCCTCCTCCTCGGCTCTGCCCTTTTCTCTGCTCCTGGTCGCGTTGCACGGTGCGTTGCATGGCCTGGTCGTAAGCCTCCTTCATGGCCACCCCACCTGGCTTCAGTTCGGACAACTCGAACCGGCTACCGGTGGCCGTGTGGCGTAACTGGCCCTGCTTGGTGGCGGGGTCTTCCCGGTAGGTATACCCTGGGAGCTTTTTTAGCTGCTCAGTTAGGTCGCCCGCTTGGCGAATAGGGGCCTTTAGAGCCTGCTGAAGGTGTTTTTCGGTTTCCACCTGCATGTCGGCGCGTACCTTCCGGCCGTGCTCCAGTACCTTCTCTGGCAAGGGTTCACCCTGCAAGACCTGCACGGCGGCGCGTGTCCAAGCCCCCTGGTACAAGTCCCGACGCCCGATTTCCTTCGTTTTCGTGCCCTCTACGCTCGCCAACTGCCGGGTAAGGGTCTTTTCCCGGTCTTTGGCCCCGGCGCTGTCCTGCGCGATACTGGCCGCCTTGCTGGCCCGCTCGTTGGCGGCGGCGAGCTGCCGGGTCAGCTCCGCGTTTAGCTGGGCCTCTTGGTCGGCCCGCCACTTGCTCAGGTTGACCAGGTCCAGCCCGCTCAGTCCCTCGATTCGCAGGCGCGTGGCCGGCTCCGGCTTGGTCAGCTCGGCCAGCTCGCCCCGGCTCCGCTCCTGGGCGCCGTAGACGTGGCGCATGACCTCGTGCTTGGCGCGGCTGTGCTCGACCCCCCGCTCCATCCCAAACGGCTTCATGGCCTCGGCGTACTCGGTTTGCAGCTCGCGCAAGGTTTTGGGGTTGAACACGTCCTTGGCCGACAAGCGGCCGTTGGCCGTGAGGGGCACGACCACGGCGTGAAAGTGAGGGGTCAGCTCGTCCTGGTGTAGGGTGCAGCTTACTACGTTCTGCTCCCCGAACTTGTCCTTCAAAAATGCAATATTGGCCTCGGCCCA
>MWWK01000199.1_pt1 | contig 11264 bp, 11 predicted proteins | sample 1047241 | NCBI WGS metagenome assembly MWWK01 (sample SAMN06349964, study PRJNA376086) | soil metagenome | isolation source: BG12-3 sample Antarctic (ecotone) soil | place: Antarctica | reverse complement strand
TTTTCGCTTGCCGGTTTCAAGCTCGCTACATTTTTCAGTCGCGCTTTGTCATCGAGTCCGGCAATTTTTTCGCGCATCTGAATTTTTTCTTTATTGGCGGCAATTTCCGCCCGCGACAATTGCGGCAATCCCGCTTTGCCTTCATTTCTGCTTTGATACAAAACGTAAGCTGCTTTAAATAAATCCTTCATTTCGTCTCCTCCAGTTTTTCCGCGAGCTTGTCTGCCAAGTTCTGCGCCTGTTCTTTCTGTTCTTGTAATTCCTCTATCGTCAACCCGGTCAGAAACGGATTTTTCAGATATTCGCTCTGAATCATCTGCGTTTGCAATAGCATCAACGCTTCGAGGGCTAGATTTGCTAACGCTATCGCCGATGCCGCGTTCTGCCGTGTTATTAACAGATTCCTTTCCAACTTGCCGATTCTGTCTTCGTCCGTCATTTGTTCGTTCTCCTTGTTTGTTTATTCCTTTTCCTGATACCTGCTTCGCTGCCTCAACCGCCTTAAAATCTCTTTCCGGCTCGTAACTCAAACCTTGCTTTTGCAGCCCGTTCCACGAAAAATCTTTGCCCAAACTGCTGCCCTTAAGTATTACGCCGTCCGTCTCAAACGAAATTCCCGAGATTCTGCCAGTGCTTTGCACGTTAAAACGCGCGTTTGTGCCGCTCTCTTTCAGATGTGCTAAAAATTCCGTCGTCCTTTTCGATTTCTCTAAGGCTGCTTTAATTGCTTCCTGCGACTTCATTTTTGCGCTCGGCTCGCCCGTTCGCTGTATCATTTGCAGCTCGTTAAATTTCGGCGGCTTCTCGTTTCTCGATTGCGATTCCGGTCTTTCGACTTCCCGCAGATTATTCTCGCGCTCAAGCTGCTGGCTCAAATCCCTGTCTTTCGTTCTCGCTAAAAAAATGCCGCGCCCGTCCGTCTCGGTCGTCGCCGCGATGATGTGCAGATGTTTGTTGTCCGTGTCTTCGTGCTTGATGACGACATAAACCGCTTTTTCCGAATAGCCTTTTTTCTCCATGTAGCTGGCGGCTATTTCGTTCATTCTGCCGTCCGTCAAATGCGGCTCGTCTTCCGGCGAAAATGCCAGAATGTGATGCGCCATTGGCTTCATCTTATCCGGCTTCAAATCCTTTACCGCTTGGAAATCGTTCATCATCTCCCGCCGCGTCCGTCCGCTCACCGTCCCGCCGATGACCTCGCCGCGTGAAATTTTCTTGCCGTTTTCGTCGCGCTTGACGTTCTCCTTTTTGCCGTAAAAGGCATAGTCAATCGTTCCGCCAAAACCTTTGCCTGTAATTGTCTTTGCAAACATTTATTTTCCGCGCTGCGACTTTTCCGTTATAAGTTCCTGTCTCAAGCCCTGCACTTCCTCGCGTATCATCTCCAAAAATTGCGGGTTTATATTTTGCACAATCCCGCTGTTCGCGCTCTTTGCTATTTGATTAAGCAACCCGACAAGATTTGCCAGCTTGCTCCACTTCTCCAAATTTATTTTCGGCACTCGTGTTTCGAGTTCTCGCCCCTGCAATCCTACCCGCCTCAAATACGCCGTCGGCTGCACTCCCGCCGCTCGCGCAAATTCTCGGATTTGCGCGGCTTCTTCCTGTGTGCAATATACTGAATATCTGAACTCTCTTTTTTCCGCTCGGCTTCGTCGTTTCATTCTTTTTCTTTTTGCGCTCGTGTTTTGTTCCATTTTACCGACATACAACACGGAATTAACGAAATGAGCAAAGCGAATGTAGTTTAAAATCGGAGATTTTTACTCTGCTTGCTCTAATTTGATAATTAAGTCAATCCAATTATGCGCTCAAAACTCAATATACGCAAGCCTTTATTTACTCGTGTCTTAATATTTATCTCAAAACGTAAAAATAAATGTAGAAAAAATGACAAATATAACTGCATTAGCGTAGAAAAAATGAACGTGCATTAAACTAAATTTACAATCAAAATTGAGTAAATTTTATTGACAGTTTTAATTTCAAGATGTAAGATTCTCTTGTGAAAAATCAATTAAACGAAAAAATAAAATCCAGATTAGCCGAGAGCAAACAAGTTAAAATTAGCTTTTCCGCATCTACTAATTTGCAAAATCTAATCAAAAAATATCTTGAATTTTATCAGCAAACCGAAAACGAGAAACTGACTCAGGATGTTTTAATATCAAGCCTTGTCGAATCCGCTTTGCTGGCTCAAAAGCCGTTCAAAACTTGGCTCAAAAAATCAAGTCAATCTGTTGAAGAATGATTTTCAAGGAGTAAAAAAATGAAAAAACTTGTGTTTATATTTCTCGCGCTTTTTAGTTTCTCGACTGTTGTTTTTGCTCAAAAAGAACATACACTACAAACGCGCTGTATGAACTACAATATTTGCTTGGGTATGTCGTTTGATGAAATCAACAAATCCGTGCCGAGTGCGGCAAGATTTCCGACTCTAAGTAGTTTGAAAACCGAAAAAATGCAGGGCTTCGATGTCGGCATAAAGTCTTATTTTTTTGAGGATGCGAGTCTGAAAGGTTCTGTCAGTCTCGCCTTTTTCGACGGCGTTTTGTTCAAAATTGTTGTTGTTGACGCCCAAGGCAAAGAAACTTTGAATCTAACTGACAAGGACATTAGAAACCGTCTCGAAGTTCGCGTTTTCAAAACCCTGTTTTCAAAAGGTCTTGATTTTAAGACGGATAATCTGAAACTCCTCGAAAAAATTGGTCTTTCGCCAAATGCGGCGAATTTCGATAACGGCATAACATCCGGTATGAATAAGACGCAAAAACAGAACTTTGCCGCGCTGCAAAAACTCGCCCGTCAAGACCCGAATTTTTTACCGACGTTGGTAAGAGAAAGCCGAAAGCGCGGCATCAATCCCGATTATATGCTCAATATGATTGCGCTTGAATCCTCTTTCAATAAGACTGCGACATACAGACACGCATTTTTAGGTTTGGGAATGCTTGGCAGAGACAAAAGACGCAGGCTTGGCTGGAGCGGCGACATAGATACTGATTTGGAGCGTGTCCAGAATATGACCGCCTCGCAGCAGCTTGACCAGCTTGTTTTTCCGTTTGTTGACAAAGAGTTCGGCGGAGCTACAAACGGAATCACGATGGATAAGCTATACGCCGGTTGGGGCAGCGGACATTTCAGCAATAATCCTAACTACGTGCTTTCGATTGACGGCGGCAAACGTAACGCAGTCTATGACAACAATCCTCAATGGGATGTCAATAAAGACGGAATGGTTCAGCAATGGGAGTTAGGTGAAATTGCGTTTGACAAACTCGGCGCGGGCAAACATTTTTCGATTAATGAATAAGATGAATCCCGTAATAATTAGACCGTAAAAATAATAAATTTGGTGCTTTTATGGGTAAAAAAAGACGCGCCTTTCCTGCTCGTTTAGCTGATAAGTTATTAGCTATTCGTTTGTCTCTGAATTTGAGCCAGACCGAAATGCTCCAGCGAACTCATCCAGACCACGATACGTCTTTGCGCGGCTCAATCACTGGTGAACTTGAACGCGGCGTGCGTGAGCCTTCACTGCTTGAAGCTCTTGCCTATGCGCGAGTCGCCTGCGTTTCTCTTGAGCAGCTTGCCGATGATAAGTTTGATTTGCCGCCCGCGATTATGCGGCATTTCGGCGGAAGTCGCCGAAAAAGGAAGAATAGTCTTATCGGTTCAATCGAAATACTCGACGATGATTTGGAATCCGGCAGTCAAGAAATAGCGAAAATGTTCAACAAGGCAATCGAACGCTCCGGGCGGCAAGCGCTTTCGTCGGCGCTTGCTCCGACAAAAGGCGATAATTTTAAAAAGAAACACATCGGGCAGACTGTCTATCTGCCGCCGCCGGTGCATCGGCAACTGCGTGCGCTGGCTTATGATGAAGATAAGAAAATGCACAATTATTTAATGGAAGGACTTGACCTTGTTTTCCGCAAACGCGGATTAAAATCAATTGCCGAATTAACCGCGCTGTTCGAGCCAGTGCTGCAACGGCTGTAAGTTCAGCTTCAAGCGTCTAAACAGCACAAAAATTACATATCGCCTATTATCAGCCGCATTTTGCTTAAACTTATTAGATTCACTAAAAAATTTCTCTGCTCAAACACAAGATATTGTATTCGGATGACCTCAAATTTTGCTTTTTTAGGCTGTTTTCAGGCATTTCTATTAAACACAATATCTAGTGCCGCATTTTCAAAACTTATGTAACCGCAAATCAGAGTTTCGCAAGACTCACATCAAGCGGCAAAAGAGAATGCTTCGAGTAATGTTATTGCTTCAGTATGCCAACCGTTTTCCCGCCGCTCGTGACCGTGTAATCCGAGCAGCTCGTCCTTTCCTCTAAATCGAAAGAAACCTCGCCCGACTGGGTAGGTTGTTTTTGCCCAACGATGCGCTCGTCAGGCGTTTTGTCTTTGTAAACCACTGCAACAATCGGTGGCACTGGCTCGGGCATTACAAATGTGCATTGTGATTTACTCGCGCAACCTGCCAAACTGCCAAATATTACTAATAAAATAAACGTCTTTTTCATTGTTAAAAATATCTCCTTATTTTTCTTTCTTCGCAGCTTCACAGGAAGCTGCGAATTTCTCTTTGATTTTAATATCTTTTATTCCGCAACTGCTAGACAATTTTGTTATTATTTATTATTCTATTTCTGGAAAGCCAGATTTACAGAAAGCCAGATTTTAGTAAACTGAAAAATCGCTATTCTAAAGCATGAAAATTATAACCATCACGAGCTACAAAGGCGGGGTCGGCAAATCTACTGCTGCGGTTCATCTGGCTACCGTTTTTTCGGCTTCCGCAAAAACTCTCCTTGTTGATGGCGATCCGAATCGCACCAGCGTCAAATGGGCGGCGCGTGGGAGCTTGCCCTTTCAGGTGGCTGACGAGCGACAAGCGATGAAACTAATTAGCGGTCACGACTACGTTTTTATTGATACGCCGGCGCGTCCCGATTCTGATGACCTAAAGGAATTGAGCAAAGGTTGTGATTTGCTTATTTTGCCAACTGTGCCGGATATTCTCGGACTCGAAGCGATGCTTGAAACTGCGCGGAATGTTGGAGACGCTCGTTTTCGCGCTCTTTTAACCATTGTCCCGCCGCGTCCGAGTAGGGAAGGGGATATTATGCGCTCTGAACTGTGCGAAAGCGGCATCCCTGTTTTTGAAACTATGATTCGCCGAACGGCAAATTTTCCCAAAGCCGCGCTCGCCGGTGTTCCAATTTCGCAAATAAAAGATTCAAGGGCGAGAGATGGGTGGCAGGATTTCGTCAATTTGGGCAATGAAATTAAGGAGATTTTGAAATGAGCAAATACGGAAGTTTGATTAGCGAGGCAAGAAAGCCAGAAAGTAAGAAATCTGGAAAACCAGAAATACTAAATAAATTAGAAGAAAAGCAAGTTAATCTTGGTATTAAGATTGCCGAATCGCGGCGGCGGCATTGGGTCGCTGAAGCAAAGCGAAACGGCACGAGCATTACTGCGGTTATCATTGAAGCTCTCTCAGATCGTTTTGGCGAACCGAACTCTTAAGTTTTATAATTTAGAAGCAGCAAAATACGCAGCTTTATTATTTTGACGCATATCTAGGTTTGAGCAACGGCAAGTCGAAATTATCTAGGTTTGAGATACGGCAAAGCGAAAATTATCTAGGTTTGAGTTACCCACTTGTAAAAAATCATCTAGGTTTGATTTACCCTGTATCTAGGTTTGAGTTACCCACACGCCGAAATATAGAGTTCTGATTCCCTTAAAGTGTCAAAATATGTAGGTTTGATTCCCCTAATCGGTCAAAATATGATGTTCTGATTATGACTTGCTGCGGCAAACCTATAAAATATGTGGGTTTGACTCTACCAACTATCTAGTTCTGAGTTACCCATACGCCAAAATATCTAGGTTTGAGACACCAATATATCTAGGTTTGAGCAACGGCAATATGTAGGTTTGACTATGAGAATATATAGGTTTGACTATGACTTCCGGGCGAAAAACACCTAAATATGTAGGTTTGATTCCCCCAAGCAGCCAAAATAGGTAGGTTTGATTCCCCTTAGACCTCAAAATAGGTAGGTTTGATTCCCCCAAGCCACTAAAATATAGAGTTCTGATTCCCCCTTAGTTCGGTAAACTATTCATAATTACAGACTTATTTCTTTTTTTTGCGCAAAGCGGCAATTTCCGCCCGTTCCATTGCTTTCGGCGGACGCGGCAATGTCGTTGTTCGCAGGTCGAGTTTACCGCTCGCGTGTTGTATCGCCTCGTTTAAGGATTCTTTTAAGTCTGCAAATAATTTCTTGTCCATATTATTCTCCGTATTTATCCTTCAGGATTTTAACCAGTTTTTGCCGGATGGAAGTTGTGGAAAACTTAAATCACCCGCAACGTATTGTAAAATATACTGTTTACGAGAAAAAATTTCTTTTTCGGTCGCCGGGGTGCGCTTGGCTTCGATAATCGGGTCTGATAACTACGGGTAAGCGTTATGTATATGAAGTTCGTTTTTTCCGATTTTCAAACCTTTAAATAATTGAAAATTGTGCGCGGATTTAATTGTGTTAAATGTGCAATTTGTTGGCGGTTATTATCAAAAGCTACACGCAAGGCTTCGCTGTAATCGTCAATGTTGCGCTCGTCATACATTAAAGGCTCTGCGTCCGTCTGCGGTAAGTCAAGTTGATAACGTCGTGAAAACTCGCCCGCTTTGTAGTGATTAATTGAACGCATTATGCCGCGCTCTTTTAGTTCGTTTTCAAAACTTTTTGCCGTTGTTTGGTGCGCTATTTCACTCGCCCAAATCCGCCGCGAAATAAAAATCCAGTCGTGATGCTTGCGTGGTCGGCAGAAGCTCGTCAATTTAAAAAACTGCTTTTGTCTAACCGCGTCTTTCGGAAAGAGCTTCGCGCCGAAAATTAAATCGTCTTTGGTTACTTCGCCGTGCAGATTATGCGTCGAGTCCGGGAGCGTTCGCGGCATTGCCCAAATGTATGCAGCTTGGCGGTCAATCTCCTTATCCGTCTCACGCCAATTCTGCGTTCGCGCCGCTTTTGAAAAGCCGTTGTGTTTCTCTCGAATCCAGCTTTTAACAAAAATCGCCGCCGCCGCCTCGAAATAATTTTGTCGCCAGAAGTCTAATAGCAGAATAAACTGCGCTTCGTGGCGCGTTCCGTGAGCCTGTAAGCCGTTTTCGTAGATTTCCCTTGCCTTACCTCGCATCGTCCAATTTCGGGGGTTGTCCGTCGCGCTTTCGGGCTGTTCAAATAACGGCGGCTGGCGCGGTAAGCTCTCTATCGGGGTGGCATCAATCTTCATCATCAATGCCATTTCTTCCTGCCAACTGAGCCAACTCATTCGCACGTCGTCTTTTATTACGTCCGCGCCGAATCCGCACGGCAGGCGGTCTTTTCTATTGGTCTGCGGGTAAATCTCGCATAAATCGCCGAAGCAATTTTGCAGAACCTCGTGGCTTAACTTATGCGTCGTCGTTTTCTCTTTATATTCGAGTCGCAGATATATTCTGTGATTGCGCGTTTTGTTATAGCTCGGCGTAGTCATCACCAACCTTTGACTTTTTCCGATTCTGAATTGATCAAAGCGATTGTAGATTTTTTCGATTGTGTGTTGGGTCGGCTGGTCAATATCGAGCGAGCAGAAAACCGGATACCACGCTGCCGGCAAAGCGATTGCCGCGCGTCGCGCCAAGTGCGCTTTCATCAGCTTGTCATTGGTTGGTTTATGAACCGTTCGCCACTCCTGAAAAGGTTGCTGCATGGCATACGGCGAACGATGGACGACGATAAATTTGGCTTTGTATTGCTGCTCGTCTGCGGTTAAGGGCTGGTATGTTTTCATAGTTCAAGCCTGCTTTAGCAGATTCGGCTTGAACTAAAAGAAGTTTTTGATGTATTCTTTTTGTAGAACCCGAACCGCCGGAATCGGTTTCAATGGTTTTAGAAAACGCTGGAAGCTCGATACTTCCGGCGTTTTCGCTTTTTAAAGACAATTCAACTTACGATATATTTTTAGATTTTGCAAGAGTAAATATAACGGCTGAATTCTTGTAAGTTATTTACGTTAAAACGGTTATATTCATATAGTTTGTATAGTTTGTATAGTTTGTATAGTTTGTATAGTTTGTATAGTTTGTATAGTTTGAGAGTAATATTATAAAACTAATCAATCTTATTAAAATTAGAAATATAAGAGAAATCTTTGCCGTTTTTCGGCTATTCCGGTTGTTTGGCGGCTTTCTCCGCTAAGGTTTTTAACATCCTTTTTGTCTGCGGAATATAATTTCTCATCGGCTTCTCGTTTTTCGGCGAGTTCGCCAATTCGGGTATCTTCAGTTTCGGTATTTGAAGTTTCGAGCCTGATTCTGAATCGCCCTGCGACGTTTTCGCGTCTTTTGTTTCCTCAAGTGGTGAAACTTGGCGTTTAGAGCCTCTTTCAGACGTTTTTCTTTTCATCTCCTTATCTCCTCTTGGTTAATTTTCCTTTTTCGTTAGCTGGCACAGGCTTGAACGCGCTAATCTATTTCATACATTAGATTCGGCTTCCCGTTCCCGCTTTGTTTTTGTTGCTCTGCGAACGCCGTAAAAATCGCTTCGCCTAATCCGCTTTGTTCCGCCTTTTTCGGCGCATCATCGTAAAACGTCTTCTGAAGCCTCATCGGATATTTATTTGTCGTTCTGACTAACGCCTCGTTTTCGCCGATGCGCGTAATTTCATCCGGCGTTAAAAGCGGGCGTTTGTGTTCCATCGGTGTTGTCGAAAATCCGATTGACGCTCCTAAGTTGAAGCTGCGACGGGTGTAGGCTTCTGTTTTATCTCCCAACGCTTCAGAAATATATTTTGCCGATTCGATGTCAAGCGAATCTAAGGCAATTTTTGAATTCAGATTTCCTAAAATCGTCCGTGCATTGGCGTTGCCGTAAAGTTGTTCAAGCTGCGATTTGGCTTGCAAAGCCAACCATAAAGCGATGCCGCGTCCTCTCGCCAGTGTAATCATAACCTCAAAATCTGGAATTTTGCCGACGTTGGCGAACTCATCCAGCATTGCCAGAATCGGCACATTCGCTTTCGCGTCCGCTTCGACGGCGGCAAGCTGTTCCAGCAAAACCGTAAAAAATAAACTCGTGAGCGGTCGCAATCTCGAAATATCCTGTTCACGCAGACAGTAATAAATTGCGATGGGTTCGTATCGAAGCGGTAAAAAATTCGGTGCTTCAAGGCTTGCGCTGGTGAAACGCGCCGTCGCGTCGTCTCTTAAAAATTGCATCTTGGCTGCGATAGCGGGAACAATCGAGCCTTTTATGCGCTCGTCAGTTTGTTCAAAAATAATCGCCTGTTCGCGTGCCACATCCGACGGGCTGAGCCGCAATTGTTGAATGGTTGCGTCAGGATTTTGCCTTGTGAAAAATCTATACGCCGTCAACGGCGTTGGAGCTTCGAGCGTGGCGACGTGCGCGAAAATTCCAGCCAAATATGCACTTTCGGCATCGAGCCAAAATTGGTCGGTTTTGCCTGTGTTTCCGCTTTCAATCAACGCTCTGGCGCAAAGCTCTGCCATTCGCGCCGACGCGCACAAGGGTATCCAATTAAACGCCGCCGATTGGTCGGGGTCGGTCGGCGCGAATCTGACGGCTTTTTCCCGATAGCCGCTCGTCATATTCCATAGCTCGCTCTTTGGGTCTGTAACCACAAGGCTTGTGCCGTGTGAGAAAGCGCAAGTCGGCATTATGTAACCTCTCGTTTTTCCCGTTCCCGTGCCGCCCAAAATAACTCCGTGCCGCCTTGTCTCGTTCCAGTTCAGCGTTATCACATCGCCGTCGTCCGTTGGTGCGAGAAAAAACGCGCCGGGTTGAAGCTGCGTTTTGCCGCCTCTTTTCCCGCTAATCGGAAACGCTTCTTTGATTTCGTTTGCCTCTAAAAATCTCGCTGTTCCGTGCCGCGCTTCTCTATCGCTTTTTGTTTTTCCGGCACTAAAAACGAGCATCGCCGCCGCCGTAATCGCCGAAAGAAATAAAATCACGGCGGCAAAAATCGGATAGGTGAATACTGAAAACGCGGTAAAAACAAACGCCATTATCAAAATGCCGATTACCCAAAAAATTCTCTGCCTGTTTTCTTCCTGCGATTTTATGAAAACCGTCGTCGCCACAATCAAGCTGATAGTTATTGCGAACAAGGCGATGACTCCTAATGTTGTTGAAAGAAACGCGAATACGCCCGCGTTCGGTATCAGAAATAATGATGACTCCGGCTCTGCGACTTGCTCGGTAAAAAGACTTGCCGATTGCGCTGCGATTTTACCGATGGTGAGCAGCATCACCAGCAAAATAATTGAGACACCGATTGTTTTTACCGCGTTTTTTGCAGCGTCCTCGCCCTGTCGCCACGCCCAAATTCCTAAAAATATCGTCCAGCCGATTAGAAATAAGCCGGTCGCAATTCCCGCGATTGTCGTGTTTTGACGAGTTTTTTCTTCGGCGGCGGCTTGCGCTTTCTGCGCTTCTTCAAGTTTCCTGTTTTCTTCTTTTGCCTTCGCCTGCATTTCATCAAGTTGTTTTTTTTGCGCCGCTTCAAATTCTGCCTGTTGTTTTTTCTGTTCCGCGCTTTGAAGTTTTGCCGCTTGCTGCTGGCGTTTTAATTCGCGCTGAATTTGCTGCTCGTCAAAAGGCGGCGGTTCGGATTCAAATTGGGGCAGTTGCGATGGTGGGGGAATATAAGAAGGCTGTTGCGACTGCTGCCTTTGCTGCTGTATGCGTTGGTCTTGCTCTCTAATTTGAGCGTCAATTTGACGCATAATTTCGTCGGAAGTCCGCTCTGTATTACTAGGCTGCGTGTTGTTGTTTTGAGCAAAGCCAATGCCCGCGCTTAAAATTAACAGTAACCACACGACTACGCCTTTACTCGCTTTTTTTCTCATTTTCCGAATCCTCCTTCTTTAATTTTTGTTTTATTTGCTCATAAAATTCCGTCGCGTTTCCGCTTCTTCTTGTCAACGGCTCAAACTACGACTTTCCTTTTCAGTTGTTTTCGCGCTCGAAGGCGCATGCGCCTTCATCGCTGGCGGCTGATTTTTCTCCGCTTTTAATGCCTGCGATTTGGTCTGTGCGACTTCTTTTTCGCTTGCCGGTTTCAAGCTCGCTACATTTTTCAGTCGCGCTTTGTCATCGAGTCCGGCAATTTTTTCGCGCATCTGAATTTTTTCTTTATTGGCGGCAATTTCCGCCCGCGACAATTGCGGCA
>MWWK01000198.1_pt1 | contig 11278 bp, 13 predicted proteins | sample 1047241 | NCBI WGS metagenome assembly MWWK01 (sample SAMN06349964, study PRJNA376086) | soil metagenome | isolation source: BG12-3 sample Antarctic (ecotone) soil | place: Antarctica | reverse complement strand
TTCGGTCGTATCGGCGTGACTGCTTACTTATTTGTTTTCTTCTGTTCTTTTTATTGTTTTGTTGATTTCTGTCTGTTATTTCTCTTATTTTTTGTTTATTCTTGGATGGTTCTTGGGACAGGGGGGGCAAATGCACGGGACAGGGGGGGCAAATTGTGAGCGCGTCATTTTCGTTTTGCTTTTGCTTGCTCCGCTTTTGCTTTTTTAGCTGCTGCGTTCTTGCGATGAACCGTTTCAAGTTGTTTATATTCTTTACCCATTTGCGCTAATTCATCCGGGAAAAAGAGTCTAATTCTTCGTGCGAGAAGCTCCGGCATTTTTACCGTTTTGTCGGAGTCAGACGGTTTTTGTTTTTCATCATAAACCCATTCATAGCCTTTTATAACTTTAACGTCGGTTAAACGGTCAAGTGCATTTTCGACTATCGTTTCGAGCATCGCAGCTTCGCGCCGGTCAATATATCCGGTTAATAAATCGCCTGTATTTTCAATTAGGGTTGAAAGTTTCAGCGGTTCCCGGCTGTAGTTTTCAATTCGCGCCAAAAACGCAATGTAACCGCCGATTAAAACCGCAGCTTTGTCTTTGTTATTTGTCCCTAATTTGAGCAGTCCTTGACCGACTAAGCCGACATAATCATTAAATTTCCGCCAATCCGCGTCAGTAAAAAAACCGCCCGGACTGTAACTAAATGTCTTTGGGTCCCAGAATTTTTCAGTTCCCGGAATAAGATTTTCGTTTTGTCCGTTAGTGTCGTCAATATGTGTGTCGAAAACTTCATCAGACAAACCACGCTGCCATACGTTGCCTTTGGTTCGGTGTAATTTCTTTTGCGGGTCTTGCCAAAGCAATATCATTTCGGCGCTGGTTAATGTTTCTAAAATTTGTAAGGCGTGTTGCTTGTTTTCCCGCGTGTGCGCTCTCTTTTTTTTCTGAAAGCCCAAGTCGTCGCAAAATTGGGAAATAGTCATCTTCACAAGTTTGCCCGGTTCGGCTTTCGTCTCACGATGCGCTCGCGCCCATAGCGCGAAATGCGCTTTGACTGCTAACGCGCTTTTTTCTTGAAAAAATCTAAAAACCGATTCGCCGATATCGGTATTGTAACTGACTAAACCGGCAAATTTTGGGTCATCATCTTTCACGCACACAGCCATTAAGCGTGGCGGAATACTAATGCCTCGCGCCTCTAACGCATCGAGTTTGGCTTCTTTTATTGGTTGTGTTTGGTTAGGCATCAAAGAATTGATAAAGAACTTAGTTGCTTTATCCGAAGCCATAAACATATACGGCTCGCTGTCCAAAGGCGTAAGCTTTTGGGTTTGCCGATTGCGTTTAGGTTTTTGCTCTTTCGCTTGCTTCCGGCGGTTGACTTCATCGCGCAAAATGTCCCGCCAACCTAAATAATAGCGAATAACATCTTCTCTCTCTCCGAACGACTCATCAAGTTCATCTATACGCCGTGCAACTTCCGGGTTGACTGTTTTTGCCAGCGCGTCATCGCGTTCGCCTAACGTTGTCTCCCAACGTTGATTTGCGAAAAGGTCGGCGCGTTCTTGCGCCGTTCCCGGTATAAGTTGATCAAACAAATCAATAATATCGTCGTATACCACGTTTAGAACCGCTGAGGCTTCGTCTGTGTGCACTGTTGGCGGCGTGAACGGTTCGCCGTCTTTTGGTGTTACCACGAGTTTCTCGAGATTTCCCTCGTACACCCCTAGCGCGCCGGTTTCCATTTGATTAATTAAACCGTCCAAGGACATTTCACCAGTCTTGAGTTTGTCTACTAATTCAAATATTCGGCTTTTTTGCTTTACTTTCTTCATAATTTAAGCAAGTTTCAATGTTGTAATTTTATAACTGTGCAAAAGTAAAAAATGATAACGCTATAATAGTATAACGTTAAAATGTTATTTGTTTGATTCCATTAATTCACTAATTGACGCCGCCCCGCGTGACTTAAAAAACAAGTCAATCGCTTCAAGTAATAACTCGTGCTGCTTAACATCTTCGTGAAACGCGATACTACGCAATTGTTTGCGGACCGGCTCGGGGAGATACAGGGTTAGTTTTTTATAATTTTTAACCAACGGCTTGCCCGTTTTTTGATTCACTTCTACCCTTTGCTGTGCGGTCGTCTGTTCGATTGCCGGAGTGTCTGATAATGAAAGATCTTCGAGCGATGTTCTTTTCTTAGCCATAATTTTATTTTGCTTTCCTTTGAATCCATTTCCAGAGCAGTTTAGTTTCTGCGGCGGCTTTGCCCTTCGGTTCAAATTCAACGACGCCTAACCCTAACCCCTGCGCGTCCTGATAGCTATTGCGACTGACAATGGTGACTGGGCAGACATCACCCAATTTACTTAACGCTGCCGATGCCTCACGCACGCGAAACGAACGCGCCGGAGTCTGCGCCAACACGAAGGCAAATGGTTTATTTAACCGCTTAATGGTGGCAATTGTCGCCGGTGTAGCTTGAAGGTCCGTTGGCGACGGTCGGCAGGGAATAATGCAGAAATCTGATTTACCGATTGCCGACGCCTGCGCCGGTTCATCGCGTCCGGGCGTGTCAATAAAAACAAAGTCAAATTGTTTTGCGGCAAGGTCAATTGCCTTCGGAAGTTCGGCGGCTGTAATACTGACAAGCTGCGGCGCGCGCGCTTCTCTCGCTTGAAACCAATTTTCAGCCGACGCTTGCGGGTCCATATCGAAGATGACAGCGCGGCGATTGCGTCCGCTTGCGGCAACAACGGCACAATTAACTGCCAGCGTCGTTTTACCGCTCCCACCTTTTTGAGTAACAAAGCTGATTACCTTCATATCGCTTTAGTGTTGCAACGTTGTAACGCTTTAACGTTGTAATTTTATAACGTTATAACACCTAGGTTGCTTATTTATTAACATCGCTAACCTCAAGCAAATCGTTCGGCGTACATTTCAAATTACGGCAAATTTTTTGAAGGATACCAAGGTCAATACTCTGCAAATCCTTTTTAACTATTTTATGAATAGTCGAATAGGAAATGTTTTCTTCTTTAGCTAGCGCATACATTGTTTTATCGCGTTCTTTCAAAAGTTGTTCGAGGTTGGTTTTCACGTTTTGCATAGTAACACAATTATTGCTTTTTATGATTATAGTGTCAAGTGAAAATATAGTTATAAAAATGTCATATTTCACTTGACACTATAATAACAAACGCGATATACTTATTTCAAGTTAAGCAATTAACAAATTCAAAAAACGGAGTGATTAAACAATGACAAGCGAAACACAAAACACCGAAACACAAACAACAACCGGCTATTGCGATATTTGCGGAGAGCAGGAAACTGACTGCACCGAAACATTGAAGAATGAAGGCTGGTGGATCGGCAGCCGTGAGCATTTTTGTCCACGCTGTAATGACTAAACACGAGAGGCTTAGGTTTGCTCGACATTCCTAAGCCTCTCTCATTCACACTTTACCAAAGGAGTAAATTAATGAACGATAAAGTAAATTTAACACAAACGGCAAAGGAACAGGAAGACAAAGCGGTGGACGCAGTTATCAGCATAATGCTGGTATTCACAGCTCTATTACTCGCGTTCTGTCTGGGGTATTATCTAGCAATGAATGAAGCCCTTGCACTGGTCAAAACAATTTGACTATTCACAACTAAACTTTAGAAGCTGTGAGCGTCAAACCTTGCGGCTTCATTAAAAAAAAACAGGAGACCAAATAAAAATAAGCACATCATTGACTAACAAAAACGAACAACAAGCAACTACAAGCGAGCTATTTGATTTTGACAGCCGATTAACAAAAAAACGTTTATTAGTGTTTGCTAAATTATTAAACGATTTACAGGAGAAAATTGGTTTCAAGGTTTCATCACGCGGTTGGTGCTACCTAATGGCACAAGCTGGCTATATCGACAAATCACAATTTGATAGAGTCGACGCTGCTATCAAACGGTGCCGCGTTAAGGGCATTTTGCCGGTTGATTTTGTCGCTGCGGATGCATCCCGCGCGTTTTATGGGATCGAGATACCGTCTTCGGGTGGGATGAGTTCAGTTATATCACTGATGCTTGACCAAATTTTAGTAGGATATGAGTGGTACACACCTGATTGGTGGGAAGGTGAAGACTTTTATATTCAGTGCCTAGTTGAAAAAATTGATTTGAAAACAATGTTTACCCCGGTTTGCGAGGAGTACCATATCCCAATCGCCAACGCTGCCGGTTGGCAGTCCATTTTGCAGCGCGCTGAATACGCCAAACGGTTTTCAGAAGCTCAAGCACGCGGGTTACACTGCGTCCTGCTTTATTGCGGAGACCATGACCCGGACGGGTTAAGAATTTCCGAAACAATGCGCGAAAACCTCAGACAACTTGCAGACGTGAGATGGCGCGACGGCGTTGAAGGCTTTGACCCGAAAAATCTGACCATCGAACGCTTCGGGCTTAATTACGATTTTATTATTAAAAACGATTACTCGTGGATTGAGAATCTAGTCACCGGCGCTAAATTAGGTGCAACCAAATCAGGTGTAAACGATTTATCCAACCCGAAACACACAAATCATTATTTACCGTATGTTCAAAACTATCTGCGCGATTATGGAGCTAGAAAATGCGAGGCAAATGCTACTGTTACCACTCCCGTTATCGCAAGACAGTTAATGCGCGACACGATTGAGAATTACTTGGGTCATGATGCGTTAAATAGATTTGAGGGTAAACGCTCGGTCATTCAGGCTAAGTATGAACTCCAATTAAGAGAGCTCGACATCCCCGCCGATATTGAAATGATTAAGCGGAAGTTGTAAATACTCCCAGCCGTGAGCGTCACACCTTGCGGCTATTGTAAAATAAAAATAAAGGAGAAATTAAAATGATTGATGAAGAATTTAATAAAGAACTGTATGGACGGCTTAAAGAGCATTTGTTCAGGACAATCGAAGATATTCACAAAGAGTCTGAGGAAAACGATATGACTCATGAAGAAGTGGACGATGACTTACACAATTTCATAAGGGAAATTTTTCAAAAGCTGTTACTGCACTCCGAGCCAGATATGTTATTAACTGCCTACCTAGAAGCAAGAGCAGGCGTTTTATTCGTTGACGGGATTGAAGATAAGTTTGATGCAGCACTTGAGTCCGTAACTAAGTTTATAAAAGCGGGAAAAACAAGAGCTGTTGTAGACAATCTTACAGACAAGATTTTTGATGAACTTTACGAAATAAAAGAAGTCAGAATCGGTAATAAAGCAATCATGTGGAGCGAACCTCGGGACAAGGGACTTAGCAATGAAAATGAAAAGCCGTGAGCGCCAAACTTGCGGCTTTCTTTGTAGTGATGCTATATTATTAAATAGCCCAGTGTAGTGATGCTGTAAACTTAAATACACTTTACGAAAACTATGTATATCAAAGTCAACAAACGATTGAGCAAGAAATTTAAGTGTCAAATGTTTCAATTCTCCGTGATTGAAAGTTATCGAGATAACGGCAAAGTAAAACATCGGACGCTTGCTTACCTAACTTCAATACCAGAAAAATTTCTTGATTCGCCGCAGTGGGCAAAAGATTTTTTGACAGAGAGCGAATACAAGTTAACAGCCTTATCTGACTCAGACAGGCTGCCGCTTATGGCGCGTCTTGAAACTTATGTTTCACGTGCCGATGAAGCGGTTGAAGAAAATTTCATCGATACGCTACGGCGACGTGATTACGCTTGGTAAAACTAAAGCCGTGAGCGTCAAAACTCACTCAATTGTAGATAAATCCCAGTGTCTTAAAAACGACCCGATACTGTTGCCCAATTCAAAATCGTCAATAAAAACTGAAAATAGACATGTGAATTTGTAACATTTTTATTGAACATATTTTATTCAAATTGAATTGGGCAACAGTATCCGACCCTTTTTGAGACAATAATTAGTTTTATGATGAATGCGGAAATAAAAGCTAAATTGCAGGCGGAGTTTATTCAGTTAAGTAAACAAACTTGTCCGATTATCTATGGCGAATAAAGATTCATCCAGAATTGATTTAGTTAATATAGGATTGGTGATTTTATCATGTATCGCCGCATACCTATTCCCACTTGAGCTTTTGGTGTTTTCATTCGTTGTACTGGGTCCGCTTCATTACCTCACCGAAATATCATGGCTCGAAAAGCGGGGGTTTTTCGTTCGGGAAAGGTTCGACTATTTTTTTCTCGTTGCCATGTGTTTGGCAATCGCCATCCTCCAATTTTTCAAACTCCCTTTTTCTAGAACTGTCCCGTTAGCTGCCGCATTAGGTTGTGCCATTGCTTTCTTTTTCCTGTCTAAGACTGCTCATAAAATAATTGCCGCAGTGGTCATTTGCGCTCTTGCATTTTTTTCGAGGGAAGTTCCTCTTTACGTTTTTTTCTTCGGCGTATTGCTCCCTACGCTGATTCACGTCTATGTTTTCACGGGTTTATTTATCCTTTATGGAGCTTTGAAGAATAGGAGCATGACTGGATATTTGTCGCTGTTAGTTTTCGCAGCCTGTAGTATTGTTTTTTTCATTTTTAACCCGTTGCTTTTAGGCGTGAGTGAGTATACATTCCTCGGTACAAAAACTCCTGTAGGAACAGGTCTAAGCCTCACGCAATTCTTGGGGGTTCCCGAGTTGGGTTTCGGCGCTGATACTCCTACCGCTGAAGCTGGCAGGATTTTTCTCAGGTTTGCCGCTTTCGCTTACACCTATCATTATTTGAACTGGTTCTCTAAAACTTCTGTCATACAGTGGCATAAGGTGTCGCGCTGGCGCTTAGGGGCGGTCATTGTTCTATGGATTTTCTTTGTGGGCTTCCACGCTGTAAATTTCAGGGCGGGTTTATTCCTTCTTACTATGCTCAGCATCGGGCACGTTCTTCTGGAGTTGCCGCTTAATTACCAAACCATTTTAGGTATAGGCTCGGAGATTAAAAAAATGACGCGTGTCAGCATGTCTAACAGCGCAGAGAAAATTCCGACAAGCAGGAGCTGAGGTCAAAAATTGTTACTCTACTGATATGTCAAAAATGCTCGTTTTTGACACTCTCAAAATCAGTATCACGGACAATCATTTTTATTGATGGTCAGGGTTCCAAAACTCGTCCCGTAATCAAAGTTTCATAACTTACAGCCGTTTTAGCTTTCAAGAGACAGCAAAACTAAACCACTCTGCACTGGAAGTGCAGAGATTTTCAGTAGACTGAAAGTCTAATAACACTATTCAAGGATAAACGGATTATTATCCTTGTTTGATAGATTACGATGATGTTCCAAATACTCTTGCACCATTTCATCCGTGATGTTGCCCGTACTCCACGCGCCATATCCGATTGCCCAAAAGTGGTTGCCCCAATATCGCTTTTTCAAATTTGGAAACTCCGCCTGGAGCAGGCGCGACGTGCGACCTTTGAGTCGTTTGACCAAATCCGACAAAGCCAACTTCGGCGGGTATTCAATGTGCATATGAATATGATCTTTGCTCACCACACCCGACAAAATTCTGACATCTTCGGCATCGCAAATCTGCACGAGCAAGTCTCGACATCGCACCTTTATATCGCCTTCCAAAACGTGGTAGCGATATTTCGTACTCCAAACAATATGTGCGGTCAACCGCGTAATCGTATGATGACCGTGCCGGTTATCTTTCATCTTCCGCAATTTTCACACAGATTTTAGCGGAAGCAAACTAAAGTCTTGCGCTGAAAGCGCATAGCTTTTACTAGCGTTCTGGATCAGTAAAATATGAAATTTCAAACTAACAGAAAATGGTTGTTCTTTTTATTCATCACACTCCTCTCACTGTGGTTCAGCGGCTATGTTCAAAGAGAAATTCATGTTTTTCACGATCGTATTGCAATAGATTTTTTCGATTTTAAAGTTTATTACACGGCGGGACTCGTCGCGCGGAGCGATACCGACAAAAGGTTATACTCTTATCAGGAAGTTCAAGACCCAAATGATGCGTCGCAGAAAATCGTCGTTAATCCGCAACTGCAGCCTCCCGACCCGGATTCTACTTACGGGTATTTTGCTAAACAAACAGGTTCGAGCGGTCAATATCTGTACCCGCCGTTTTTCTCGATGCCGATGATACCTTTAACCTATCTGTCAATTGAAAAAGCAAAAATTCTGTGGCACGTTTTTATTTTTCTTTTAGCCTGCGTGTCGGTCGTCGTTACCGTCAAACTTTTCTATGAAGATTATTTGACCGTTGCGCTGATTAGCGGCGTTGCCATACTTGCAATGGAGTTTACGCACCCGATGCAAAATTTGCGGGTTCTCGGCAATGTCAGCTCGATAATTGCCTTTTTAATGGCGTCGGGACTTTACTTACATAAAAAATATCCGCATATAGGGGCATTGTTTTTTGCTCTGGCGGTAATCATAAAATTGACTCCGTTAGTCGTCGTTCCGCTGATGTTGATTAGAAAACAGTGGAAATGGCTGATAGCTTTTTGCTGTTGGAGCGTTTTGCTTTTGGGAATCAGCGTTTGGCAATTAGGATGGCAAAACCACTGGGAGTTCTTTGCGCACGTGATGCCGGCAATGTCTGACGGAGTTCCGATTAGCCCTAATCGCTCTTTTTCGACTACTTTTTACGCCCTCGGTTCGGGAAAATTTTTGTCGACTGGAGAGATTTTGCAGGGAGCGTATCTCTTCCCCTCTAAATATCCGATTTTACTTTTCAAGTTAGTGGCGGTGGCATCGTTTTGCGGTCTTCTCGGCTTTTTTTGGTATAACAACAAAACCACCTTGCAAATATGCGTTGAGGTTTTATTGGTCATGCTGTGGTCAATAATTTTCTCTCCGGTCAGTTTCAGGCATTATTACTTGTTGGCTTTACCGCCTGTTGTCTTTGCCTGGATACACCCGCTGACGAAAAAGGCTTCGACTTTTTGGCTAGCGCTGCTTTCGGCGGCGACGTTTATGATTTTCAGCGTTTTGTCGAGTTACGTATATGCAGTTACCGATTCTTTTCCGGTGCAACTGTTAGTGTTTCTAATAATGCCAGCAGGCGTCGTTCTATGTATTATATATTTCATGATGCTGCTAAAATCAAAAGCCGGAATAATTTCCGATTGTTGACGCGGTTAATTAGTGAATCAATAGAAATTGATAATGAGTCGGTAATGTTGGAGCAGGCTTTACGAGCGAAACACCAGGAATTGGCTGACTTGAGACAACAGATTGAAGACGTCGGGTCTGTGGGCGGGTGGAGTTAATGTCATTCTTTCCGACAAACTCATGGTTACGTCGGTCGGGTCTGTGGGCGGGTGGAATTAATTGGATGTCGGAATTCCAACACCCTCCGTAAGTCGGTCCTATGGATGACTGGAGCAGACGATTCAATCTAATTCGCTAAAATTAGCTAATAACGGTCTGTCCTACGTGGGTGTAGGGCAAACAATAAGAAGCCGCAAGTTTTATTGCTCACGGCTTTTGTTTTGGTGGGAATGCCGGCGGATAGTGGCGAGGTTAAGGGGTGAACATTTGTTCGTTTTGGGTAGGGTTAAATATAAACCGCGCGGCTAGTTTGAGCCGGACACGGATAAATGGCTTGGAGCAGTTTTGACGTTCCCTGCCTGGTACAGTAAAGCCTCTATTTGCCGTTTTCGTTCGCCTATCCGCATCTTTACATCCTTCACGCGCTGCGACGCGTCTACTTGCGCGCCGATAGCAATATTTAGTTCAGTTTGAGCCGCTTGAAGGCGTGCCTGTAGTTCAGAAATCGGCTCGGATAATCTTTGCGCCTCTGACACCAGTAAGGGTAATTTTTCTTCATCGTGTTGCAGATAAAGCCGCTCAAGTCGAATTTTCGTCATCTGAATTTCAATTGGTAAATCATTCCCGCGATGGGTTAGAGAAATCAGAGAGGCTGAATCGGCATCACCCGCGGCAAGCGCCTGGCGGGTTGGAATATTGACAAGTTCTTCCTTATGCTGTTTCTTTTATTTGGTGTTTTTTGTTATTTGTTCGGTTAAATTTTCATTTATTTTTGTCATTTTTTATCTCCTGTTTTTTTTTTTTTTGTTTGAATTTTGTCATTCAAAGCTCCAGAATGTGCCCGTGTTCACGCCGCCGCCGTTAGCACAAAAAAGTGCCAATGAAAGCGCCAAAACTAAATCGTCATTTGAGCCGACGCGCCAATCATTCGCCGCGCCGTAACTGTCGTGACCCGCATCGGAAATCTTTGCCTTAAAGTTTTGCAATTCGGCGGTTAGTATTTTTGTTAACGCAAGCTCTTCCGAGATTTTCAACTTGCCAGTTTGCAGGGCAACCGACACGTGCGATACAAGGTTACGCTTCGGCACTCTGACCGTGTCGCCGTCCCTTGTAACCTGGTCTCCTCCGGTTATTACAATCGGCGTGAGCCGTGCGCGCATCTTTTCGCGCTTGAATAACTCAACAACCGGCGAGCCGACACCCGTTTTATCAACCGCGAGTGTCGGACGTGAAAGCACGCCTTTGTTGACGGCTTCGGAGTTCATCCATCGGGCGGTATCATCAACAATCTCGGTCCAGCTAGTTTTTAATTGCCAGCGGTGGAGGTGTCGACAATCAAACGTATAAGTTTGTGGTGAAAATCCGCGCCGCTCTAAAATTACGAGCGCGCTATAATCCGCTTGCTGGCCTAAATCCAGACCGCAAAAATATGTCGGCTTCTGCGCGTGGCTGAATTGTGAGGCGTTATCAAAAAATTGCATTAGTGTTTGTCTCCCTAAACCGCATAACGCCCTGTTTTTAGTAAGGAATTACGTACGGCTTCCTTGTTATCCAGTTCGCGCCGCCGTGCGTGATTTATATTCGGCTTGCCGTTTGGCTTGTGCTTCTTTATTTAGTTTTGCGACAAGCAGATTTTCGGCAAGGTCAACGGCTTCGGTAAAAGTTCCCATCGGCGGATTATTGAAAAAAGTTGCCGCCGCCATTGTGCGGTACGGCAGTTCAAGCCCGGTCTGTGCAATCTCTTCATCGGTCGGTTTTATATCTTGAAAAATTGACTGATACTCTGCTTGTTTACTTTGATACAATCTCTTTTGCGAAACTAGCTTTTCGGCGTAATTTGCGGCGAGTAAATTAAACTCGTCGCGGGTTGCGAGATATTCATCAACAAGTGCCGGAACTGAATTTGCCGCATCTGTCATTCGTTTTAGAAGTTCACTCCGCCGTTCATCCGCCGATTGATTCTCAAAAGCGGATTTCAGCTTTTGGTAAGTTGTCCTTAACGCTTCGATTGCCTGCGCGAGAAGCGTCATTTTGCTTTGTTCG
>MWWK01000197.1_pt1 | contig 11283 bp, 16 predicted proteins | sample 1047241 | NCBI WGS metagenome assembly MWWK01 (sample SAMN06349964, study PRJNA376086) | soil metagenome | isolation source: BG12-3 sample Antarctic (ecotone) soil | place: Antarctica | reverse complement strand
TCGACGGCGGCAAGACAAAATACCTGTGGCTCTCATCGCGCGATTGCTCCAGCGGCGCGCCGGTGCATTGTGCCTATTGGCATCTTCTGTGCGACGCGCGGGAAGTCACTATCACCGAGGGCGCGTTGAAGGCCGACATCGCCGCGTACTTTCTACAGGCTCCAGTGCTTGCCATTGCCGGCGTCAGTTGTTTCGGCGCTGACTTCGCCCCAAACCTTAAAGCCAAGTTCCCGAACCTCGAAACTGCCTACCTAGCTTTCGACGCGGACTTCCAGCACAACGACGGCGTGAAAGAATCACTCTTCCGGCTTGCCGACGAGTTGCAGGCCGCAGGACTTAGGGCACAGGTGCGGGCGTGGCCGGCACGCATGGGAAAGGGAATTGACGATTACCTGTTGACCGTCTCGAAGAGTGAAGGGAGGGTTGCAGCGTAATGAACGCACAATTCGTCAACTACAACACCGCCCACGCCCGAAAGCACGCCGGCAACCTCGACCCGGAGCAGGACGCGCGGCTGTTCGTCGAGCCGGAATCAATTGATGAAAGCCCAGAGCGGTTAAAAAAGCTGTGCAAGACAATCGCCGACGTTCACAACGCGACGTGCAACGGCTTCGCCTCGCTGGGGCTGCCGCTCAAGTTGCGTCCGCTCGTCAGTACGATCCTCGCCGCGTCGAACGGCGAAAAAACATTCCGGGCCAGTTACACCACACTCGTCGGCCTGCTCTTCAGACAAGGCGACGGGCGCACATTCAATGCCAAAAAGCATGAAGTCCGCCGCCTGCTCGGGGTGCTACGCGCGTGGCAGGAAACGACTGAGATCACGCTTTGCACGATCCGACCGGGCGGCAGGACAACCGGCGAGAACGGAGTCGAGGAGTATCACGACACCGAGTTCGAGTTAGTCTTTCTGGACGCCCTCGCCAAAGCCCTGCTGCGCAACCCGGCGCCGGAAAGAATGCGCGCCGCCGTCCGCGTGGAGGTGGCCGAGATGATGAAGCTCCCACCGTTCGACGGCCGCTGGCAGGTGAAGCCCCCGCCGCTCGACAAGTTGCGGGATCAAGACCGCAAGGCGGCGCTCACCAAAGCGGCGAAGGCGGTTGAAGCGACGGAGAAGTTGAACGGCGACCCGCTGGCCTACGCCGAAGCTCTGGCGGCTGAGATCGTCAGGCAAGCACGCGAAAAATACGGCGAGACCCCATGTAAAGGCGAGGCTGAGGAGCCGCCAAGTGTTGAAAACGCGGAAGTTGACGAGGGGGGGGGGGTGTGCCGGATCCGGCACACCCCCCCACACCGCAAGAGGAGCCGGAGTCGGAGAGCGGCGTGCCAAAAGTAGTACCTCTAAGAGAAGAGCATAAGGTGCCAAATCCGGCACCCCCCCCCCCCGCGAGGAGAACCCGACCAGAAAGACGTAGACGCTTGGAACAAGACTTTCATTGGCTTGACCAACCCGCAGCCCTTCGGCGTCACGAACGTGCATCTTGTGCCGCCTACCCTTCAGCAGATCGCCGACCAGAAGGAGAGTCCGCGATGACCACGGTAACGGTAAAAAAAGCAGCGGACGGCTTCTCCATCACGCTCAAAAGTGGTGTCGCAGCCGACTTCAACAACGCCATCGGGACGCTCAAAAGTTACATTCACGCTTCCGCCCGATCCTACGATCCGCAGTCGCGGCAGTGGCACGTCGACATGGACGCTCAAACCGAGTTTGACCGCTGGGTCACTTACCTCGTGACGGTACTCGGCGCTCGGCTCGAATGGCAGCACGCCGACGCCGACGCCGCTCTCCGCCAGTCGGTGGCGCGCCTCCACGACATCGGCCACCGCTACGCCGACGCCAGCCGGGAATTAGCGCGACTCGTGCCGGCCGGCGCGACGGCCGTGGACCGCGGCCTTGTCACCCCGCCGCTAGAGTTTGCCGAGGCGATCTTCACGGCGCTCCAGCACGCCAACCACGAAGCCGACCGGCAGCGCCGCAAGGCGGCCTCACGCGCCGCCGGCGAGCGCGAACGGGAGAGGGCAGCGGCACAGCGGAAAGCCGCCTGAGGGTTGAGATGTCCACTGATCAGCAGGGGAAAAACAAGGACGGGCGTGACGCGCAAGGGCGGTTCACAAAAGACACGCCGAACACGTTCAAGCCCGGCCAATCCGGCAACCCGGCCGGGCGACCCAAGTCGATTACGCTCTCCGACGCCCTCAGATTAGAACTGGCGAAGGTGTTCCCCGGCGACACTCAGGAGCGCACCTTTGCCGAAGTCATCGCACAGCGGCTTGTGCGGTCGGCGGCGACGGGGAACATTCTCGCCGCGAAGGAAATCGCCGACCGCACCGAAGGGAAGCCGAAGCAAGTGCTCGACGTTGACCTGAGTGTGATGGACTGGCGCGAGGTCGCCCACGCGCACGGGCTGAATGAGCAAGATGTTATCCGAGAAGCGCAACGACTTATCGCGGAATCCGCTCTTGATAGCGGCGGCGCGTAACCTCGTCGCCAGACGCCAGACGGAAGAGGCGCGCCACCCGGTCATGCTGGCCGAGCGCGTCGGCCTCACGCCGGACGCGTGGCAAGCTGACCTGCTCAAGAGCGAGGCGCGGCAGATGATTCTGCTGTGCTCACGGCAAGCGGGCAAAAGCACCGTCTCGTCATTGCTCGCCTTGCACGCGGCTCTCTATCAACCGATGGCGCTCATCCTGCTGCTGTCGCCTTCGCTGCGCCAATCGCAAGAGCTTTTCCGCAAGGTCAAAGACGCCTACAGCGCGCTCGCCGCCTCGGCCGTCACGGCGCGCGAAGAGTCTTCCCTGCGGATGGAGTTCTCAAACGGTGCGCGCATCGTCGCGCTGCCCGGCAAAGAGGAAACCATTCGCGGCTTCTCCGGCGTCGCGCTGCTCATCGTTGATGAAGCGTCGCGCGTCTCAGACGCGCTCTATCAGGCCGTCCGGCCGATGCTGGCCGTCTCCGGCGGGCGCATCGTGCTGCTCTCGACGCCGTTCGGCAAGCGCGGCTTCTTTCATCAAGAGTGGACGGAGGGCGGCGCGCTCTGGCATCGCACGAAGGTCACGGCCCATGACTGCCCGCGCATCCCGCGCGAGTGGCTAGAGCAGGAGCGCGAACAGATTGGCGAGTGGTGGTATCGGCAGGAATACCTCTGTGAATTCGTCGAGACCGTTGATCAAGTCTTTCGCTATGACGACATCATGCGTGCGCTGGATGCGGATGTTCAACCTTTATTCGGGGGCCACAGCTAATGATGGAGATGGCTGATTTTGAACCCGCGCCGAAATACACCCTCGGCCTTGATCTAGGGCAGACAAAAGACTACACCGCGCTCGTCATCCTCGAGCGTCACGGCGACGGCGCACAGGCTGTCTTCCACGCCCGGCACCTACAGCGATTCCCGCTCGGCACGCCCTACCCGGCCATCGTCGCGGCCGTCTCCGAGATGTTGCACGCGCCCGCGCTGGCCGCTTCGCGCCCTGAAGAGCGAGCGCGCCTTGCGGTGGACGAAACCGGCGTCGGCGCGCCGGTGGTTGATCTCTTCCGGCAGGCCGATCTGGCAGGCTCGCAACTCTATCCCGTTCACATCACCGGCGGCTCGACGATCAACCATGACCGGGGCGTTGAATACGTGCCGAAGCGCGATCTCGTGTCGATTGTTCAAGTGGCGTTGCAGACGGAGAAGTTAAAGATTGCGAGCGCGCTGCCGGAGGCGCAGACCCTCGTGCGAGAGTTGCAAGACTTTCAGGTGAAGATTACAGAGGCGGCCAACGACACTTACGGCGCGTGGCGTGAAGGGACGCATGACGATCTGGTGCTGGCCGTCGCGTTGGCCTTGTACGTCGGCAAGAAGCTCGGCCAGCAGATCGAGGCCGATGCGTATTCTTTCGGCTACCGTGATTTACGGTGATAGTCGGCCGGGGGCGCCTTGGCCGAAAGTCGGACGCCCATATCTGGTGGCCGGCGCACGATACTGAAAACGAAGCAAAAGGGACCACTTCCGGCGAGCTGGTCCCTACTACATCTAGTGGACGGGTAGGGAAATTCCCTGCCCGTTTTCATTATCAGCGGAAAGTGAGGCTGATAATGGTGTTTATGTCCTTCTTTTCGTCCAAATAATGCACAGCTTCCTTTCTCACATACGTTTCCACAGATGCATCAAAAATGCTCTCCAACACCTGTATTTATTGCCTGAGACCACTCATCAGAGGAGTAGAGGGTTAGTTTAGGCAGAGCCAAACCACAAGCCAGTTGAAAATGAGGTCAGAATGCGTAAGCGCCGCCCTCTCCGGCCCTCCTGCCCGGCGTGCCGGAAAAACATTGACTTCGCGCCGCAAACCCATATCCTTTCTGCCTCCGAAGCTGTACTTCCCCGCACTGCTCGTCTGGCACCCCCGGGTGAGCGTGCTTACACTGCGGCGGAAGCCGCGCCGTCGGCTTCCGCCACTACCTGTCCTGTTTTTCTTGGAGGATTATCGTATGACACACTTCAAAGCGCGTCGCTGTTTACTGGCTCTCGCGTCACTTGCTTTCCTCAGCCTGCCGGCCTACGCCGATCTGATTACATTTTCCACCAGACCTACTTTCAACGCGGCGGCGCCGGGTCTGTCTGTTGAGACATTCGAGTCGGGAACCGCCCCCGCGCCCGTCTTAACTTGCAGTGGCCCCCTGAGTAGTACGATGGGCGGAGGCTGCTTCCCCGGCGGCGGCCTGCTTCCGGGTGTCACTTACAATGCCAGCGGCTCAGCGCAGCAAAACATGGTCGTGCTGGCAGCCGGATTTGTGGGCAACCCGAGCAGGGTGATCGGACCGAACGCCTTCGCGGACACGTTCAACCTCACGTTTGCTAACGCGAACGCGGTTGGATTCGATGTTTTCTCCGGCCCGATGGCGGGCAATGTTGCGATCTCTATCTTTGACCCCGCCAATGTTCTGCTTGGGACGTTCTCGGTTTTCGCCCCAATCGGAGGGACATTCTTCGGCGTCATTTCCACGACCGGTAACGTCGGGCGTATTAACATCAACAGCCTAACCGCCACGCCGGGCGAACTGGTTGATAACGTCGCCTTCGGCACCGCTGCCATAATTCCTGAACCGACGACAATGCTCCTGCTCGGCACCGGCTTAGCAGGGGTAGGCGCTGCTGTGCGGAAGAGAAGGAAGAAAGCAGAATAGAGAGCAGGCTATCAAGAATGAAAGAGCCGGCCCGAGCATACTGCTCGCGGGCGGCTCTTCGTCTTTGTGTTCATTGGTTTGCGGGAGGACGCTTTACTTATTTTGGCCTAAACTTGGGTATGTCCGGCGACGTGCTCGGCGGCGGCTTGAGCAGCGGTCTTGCGCGCCGTCGCTGGCTGCTCGCTTCGCTCAAGTTGTGCCGACGAAAAAGAAGAGAGGGGCAGGGAATCATCCTTGCCCCTCTCTTCTTTTTTGTGTAGTGGCATCTAGACCCGTTTATCGCTCAATCCGCCTCATCGTCGCTGGCGACAACTTCTTGAAGCGTGTCAATCAGATTCGTCTCGGCGAGCAGTTCAGCATACCTTTCTTCAATGCCGCGCCGCTTTTCTGCAAACCGCTCACGGGCGTCTCCGACGATGGCCTCGATGGCGTCGCGCACCAGCTCGCGGGCAGCGTCGGGCGTCGTGACGATGGCATTTGCCTCACACTTGCGCGCTCCTATTCTGCGTAAATACTCCTGCACGTATTTGAGGTTAAAGTTAGGGTGGCCGGGGCTGGCGAGGTTCTTCCCTGACCCGGTGATGAGATTGTCAATCCACGTGTAGCCCTGTTGCGTGATGAAGTCGTAGTTAAGACCGAAGCGGACAATCTCCAAGTCGGCCGGGTCATAGCCCTCTGTGCCGTCCGACCATTCAACCTCTGCCAACTGTTCGAGGTTCTTTCTAATGGTGTCGGAAATACGCAGCCCGTCGGGGTCGTGATCGCCACAGTACAGCACCACGCACGTCAGGCCGCGTTCTTCCGCTTCCTTGAAGCGGCGGGCGTACTCGGCGCGCTGTAAAATTGAACTCCACCCTTTAGTGTTGGCGATGGGGATGTGGTACTCGCTCGCCACCGGCTCGAACAGGGTCTTGAGGTCAATCTTCTCGACCAGCATTTGCACGTAGTAGTCTTCTCCTTCCCACCAATCCGGCTCGTAGTAACTATGCCCCGTCAGGACATCGGCACACGTCCATTGCAAGATGCTCTTGATCGTGCCGTCCGTCTTGTTGGACACTCCGGCGAAGGCGCGAGCATCTTCTTCGGCGACGAAATCAACCGGGAGAAAGCCCTTTTTGCGACAGTCATTGATGTAGCCTTCGGCCTTGTCGAACCCATCCTTGTCGATGATGCGGGCTTGCTCTAAGAGGTAGCACCAGCCGCGCGCCGAGACCTTGAAACCGATGTCATGGCTCATCCTTTGAAGTTCCTGCGCGAACTCGCGCAGCTTGTTGTCGTTGACTCTTCCCTTGAGGTTAATAGTCATCTTTTTTTCTCCCTGCCTATTTTAACGGAAGGGGCAAGGGGTTGATTCCCTGCCCCCCTCATTCGTTCCGCCGGCGTGTCTTTCAGTTGTTCGGCGATGAGCCCTCGCCTTTCAAATGCACCCGCAGGCAGAGGGCGACGTACTCTTCCGAGTCGAAGTAGCGCGGTGGCGCGTCAAGGCTGTGAACGGCATCGCCGAGCGCGTTGTAGATACTAACGGGCGTGTCCGGGTGGGCGAGGATGGCGGCGATGTGCCCGGCGAGCGTGGAGTAGTTCGCCGGTGCGTCCTGCTGCTGCTGTGGCGTGTTTTTTTTAGTCGCCATTACTTCACCTGCCTTTCGCTCACGGCAAGCGTGAGCGTCAGTTGTTCCAAGTCGCGCAACGTAGCGTGGAGCGCACGCTGCATTTCGTCGGCCGTCGCGTAGTCGAGCAAGCGGCCTTCCGCCGTCCGCACTTCGCGGGCGACACTCTTAATCCGTGTGCACGCCCGGTCGAGCTTCCGCGCCGGGGCTTCCCTCTCCTGTTGCCTTTCAAACTCTCTTTTGCTTAGACTCATATTCGATCCTTTCCATAGATAGGGGTGAGGGTTAATGAACGGGGGCTAGGCGGGCGTTGCGAGCGCTTACCTAGCCCTTTCGCTTTAGTGGCCGCGTTGGCGAGCGACGGCGATATGCAGCGAGAGCGCCGCCGCACTGTGTTTGCACGGCACGCGCGCCGGGCAGTTGCAGTCAACGATCTTCTCGCCGGCCGCCACATAGCAGAGCACCGTGTAGGTGTTGCCCTGCGAGCCGCTCACTTCGTACTCGCCGAATTCAATCATGCGGACTTTCGGGTGGAGCGTGCGCGCGTTTTCAATCGCCTTCGTGATTTGCTCTTTGTTTCTGAGGATGAACATTGGTGTTGATTCCCTCTCTTTTCTCTTGCTTCAATTCCCCGCCTTTGGTATAACTCCCTTGCGGCTTGCAAGTATTATACAGATAACCTTGCAGATTGCAAGTATTCTTTTCACCAAAAGATGAAAAAAGATAAAAAAGATTCTGGCGAAGATTTGGAGGGCTTGATCTCTATCAGCGAGGCGGCGCGGGTTCGTAGCGTGTCGCACGCTGCCATACAGGACTTGATCAAGCGTGAGAAACTTTCCTCTATTGAGATTGGCGGTCGCCGCTTTCTAAGGCGGGATGAAGTGGAGAGCTTTTCACCTGAGTCAGTGGGCAGGCCGCCCAAGTCCGCACCCGGCACAGAAAAACGCGCCACAGGGCGAATACGCGCCAGCAATGGCACATCTACGGGTAAGCAGAAAGGCGGGAAGAAATGAGCGACGCGGAGATGCACGCGGGGCATGTTGCCGCCGGCGTGTGGATCGAACACTGTCTTGCCTGCGCGGAGACTGACGAGAAGTGCAGGGAGATCGAGGCGGGTGATGAGGCGGGTGCCGTCGAGTTGTTCAAAGCCTTGTCCGTCGAGCGGCGCCGCGAAGTGCTGCGGCGGCTGGGGGAGCGCAATCACTTGCCGGCGTCGACTGTCGGCACCCTTTTCGGCGTGGCCGGCGGGCCGGACGCGGCGTAAGAAGGGCGGGTGTCAGCACGTGGTCAACAATTTGTCGCCAATTGGAGACATTCGTGCGGAGAGGTGGCAGGGTGAGCCGGGTGTCAGCACTGTCGGTAAGGAGTTATTGACGGAAAGCGTCAAAAACCATGCGGCGAGGCTTGAACGTGGGCAGGTGCCAGCACAACTCAAAAGTGTAGTACGTACTACCATTTTGATGCGGCGAGGCTTGAGCGGAGACAGGTGTCAGCACATGCGACCAATATAAATTAGGGCGGCGCCGCCCTAAATGCGGCGAGGCTTGAACGTGGGCAGGTGTCAGCACTACGTGCGGCAGGTGACGAGCCGCAGGTGGTCGAAAATGCGGCGAGGCTTGAGCGGAGACAGGTGTCAGCACTTTGGTGCTTTTATTCAAATTTGAAATATCGCACCATGTGCGGAGAGGTGGCAGGGTGAGCCGGGTGTCAGCACCTACCGCGCGGTCTGGTCGCTCGCGCGGTCGCGGTCGTGCGGAGAGGTGGCAGGGTGAGCCGGGTGTCAGCACTTTGGTGCGAATCTTCAGATTGGAAGATTCGCACCATTCTTTAACCGTGCGGCGAGGGAGCCGCAGTGAGCCGGGTGTCCGCACTTAGTGATGCGCGCCGCACGAGCACTTCCCGTTCGTGAAGTAAGGAAAAGCCCAGCACAAGCGGGTGTGACAAACCATGTCGGCGCGGCCTGTCACGACTTGGCACGATGAATAAACAAGAGGCTTTGGAGTATCTGAAAGACGCGGGCGCGGAGATGAGCGCACGCACTTTTCTGCGCCACGTGGCAAGCGAGAAGATCGGCGTTGACCACACGCGCAACGTCGCCGACTACGACCCCGAAGGCGTGCGTCGACTCGCCGACAAACTCACCAAGCGCAGCTACGTCTCGCGCGAGCCGGGGCAGACCGCGCTCACCGTGCCAGCGCGTGACAACGGCTTGTCACAGCATGGCGCGGGAGGGACGGAGGAGGCGCTGGAGCGAGTTTTAAGCCGCGTGGCCGCTGTCACTATGGCCGCCGCGTTAGTCGAGCCCGCGCCGTCCGTGTGGCTCACAATTGAACAAGCGGCGCAATGGCTCGGGCTGCCGCGTCGCCGGATTGACGAGGCGTTACGGGACGAGCGCAATCGGATAACGGACGGCCGGACGCGCACGATCCGCCTGCTCGGCAGTGGCCCCGGCCTGCGGCTCCATAGTGCCGACGTGCGGAACTATTTCGAGTAGGCCGTGCGGCCGTGACAAGACGTGACAAACCGTGACGACACGATCTGACGCGGGGGGCGCGTGAAGCGAACGACTTGGACGCTTACGTTAGGAAGTTGTGAACCGAAAGCTGAGTTGGTGGCAGCGGCGGCAACTATGGAGGTGTCCGTCATGCGACAGCCAACACCTCCGGCAGCAACGCCGGCGCACGCCGTGGCAGTTCGCCCTGGCTCGGTGGGGAGCCTACCGCTACCAGTGCGCGAATTGCTCGCGTAAGTTCTACCTGCTCAGGCGCTGAAGCACGCCGCCGACCTTAAACAGTGGTGTGGAGAATGATGACATGGCTTTCAATTCTGGCCCGCCTCCCTCGCGTTTAGCTAACGCGGGGCAGATCGCAACCCTGTGCGGTGGGCGGGCCGGATACTTGAACAGGGAAGGCAGGACAGGGAAGCCGTGAGTACCAAACAAGACATGCGACGGATGCGCGAATCCTTCCCGCGCTTTCTATCCGAAGAAGAATTTAGGGCCTTCGTGCAGGAATCACAGATGGCGGAGCGGGTCAGTGATCTTGTAGTAGATCACTTTGAGGCGGAGCTAAAGAGCATGGAGCGCGCTCTCAAAGCAGAAACGCCTCGTCAGGCGCGCGAAAGGATTGAGCGGGACACCGCAGAAGTGCGGAAACTTATTAAGCTGAATCTATCAGAGCGGCTTTATTACGCCACAGAGATGCTGGTTTTTCAGTCGTTATCAGTAGCGCAAGGCCGCCCACTAAAGCGGTGCGTGGTTGAGACCCTTTGCAATCTGTTTTTTCTTCAAGTGGATCAAGGCGTGTCCCTGCTGCGTGACGGCAGGGGGCGAAAACCCGCACTTACTTGGCCGCAAGTCACAAGTCAGATAAGACAACAGACTAATCCCGTGCGCCTCGGCGTCGTCGCAGACCTTTTAGGCGTGGAACGCGGAACGCTAACAAGGTGTTACAAATCCAAGGGCTTCAAGATGTGGAATGAGGCTGTGCGAGCGGCAAAAAATGTGGCGAAATAAAGCCCTTTTTTGTGCCGCAGAATAGTCAGCGAACGATGATAAGGTGTTTTTAGTGTTTGAGAAAGTTTAGGTAAGGAAAGCAAAGCCCCGCGCTCGATTCTTCAGGCCGGACGCGGGGACTGAGCTTTGATTAACACATCGCCGGCCGGTGCCTTTGACGTTAGGGCAACTTTTAGACAAACCGCTCTCGGTTGTCAAGCCCCTTCCTTCCGAGCATCCCCGCCGGCGTAGCTAGAAAACACAACTTGAACCTTAGCGGGCGCCCCGCCCCCCAGATGGTGGAGGTTTTTTATTATGTCTACCAATAGCCTCGTTTTGAGTGTGCGAGACGTAGCGGCTGAACTTGGCCTGAGCGTGTGGACGGTGCGAAGCCTGACCAAAGCAGGCGCGATCCGTGCCTATCGCTTCGGAAAAGTTTTCCGCTTCGACCGCGAAGCCGTCAACGAGTTCAAAAGAGGCGCGCAGGTGCAAGCCGCTGCCGCTTGAAACGTCGAGGCCGGTGAAGGAAAGCAACCCTCACCGGCCTCTTAAAGCCTGTTTACCGCAGGCGGAGTACACTACCCATGCTTAGACAATACCACACAACATTCCCACTTGAGAAGACCAATTTACTGACCGTCGAGGCAAAACGCCGGATACATGCGGCACCCAGACCGCCCTTTATTCCCGCCGAAGTCCGCGCGCGATACCAGTATGAATTTAACAAACGTGCAGCGGCCAAAGTAGAGGCCGGAATGCGCGACAGGTGCGGCGACAAAGACTGCATGGCGGTCGGATGTTGCGCGCACCACGACACCCTTCTCGAGATGGGCTGTGTTGAGTTCTGGGACTTTGCGAATAGTGGACGCGGCGAGCAGCGCGGAGAGGAGGCGCAAGCGGCATGAAAACCCATTCTCCTCTCGTCTCAATCCACCGACTGAAGATCAAGTGTCCGGTGTGCGGCAAGAAAGACAACTGCGCCGTGAGCGATGATCGTCGCCGCGCCTTCTGTCGAAGGG
>MWWK01000195.1_pt1 | contig 11308 bp, 9 predicted proteins | sample 1047241 | NCBI WGS metagenome assembly MWWK01 (sample SAMN06349964, study PRJNA376086) | soil metagenome | isolation source: BG12-3 sample Antarctic (ecotone) soil | place: Antarctica | reverse complement strand
TGAACTCTTTCGGGTGTTCACCCCGAAAACGCTGGTAACGGTTGAGAGCGAACGATCGCAAACCCCTGTGGAAACAGGCAAATCTCAAGCCGACGTGTTCGAGCTGCAACTGCTGCGTGAACGGGTGGAGGACCTACAGCGCGACCGTGATGCTTGGCGCGATCAGGCGCAGCGCTTGGCGCTGGCGGGACCCGAACAGCAGCCCAGAAAGGGCTGGAGGCTGTTCGGTCAACGCTAGCGTCGGAATGTCTGCTATGGGTGGAAAGCGGACGTACGCCCGGGTAACAATCTCAGCATGAGCGGAGAGCACACCAAGGTCATCGCCGCCGCAGCGAAGGCCGAACTTGGCCCCTTAGGTTTTAAGCGTAAGGGACAATCGCGATTGTGGCTCAAGGACTACGGGTTCTGGCTTAACATCGTTGCATTTACACCCAGCCGTTGGTCAGTTTCTATTGACCTTGACAATGCTGCTCATTGGATTTGGGCTGGCACGGGGTTTACCAGCTTCAATGACATTATGGACCGAGTGGCCCACACCGAGTTCGAAGACATGGGACAGTTCAGCCAAGCGGTTACCAAGATTGCTCGGGCGGCTGCATCGAGAGCCGCAGAAATTGAAGGAAAATTCCCGAACTTCGAGGCAATCGCGCATTATGTCGTCGAGCGTGCCCGAAGTAGCCCAGACCGAATGGGACCGAGTTGGTGGGGATACGAAGCAGGCATTGCTTCCGCTCTGCTCGATAATCTCGAAGACGCTCGCTATTTCCTTCATGGCTTAACTGACGAACGGGTTACCAAGCACGCTGCGCCTCTGCTGCCGCTCATCAATCGGCCAGATGCGTTCAAGAGGAAGGTGAACGAGATGGTTGCTCAGCAACGGGCCGCGCTGAAATTGCCCGCCCTCGATTGCGCAGCCTTCTAAGGTCGGCTTTGGGTCGAAACCAGACGCCCGGCTAATGTCTGGAATGGGTGGAAAGCGGACATTAGCCCGGACCAATTTCCGGCTCAGAACCGGTGAATGACAAGCCACACAGACTTGCGATGGCTTCGTTAGCTCGGCGCAGAATCGGCAGGATTTGCGCTTGTTCATCAGGAGGAATCTCAGTTCCGATCTTGGTCCATCGGTGAACGTAGTGGGTCTTACCACTCGGAAGCAGGGCGAGGTCCAGCGAATAGGAATTATGAGTAACTGGGTCGGGATAGTTGAATTGCGTCACCTCAGTCCCACTCGGGAAACCGCGATGTCCTTCGCTGACGTAGGTATCGCGGGTGACTTCGGGTGATACGCTCGTCAGCGCCTGCCTAACGCACTCCTTGTCAACCGGGCCATCGAAGTCCCGCTCCCACCCCACATGAACGCCGGGATCGCATGCCGAGAGGAGTAAAGCTGAAAAGATTAAAGGCGGAAGGCGAAGGCTCATCATCATTGAATGCGACAACCGCCCAATGTCCGCAATGGGTCGAAAGCGGACATTGGCGGCAAGGACTAACCGCCGACACCATCGCCGCCGCCTTGTTGGAGCCAGGCGGCACGAAGGGCGACCTTTTTGCGTTTCTCTGCCTCGACGTCGGGTATCGTCGGCGGCGGCATTGGCGGCTTGATCGGTTCGGGCTTGGCCGCGATCGGCGCCGGTGCTGGCTCCTGCGTCTTCTTGGCAGGGGCGAGCTTGTTGGCGAGGTCGCGATAGGTGGCGACTGCTGCCGCTTTGATCCGTTCGAGGATCTGGCGGTTGCTCATTTGGATCTGTCGATTGAGATCGGCACGCCAGCTGCTGCCGCGCTTTCGTTCTTCGATGGCCTGGTGGACGTAGCCCACGTGGATGCCTGGCTGCACATGGGTGATGCCGCGGTCTTTATGAGAGCGATGGTCGATCCGGTCGTCCATGCCTTCCCTTTCTAGGATGGCATTGACGTGGCTGGCCCAGTTAGCCCGCAACGCTTCGAGCTCCGCGTCTCGGTTATCCGTGAACGCTGTCCTCGAGTCCGCGCGGTCTTTGGTTTTTCTCCATTCGCCGGTGTCTGGGTCGAGCGCGCGCAATGGGGCCATGATGTGGGCGTGATCATTGTCCGGCTTGCCGATCGGCGAATGGTGGATCGCCACATCGGCGATGAAGCCCTTCGTCGTGAAGTGCTCGTCGATGAACCCGGCGAGGATTTCCTTTTGTATCCGTGTGGGAAGTCCGTGCGGCAAGGCGACCGTCATTTCGGTTGCCAGCTGAGCGTCTTTTCGACGCTCGACAGCTTCGAGGCTATTCCAAAGCTGAGAGCGATCGGTAGCCCAAGGCTGAGCATTGGCGGGAGCGATAATATACGCGTCCCGCACTCGGTCCTGGCGTTTGAACTTAAAGGTTTTCACTTTGAGTTCGTCGTGCAGCTCCTCGCCGGAACGGTAGGCTGCACAGGCGACCGTCGATCGTTTGGCAGATCGTTTGATGATCTGCTTGTTGAGATGGAAGATTGCCATAAAGCAATATTACCAGCGAAGAGCGGATATTTCAACCGCTCGACCTTTTTTTTCTTAGCACACGTTCGCAGAACGTATAGGTGCGCCCTTATCTTCAACTGCGGGACAGAAAACAGAGAGGGATTTTGCTCATCTTGTTGGAATTTCGCGCTCATACTATTATGAAAGAAATTGGGAGAAAATATGATGGCCGGACGGAAACCTCCACGGAGCAAAGAACAGATCGCCAAAGACCTCAAAGAGGCGCTGAATAAGGTAAAAGCCGATATGAGGGACGAAATCAAGAAAGCGGAAAACCACAAGGCGATCATCTTGGGTAAAACCCTTCAGTTGAGAGCCAAGAACGGAAACGCTAATGCTAAGCGGGAGTTGGATGACATCTTGGCCGGTTTGACGCGGGATCAGGATCGGAGGGCGTTTGGCCTCGATCCGCTGCCGGGCAACCCTCCGGTTGATCCAGCTGCAAAGCCGCCCTCGGCGGCTGATATAGCTGCTGCGACTGCTCGACATGATGCTGCCCGCACTGCCTTCAATGATGGTAAGCTAACGCCAGAGGTGGGCCGTCTTCAAACTGCGTTCGTCGAGGCGACTATCGTGCTTGAGAGACTGACGGGTTCGCTGGTTACCACCATCGCACCAGGCAATCGCGAGGGCTTTGGCCTGGGCGCTCGTCCTGGGGAGCGCCTCAAAGCCTCGTGGGACGGCTAGGGGGCCTTGGACTGCGTTTAGCGGTCTCGTGGCCGTCCTAGAGCGTCTGAGCGGCATTGATCGGCATGAAAGCGCGACCGCCAGCAGGTTGCCTGGGCTTTTGTTCTTCCTTGCCGAGCATCTTCGGGTCGATTTGCAGTGTGATTGGTAGACAGATGAGCGCCTTCAAAAAGACCCAAGAGAACGTGAACAGCCATCGGATGACTGGGCCTGATGACTATGAGGCACGGTTCGATGAAGAGCGGGTGATCTACGGCAGTAAGGTCTATGGTGTTGCCCCCGCAAAGAAGGTTGGAGAGCTATACTTTTCGACCGATCCGTTATTCTACAGGTTCGCATTTGCGTTCGACGGGCAGATCCCAGAGTCGCTGATTCCAGGCTATATCGGTGGCTTGCCTGAGCAGCTGGTCGAGGGCTTCAACGATTTAGAGAAGCCCTGGGGATGCGACCGCCTGGGCATTAGGCGGATCAAGTCGATCGTCAATTATCAGGGCAGTGTCCTGGTGAATGTGGAGCAGGTTTGATGCCCGTCTCAATCGCCAACTGCTAGGCTTGTTTCTTTTTTTTGCCGGTCGCGCACGATCGCCATACGGCGATCGTAATAATGACGAGCCCTTTGGGCTCGGCATGTTTGAGCCTCAACGTCAGCGCAGGCGCTGCCTTATGAGGCAGGGCCGTAGGCAGCCAGCCAGCTGCTGCTTCGCGCGCTGTCCGCCTACGGCCAAGTCCAGTAAGATAATATAGAAACACGGTTTTAAGATATCGTGGTTTATCAATGACTTAGAAGGGGGGGGGTAGCTCACCAGTTGTGGCCTGGGGGTAGCTCACCAGCTATGACCTACCCCTAGGTCATTTGTGGCGATATTTCGAGCATGGTTGAGCGGTATTTGTGCACGGTAATTGTGCAGCCTTGCTTGGATATTGAGCAAGATCGACCTATAAGTAGGTCATGACAAATCTTCCGGAAAAGCCGCAACGGCCAGGCGCTTGGGTTCAGACTGATCGTGAAGCTCACGAGCGTTGGGCGCAGCTATGCGTGATGAATCCCAAGGCTGGTGCGCTGCTGCATTTGCTGGCCGCTCGTGTCGGCCAGAATAATGCGGTGGCTGCCTCTCATGCGACGTTGGCGTCGATGATGGGCTGCAGCATCTCAACCGTGAAGCGGGCGCTGGATGCCCTCAAGGCGGGCAACTGGCTTGAGGTGCGGCAGATGGGCAGCACGTCCAGCGTCAACGCCTACGTGATGAACGATCGGGTTGTTTGGTCTGGGCCGAGGGATGGTCGGCGGTTTTCGCTCTTTAGCGCGAATGTGCTGGTGAGCGAGGAGGAGCAGCCTGACCGCGATAGCTTGGGCAAGCAGGAGCCGCTTCAACGGCTTCCGTATGTCGGTGAGCGACAGATGCCGGTCGGGCCGGGCTTGGCTCCACCGAGCGAGCCAGCATTGCCAGGCATGGAGCCGGATTTGCCGGCGATGCCTGAGCCGGAGCGGCGGGCTGAGCCCGTGGCGATCGGTGAGCTGCTGAAGAACACTGGATTTCAGAGCATGGGAGACGGTTGATCAGCGGCGAGTAGCGTTCACGGTTGAACCCGTGTTACCACCCCCAAGCGAACAATCGTGAACGGGGGGGGGTAACGATATGGTTTACTTGTCGCTTGGACAGGCCGCGAAAGAGGCCGGACTGAGTAAGGCGACCATCAGCAAAGCTCTGAAAACGGGTCGTCTTAGCTATGTGTCGAAATCGACCTCCGGATATGAGATCGACCCGGCTGAACTCTTTCGGGTGTTCACCCCGAAAACGCTGGTAACGGTTGAGAGCGAACGATCGCAAACCCCTGTGGAAACAGGCAAATCTCAAGCCGACGTGTTCGAGCTGCAACTGCTGCGTGAACGGGTGGAGGACCTACAGCGCGACCGTGATGCTTGGCGCGATCAGGCGCAGCGCTTGGCGCTGGCGGGACCCGAACAGCAGCCCAGAAAGGGCTGGAGGCTGTTCGGTCAACGCTAGCGTCGGAATGTCTGCTATGGGTGGAAAGCGGACGTACGCCCGGGTAACAATCTCAGCATGAGCGGAGAGCACACCAAGGTCATCGCCGCCGCAGCGAAGGCCGAACTTGGCCCCTTAGGTTTTAAGCGTAAGGGACAATCGCGATTGTGGCTCAAGGACTACGGGTTCTGGCTTAACATCGTTGCATTTACACCCAGCCGTTGGTCAGTTTCTATTGACCTTGACAATGCTGCTCATTGGATTTGGGCTGGCACGGGGTTTACCAGCTTCAATGACATTATGGACCGAGTGGCCCACACCGAGTTCGAAGACATGGGACAGTTCAGCCAAGCGGTTACCAAGATTGCTCGGGCGGCTGCATCGAGAGCCGCAGAAATTGAAGGAAAATTCCCGAACTTCGAGGCAATCGCGCATTATGTCGTCGAGCGTGCCCGAAGTAGCCCAGACCGAATGGGACCGAGTTGGTGGGGATACGAAGCAGGCATTGCTTCCGCTCTGCTCGATAATCTCGAAGACGCTCGCTATTTCCTTCATGGCTTAACTGACGAACGGGTTACCAAGCACGCTGCGCCTCTGCTGCCGCTCATCAATCGGCCAGATGCGTTCAAGAGGAAGGTGAACGAGATGGTTGCTCAGCAACGGGCCGCGCTGAAATTGCCCGCCCTCGATTGCGCAGCCTTCTAAGGTCGGCTTTGGGTCGAAACCAGACGCCCGGCTAATGTCTGGAATGGGTGGAAAGCGGACATTAGCCCGGACCAATTTCCGGCTCAGAACCGGTGAATGACAAGCCACACAGACTTGCGATGGCTTCGTTAGCTCGGCGCAGAATCGGCAGGATTTGCGCTTGTTCATCAGGAGGAATCTCAGTTCCGATCTTGGTCCATCGGTGAACGTAGTGGGTCTTACCACTCGGAAGCAGGGCGAGGTCCAGCGAATAGGAATTATGAGTAACTGGGTCGGGATAGTTGAATTGCGTCACCTCAGTCCCACTCGGGAAACCGCGATGTCCTTCGCTGACGTAGGTATCGCGGGTGACTTCGGGTGATACGCTCGTCAGCGCCTGCCTAACGCACTCCTTGTCAACCGGGCCATCGAAGTCCCGCTCCCACCCCACATGAACGCCGGGATCGCATGCCGAGAGGAGTAAAGCTGAAAAGATTAAAGGCGGAAGGCGAAGGCTCATCATCATTGAATGCGACAACCGCCCAATGTCCGCAATGGGTCGAAAGCGGACATTGGCGGCAAGGACTAACCGCCGACACCATCGCCGCCGCCTTGTTGGAGCCAGGCGGCACGAAGGGCGACCTTTTTGCGTTTCTCTGCCTCGACGTCGGGTATCGTCGGCGGCGGCATTGGCGGCTTGATCGGTTCGGGCTTGGCCGCGATCGGCGCCGGTGCTGGCTCCTGCGTCTTCTTGGCAGGGGCGAGCTTGTTGGCGAGGTCGCGATAGGTGGCGACTGCTGCCGCTTTGATCCGTTCGAGGATCTGGCGGTTGCTCATTTGGATCTGTCGATTGAGATCGGCACGCCAGCTGCTGCCGCGCTTTCGTTCTTCGATGGCCTGGTGGACGTAGCCCACGTGGATGCCTGGCTGCACATGGGTGATGCCGCGGTCTTTATGAGAGCGATGGTCGATCCGGTCGTCCATGCCTTCCCTTTCTAGGATGGCATTGACGTGGCTGGCCCAGTTAGCCCGCAACGCTTCGAGCTCCGCGTCTCGGTTATCCGTGAACGCTGTCCTCGAGTCCGCGCGGTCTTTGGTTTTTCTCCATTCGCCGGTGTCTGGGTCGAGCGCGCGCAATGGGGCCATGATGTGGGCGTGATCATTGTCCGGCTTGCCGATCGGCGAATGGTGGATCGCCACATCGGCGATGAAGCCCTTCGTCGTGAAGTGCTCGTCGATGAACCCGGCGAGGATTTCCTTTTGTATCCGTGTGGGAAGTCCGTGCGGCAAGGCGACCGTCATTTCGGTTGCCAGCTGAGCGTCTTTTCGACGCTCGACAGCTTCGAGGCTATTCCAAAGCTGAGAGCGATCGGTAGCCCAAGGCTGAGCATTGGCGGGAGCGATAATATACGCGTCCCGCACTCGGTCCTGGCGTTTGAACTTAAAGGTTTTCACTTTGAGTTCGTCGTGCAGCTCCTCGCCGGAACGGTAGGCTGCACAGGCGACCGTCGATCGTTTGGCAGATCGTTTGATGATCTGCTTGTTGAGATGGAAGATTGCCATAAAGCAATATTACCAGCGAAGAGCGGATATTTCAACCGCTCGACCTTTTTTTTCTTAGCACACGTTCGCAGAACGTATAGGTGCGCCCTTATCTTCAACTGCGGGACAGAAAACAGAGAGGGATTTTGCTCATCTTGTTGGAATTTCGCGCTCATACTATTATGAAAGAAATTGGGAGAAAATATGATGGCCGGACGGAAACCTCCACGGAGCAAAGAACAGATCGCCAAAGACCTCAAAGAGGCGCTGAATAAGGTAAAAGCCGATATGAGGGACGAAATCAAGAAAGCGGAAAACCACAAGGCGATCATCTTGGGTAAAACCCTTCAGTTGAGAGCCAAGAACGGAAACGCTAATGCTAAGCGGGAGTTGGATGACATCTTGGCCGGTTTGACGCGGGATCAGGATCGGAGGGCGTTTGGCCTCGATCCGCTGCCGGGCAACCCTCCGGTTGATCCAGCTGCAAAGCCGCCCTCGGCGGCTGATATAGCTGCTGCGACTGCTCGACATGATGCTGCCCGCACTGCCTTCAATGATGGTAAGCTAACGCCAGAGGTGGGCCGTCTTCAAACTGCGTTCGTCGAGGCGACTATCGTGCTTGAGAGACTGACGGGTTCGCTGGTTACCACCATCGCACCAGGCAATCGCGAGGGCTTTGGCCTGGGCGCTCGTCCTGGGGAGCGCCTCAAAGCCTCGTGGGACGGCTAGGGGGCCTTGGACTGCGTTTAGCGGTCTCGTGGCCGTCCTAGAGCGTCTGAGCGGCATTGATCGGCATGAAAGCGCGACCGCCAGCAGGTTGCCTGGGCTTTTGTTCTTCCTTGCCGAGCATCTTCGGGTCGATTTGCAGTGTGATTGGTAGACAGATGAGCGCCTTCAAAAAGACCCAAGAGAACGTGAACAGCCATCGGATGACTGGGCCTGATGACTATGAGGCACGGTTCGATGAAGAGCGGGTGATCTACGGCAGTAAGGTCTATGGTGTTGCCCCCGCAAAGAAGGTTGGAGAGCTATACTTTTCGACCGATCCGTTATTCTACAGGTTCGCATTTGCGTTCGACGGGCAGATCCCAGAGTCGCTGATTCCAGGCTATATCGGTGGCTTGCCTGAGCAGCTGGTCGAGGGCTTCAACGATTTAGAGAAGCCCTGGGGATGCGACCGCCTGGGCATTAGGCGGATCAAGTCGATCGTCAATTATCAGGGCAGTGTCCTGGTGAATGTGGAGCAGGTTTGATGCCCGTCTCAATCGCCAACTGCTAGGCTTGTTTCTTTTTTTTGCCGGTCGCGCACGATCGCCATACGGCGATCGTAATAATGACGAGCCCTTTGGGCTCGGCATGTTTGAGCCTCAACGTCAGCGCAGGCGCTGCCTTATGAGGCAGGGCCGTAGGCAGCCAGCCAGCTGCTGCTTCGCGCGCTGTCCGCCTACGGCCAAGTCCAGTAAGATAATATAGAAACACGGTTTTAAGATATCGTGGTTTATCAATGACTTAGAAGGGGGGGGGTAGCTCACCAGTTGTGGCCTGGGGGTAGCTCACCAGCTATGACCTACCCCTAGGTCATTTGTGGCGATATTTCGAGCATGGTTGAGCGGTATTTGTGCACGGTAATTGTGCAGCCTTGCTTGGATATTGAGCAAGATCGACCTATAAGTAGGTCATGACAAATCTTCCGGAAAAGCCGCAACGGCCAGGCGCTTGGGTTCAGACTGATCGTGAAGCTCACGAGCGTTGGGCGCAGCTATGCGTGATGAATCCCAAGGCTGGTGCGCTGCTGCATTTGCTGGCCGCTCGTGTCGGCCAGAATAATGCGGTGGCTGCCTCTCATGCGACGTTGGCGTCGATGATGGGCTGCAGCATCTCAACCGTGAAGCGGGCGCTGGATGCCCTCAAGGCGGGCAACTGGCTTGAGGTGCGGCAGATGGGCAGCACGTCCAGCGTCAACGCCTACGTGATGAACGATCGGGTTGTTTGGTCTGGGCCGAGGGATGGTCGGCGGTTTTCGCTCTTTAGCGCGAATGTGCTGGTGAGCGAGGAGGAGCAGCCTGACCGCGATAGCTTGGGCAAGCAGGAGCCGCTTCAACGGCTTCCGTATGTCGGTGAGCGGCAGATGCCGGTCGGTCAGGGATTGGCTCCACCGAGCGAGCCAGCGTTGCCAGGCATGGAGCCAGATTTGCCGGCGACGCCTGATCCTGAGCGACGGGGTGAGCCGGTGCCGATCGGGGCGCTGGTCGGTCGATTTGTCCAGGGTTCGGGCGAGCCGAGTGAGTAGCGTTCACGGTTGAACCCGTGTTACCACCCCCAAGCGAACGATCGTGAATGGGGGTAACAGCATGGTTTACTTGTCGCTTGGACAGGCCGCGAAAGAAGCCGGGATGAGTAAGGCGACCATCAGCAAAGCGCTGAAAACGGGTCGCCTTAGCTATGTGTCGAAATCGACCGCCGGGTTCCAGATCGACCCGGCTGAACTCTTTCGGGTGTTCGCCCCGAAACCGCTGTTAACGGTTGAGAGCGAACGATCGCAAACCCCTGTGGAAACAGGCAAATCTCAAGCCGATGTGTTAGAGCTGCAACTGCTGCGCGAACGGGTCGAGGACCTACAACGGGACCGTGATGCTTGGCGTGAGCAGGCGCAGCGCTTGGCGCTGGCGGGACCTGAGCAGCAGCCCAGAAAGGGCTGGAGCCTGTTCGCCCGCCGCTAGTGGCGAGGACTAAGGGTCGAAAGCAGAATGTCCGCTAAGGGTGGAAAGCGGCCTGTCCGATTCTGGCGATCGGAAAGGACAAGCCGCCGTCCAGTGGCGCTATTTAAGCGGCAGGAACAGCTCCGCGACCGCCTCATTCTCCGGCACTTCCGGGAAGAAGGCGAGGCGTTGGCAGTAGAGGGGGAAGTCCCTCGCTTCCTCACCGCTGGCCGGCAGCCAATCGCGATACAGGTAGAGCGCGGCAGGCTCCAGATTGTCGGTGTTGCCGACGACGCGCAGCACCGCGCAGCGCCCGCCGGGGATCATGCCGCCCTCGATCCGCTCGCCGTTCGCCTCAACCGGGCGATCGGTGCCGACACACAAGTCCATCCGGTATTCGGCCGGAGCCGTGGTGCGCGGATCGGAACGAAAGACGTTGAAGGTCGGGCATGTCTTCGGGGACAGGCCGGTGGCCTTCCGCCACGCGATGAACCGCTGGATGGTGGCACCGATCGTCGCCGGGTCGCCCCGATGCTCCATGATCGCCACCGGCGTCGGGGACACATCGCGGATCGTCACGTCGTCTGGGGTAAAGGTCTTCTGCATGATCTTGCTCCTCGCGTTGTCGAGAGGCCCGAAGGCCGCAAGCCACGGCTCCCAATCGGGAGATTTCCGGAACGACGAAGGCGATTGTCCGAACCGTTGCCGAAAGGCGCGGGCGAAGGCATCCGGTGCGTCGTAACCGGCATCCATTGCTATGTCCGTGACGCTTTGGGCGTCCCTGTAAGCCAGCCGGTACGAAGCGCGCTTCATGCGGGCGAGCTGGACATAGCGATGTACGGACAACCCGAAGGTCGCCGTGAACTGCCGGTGGAAATGGTATTTCGAAAAGGCCGCGACGCCGCTCATCGCTTCCAGGTCCAGATCGCCGTCCAGATGCTGGTCTATGTGGTCCAGCACCCGCTGCATCCGGGCATGGTAGTTTTCAAGCGCCGCCTTCATCGTCCTGTCCTCCGTGGCGACACCAGCTAGGCGCTCCCGGATATGACGCGCTCGACCGATCTTGCGGTTTGTCATGTATCAACCGGTGCCGGTTAGCGACCGCTTACAGGCAAGCCCGATCTACGGGTGAACGGCCTAATAGGGTCGAAAGCGGACGTTGGCGGCAAGGACTAACCGCCCACGCCACCGCCGCCGCCTCTGGCGATCCAGGCGTCACGATGGCC
>MWWK01000194.1_pt1 | contig 11338 bp, 15 predicted proteins | sample 1047241 | NCBI WGS metagenome assembly MWWK01 (sample SAMN06349964, study PRJNA376086) | soil metagenome | isolation source: BG12-3 sample Antarctic (ecotone) soil | place: Antarctica | reverse complement strand
CCAAACGGATTGCCTTCATCGTTGGACGGTTCGGCTAAATACAACTCTTCAAAAATGGCAAGCGGCAGGGTTCGCCGCGCATCTTCGATTTCGTCTTCGTCTAAAATGCCTGCGTCAATCGCGTCATACGCTGTGATTTTTGCATAACTCATTCCGGGTTCGCCGCTTTCAGCTTTCCGCGCTAACTTAAACGCCCAATTTTTTCGCCCTTTTACATTGCCGATTATTCGCACCTTTCCGCGTGTTGCCGTGAGTGTCGAGCGGAGCGCGTGCCAAGCCTCTTCACGGGCGCGTGAGGCTTCATCAAAGACAGCCGCAAAGACATCTTCGCCGAAAAGATTGTCAGGCTTTTCCGCCGTTTTGCAGGCGATTCGCGAGCCGTTTATCAAAGTCAAAGTAAGTTCGGATTCGTTCGCCTGGAATGCTTCACGCGGCAAGCCTGCTTTTAGTCGGCGGAAAGCGATTTTAGCTTGTCCATACACGGGAGCAATCCACCAAAAATCCTGCCCGCTTTTACCCTGTAAAGCCTGTTCAATAATCCAAACAAGACACGCGGCTGTCTTCCCGCTTTTCGTGCTTGCTTCGATTATTCCATAACGCGAATCGTTAAAAATCGCGTCAAGTTGATAGTTCGCAAGCTGCGGTCGCTGGTAATGAATTTGTTTTGTTTGTTTATTCTCCATCGGTGATTAACCTCGTATTTGAGTTATTAAAACTAAAAGTAATAAGCATCGGTTCGCCGTCTTTGCCTCCGACATCAAGGTTAATCGGAGCTTTGCCTTCGGCGCGGTCAAAGCACTCTTTAATTGCCGCTATATCGCCCGAAAGCGCCAGTTTTATTAGTGTTTTAGCAACCTCTTCGGCAACTGTGCTTTCTGACGCGCCCGGCATCGCTTCGGCTAATTGTTCGCGCAAGCATTCGGTCAATTTTGTAAGTCGCGGTCTGCCGGAAGGATTGCCGCTGGTTCCGGACGGGAACTTTTTCCCGATTGAGTTACCGGGCGCAAATTTACCGTCCGCCTGTTTACCGTCTGTATTTTGTGAGTTTTTCATATATTTACTTTCGTTCGAGTTCTTTCAAATCAATTTCAATTCGCGGGTTAATTTTGTCATCAAAGCGGAAAGCGTGAATTTCGATTATCTGTTTGTCATCTTCAAAGCAGATGCCTTTGAGCGAGTCTTGGCTGATTTTCAATCGGTTATCTAAATCACCTATTCTTTTTGGACGAAACACTCTGAAAGTTACCGACAAATCACCGTCCAAGAGCCTTGCGCCTTGCAGCATTGCCAAAACTGCAACGTCGGACTTAAACCGTCGTCCGGCATCGGACAAAACACGCTTTCCCCAACGGTTAAAATAAAGATTGTTGACCGACGGAGGATAAGGCAGTGTCAATTTAATCTCGCTTTGCGCCTTTCGGCTTGTGTTTTCTTGAAAATTCGTCATTTCCGTTATTAGTTCGCGTCCTGTGAGCGTCTTTTATTTACTGAGGCTTGCCGTGATACCTTTTAGTTTATAAAATCCGATACCGGGTCTAAATCTTCACCAAGCAAAACCACAAACCACTTCCGCGTGATAGATTTCACAATTTGAAAGTAAATCTCAAAATCCTTTTCGTCCGTTTTTGTCAGCATCGCTTCCCGCTCCGTAATCTCAAACGCGAAGTCTTCAAAACGCTCCGACGAATGTTTGAATAAATGTTTCATCAAAAGCGATTGCTGAAGCTGGCAGAGAATTGCCGCGTAGTTAAGTTCGAGAAATTGTTTGTCGGAAGTCTTTAGGATTCCCGCGTTATCAATGATTTGAAAATCGTCGGCGGAAACGTCAAACGTGACTCCGGCGAGAATGAATTTATTTAGGACTTCGTGAAGTTTTTCGGCTTTGATGTCTGCAAGTTGATTATTGTTTTTTGGGACATAAATTTTCTGATTTATGCTAGGCAGGGCAGTATCAAAAGGTTCAAAAGCCTGTTTTGTATCAAATTCTTGACCTTTTGATACTTTTGATACTGCCTTAGGTAGGGTATTTACAGAAAATTTTGTTTGTAGAAAATCAGTGTAATAGTTCTTCATCGCAAACTCCCGTGAATTAAATAGACAGTTTTTGGTCTATGTCCTTCGTTTATTATTACGGCGGATAAATACCCGTATTCGACAAGAATATCCAAACCATTTTGAACGTCTTTCGGCTTGGATAACTTTGACCAGTGCTTGCCGTAAATCTCACGCGCCGTAAATTCCGGCTGTAAATCCTTCGATTGAATTTTTTTGAGAATTTCGCGGGCAATATCAAATTCGGATAAAACTGCAATTTGGTAAATCCGCGTCGCGTGGGCTTGCAGGTAACTGCACCACGCAGCAGCAAGGCGAGCGTTGGGTAAACTTACGTCGGTTGATTCCCGATTTGAAACGCGGTCGAGAAGGTGAAAAATTAAAGCCATGCTTGGCATTAAACTTCGATATTTTGCGACGTGAGACTCAAGAGCCGGAGTATCAAAAGTATCAAAACGTAAAGCGTTTTCGAGTTCTGTCAGCCAGTTTTGAAAAAATTCCTGTGCCGCGTCATCGAATTGCACAAAATAACCGCCGCCAAATTCATCGGCAAGTTGTTTTGCTCCGATTTTTTGCGGGTCGAGTTCATACAGCCCTTTGAAGCTGTTTCGCGCCTTGTCGCGTCCTTTCGGCAAGCGGTCAATATAGGTGTAGTTTTTTGGCTTATTCGGATAAACAAGCATCTGGAACCGCTGTATCAAGCCGTCGTCGGTGTCGCCGTCTATCGAGCCGCGCAAAAAGGGTTTTATCATCGCGGGTTGGATAGTTCCAAAAATTGACAGCGTTAAATTCTTAACAGGAATTGAACCGCGTCCGATGCGGTCAACCTTAGACTCGCCCGCGCCGTCCCAGCATTCAATAAAAAACGCCCGGTCTGATTCGCGACCCGGTCGGTCAAGACTACGAAACCAGCCCGTTAATTCGTCGCGGATTTGCAAAATACCGTTTTCGTTTTCGTTTAGCAGTTCGCCAAGTTTTTCAACAGTTGCGTCCGTTGTCGAAAGTCTTTTTTCTTTCGGTTCTTTAACGGCAAGCTGCTGAAATTGAGTTTTGAGTGTCTCCCGGTCTGCCTCTTTTCCGCGCATTTGTTTTTTGAGTTCGGATTGTTTTGCGTCGGCAAACTCTTTATTAAATTCCGCGTCCAGCAAACTCTTTTCGTATTTTTCACGCTCGGCTTTTTCAATTTCACGGAAGAAAAACATCCCTTCATTTACCGCCGGTGATTTTAACAGGCTTGGAAGTCCGACAACCGCGCCCCAAAGATTCGGCGTAACTTGCCAAATATCTTTTTGCTTAGGACGGATGCGGATTTTATTTCCAATCAGTGCCGAAGCTGCAACAATCGCCGCAACGGTCGGATAGTCAAGCGGACATTGCATCCGCTCGGAAATATCGGTCAACCATTCGCGCCATTCGGCTGGGATGAGATTTTCGTTGAGTTCGGGAGCGGGTGAAACATCTTCGGGAAGCGGTATCGGTTCGTCGGTAAATTTTGCAGCCGCGTCGGTTCGGTGAACGGGTTCGCCGTCTTGTCTGCTTTCAATTTGAAGCCACTTGCAAACGGTTTCGACCAGTTTTTTATCGGTCAATTCGCCAAGTTTCGGAAAGCCGTAAACATTTTTACCGCTCTTTAATTTTTGCGCCGTTGCGTCCACCGCTTTCAATCGGTCGGCGGTTTCTTCATCATTTACCGCAAAACAAATTGCTTTGATAAAGTTCTTAACTTTCGGTAAATCAAAGCCGTTTCTGAGCAATGCGCCGCTCACCGCCATTGCAAAATCTTGACGCACACCATTGCGCCAAAACGTGGAAATAAGGCACGCGCAAGCTAACAGAGCGCACGCCCGGCGCAAGGCTTGAGCGTCAACTTCAAGCGGTTCACCGCCCGTGTGCCATTCGACAGCTTCGCCGCTTTCGTGCGTCGAGCCGGGAAAAACGGTTTGTAACCCGTCGCCGGTTCGCAGTTCGATAATACAAGCGGTTTTTCGTTCCGCTTCGTTTTTTGAATTTACAAGAAACGGATTATTGAATTTCTCAAACGCCGCGCCTTTGCAGTTAAAAATACGATGTGATCGCGGTTTTCCGTCGCGACCGAAAACAGCGTCGGTCGGCGGTAAAAAGAAGTCTGCGATTTTGACCGCTTCGGGCGAATCCAAATCAACATCCGTCAAGCCGTTGTGGAGCAAAACGCCAATGTTCTGCGGGCTGCCGTTGAAGTGTTTGGGTAAATCCGATTCGGTAGTTTGAAATTTCTGCCAGCCGGGAAAGTTCGGATTTTTTGAGCGATGCGGAATTGGCAAAGGCTGCCATCCGCGCCGAATGTATTTTGTTGCGAATTCGAGGGGAGTCATTATTTTTGCCTCCTATCAATTCGGTTGTTGAGGACGCGAAGTTCTTCTTTCGTTCGGCAGCAGTCGCACAGAGCGACGAGAGCGAAGCGATAACCGTCAAGCTCTCGCGATTCTTTGCAGTCGTGACAAGTTATTGTTTTGAAAACTTTCGACGGGTTGCCGAAGTTAAAATTAAGTTGCGTTTTCTCAACGCTTAGTGTAGAGTTGTCCATAGTTAATTGTTCGTTTATTTGATTGAAGCCGTCGCTTTGCTGAGCGGCGGTTTTTTCATTTTGGTTCATCATTTCCTCCATTTAAATAATTCATAAAATCCGGCATAAGAATTACGATGCGCCGGGAGTTTCCCGGTCTGACGACGCGAAGCCTTCCGCGCTTTATCTCGAGGCGCAGAAAAACTTTGCTAAGGCTCGATAGCTTACTCGCGGTTTCAACACTCAACGCAAGCGGGCTATTGGTTTCTTGAATTGTTCCAGGCATTACTTCTCCTTTCGTCTCATTTGTATTTGTAGTATGAACTACCTTCTGCTATTGTAAAAGCGTTCAATAATGTCCAGTATAAAACGGTTATTCTAAATATGCAAGCAAAAAAGATTTAGCCGAATATGAGGTGAATAAGATTAATGCGAAACTATAAACCAACTTCTATATGTCCGGCTAGCGCGCAGCAAATAATAGATGCGGCTAACTCCATACCTGAGGGTTATTCGTTAGACCACACACACTATCCGGAAGGTGTCGAAAAGCAAAAGAAATATTTCTTTGAAATAATTACTACGCTACCGAATAACTTTGCAGACAAGCATCTGTGGCTGCAGAAAGTTTTGAACGGCGAAACGGTAAGCCCTAATGCTGCGCTCCAGAAGAAGAAAGGGAAACTTTTTTATGCGGTTTCTAAAAGACCGCAAAAAGAGTTCGAGAAAGGCTGGATTGAATACTTGATAGACGGTGATGAGTTTCGCGGCATTTACCCGCTCAATATTTTATTTTATTTCCTTTTACAAAAAGCAATACCTTGTCGGCAGCTATTAACCAGCCTTAACACGGGCATTGACGGAATTAGCTACGCCGCTGGCGGCAACCTTGTTCTACTTGACGAAATAAAAGACAGTCTTTTTGAAACCAATAGAAATACCGGAATAATCAGACTTGACGATAATTCTCCGCTAAGTGTGATTATCAAGGAAGGTTTAGACGCCAGGCGTTTTCGTATTTGTCCGATTTGCAGCCTTTTCTTTTGGGCGAAACGGTTAGACGCTATAAGTTGTGGAAGTAAAAAATGTGTCGAAACATCAAGCGGAAAGAAATATCACCTTAGAAATAAAGCAGAAATAAACCGGAAGAAACGTGAGAAATACTATATAGATACCGGGATAGATTTTTGCCCTAATTGTATTCGCCCGACGCCGACCTGTGAATGCAAAACACCACAGGCGTTTGCGGGTAAATCAAAAGATTTGATAGACTGATTTTACTTAATTAGATATTCAGTTTTCAAAGAACTGGATGAGACGGTTTGATTTGCACTCAAGCCGTTTTTCTTTTTTATAACTTATCAATAAATTTATCCAAGTCCGATCTTTTCACTTTCCAGCCTCGACCGATTATCTTTGCCTTCAGCTTTTTACTTTTAAAAGCTTCTTTCAAGGTCGCTTGGGACAATCCGGTCAACGCTCGGCAATCGGTTAGGTTTAAGAGTATCTTTTCAGAGACCCGAACAGACGCGCTGCGAGTCTCTTCGGAGCTTCCCGAAAGTAACCCTCGAATAGCTTCGACGTGAGCCTGTTCGCGGCTTGCCATCGCCTCGACTAATTGAGCCACGAACAGACGCGCATCGGGGCTATTCGTAGTTAGTGCTGTGTCGGGTGATTCGAGCGAAGCCTTCAGCTTTTCAACGGCATCTTGACTGTATTCCGCTTGCTTGCCTGTCCTGCCTCGAACATAGGTAATTTCACCTAACCTACCTTCAGCGGCATACTTTTCGACCAGTCGAATCGATACGCCGAGAATTTCAGACGCAGCTTTTTTATTCATTTTTCTTCTTCTTTGAAGGTCTGCCAGCTTTGCCGTAAATAGGCAGCGCGTCCACGTCTTTAATCCGTATCAAATATTGATTGCCGTATTTTTCCGCTCGAAGCGTTCCAGCCTTTATTAATTGGTGGATTCGCCAAACTGTTACGCCGCGCTTTTCCGCAACTTCTCTCACTGATAAAAGGTTTTCTGCCATAACAAAACCATTCTACTTTATTTTTATTAAAACTACAAATACTTGTATTATTAACTTGCATTATTCTACAAGTGCTTGTAGAATAGTTACAGATTGAAACATTCAATCAAATCTAAATTCTGGAGCAAAACTAAAATGTTACAAATCGAAAACAAAGACAGATTCGGAAAAGTTATCGCCGACGCGCTGAGTAAGGTTGAATTAACCGTAACCGACGCGCAAACCAAGAAACGATGGATTAACGCCATTGCTAAGGCAACCGTCGAAATTGAAGAAAACGGCGATTTTATGACCTGGATGGAAGCGGACAAGTCCCTGCTAATCTGGAGTCAAAAGAGTAATAACATCTACGCGGCAAACGGAGTCTGCCAGTGCCGCGCATTTGAGCAGGGCGCGCCGTGTTTCCACCGCGCCGCCGCTCGACTGGTTCGCATTTACAAGGGAATGGAAGCCGTGCAGGTCGAGATGGTCCAACTGTATATGAAAGCGGAGAACGTGACGGTTCAAGCGCACGCCGAAGAAATCCCGTATCTCAAGCAGAATGTTCACGTCAAAGCGGAGCGAGTGGCGGGAATACGAATCAACTAAAACGAAAGGCTTAGGAATGCTACTAACAAACCTAAGCCTCTCTTTCCAATCAATAAAAATAAAAAGGAGCTTACAATGAAAAATATATCACGGGAAGCTAAAAACAAAAACAATAAAAATGCCGTTGAAAAACAAATCAGAGAAGGCGTTCTTGAAATGTGGAGCAATTTTAACAAATCGGACGCCGACAGGCAGCTTGTTTTAGACCACTTCGATAAAGCAGAAGAGAAGTTTGCCAACAAACCGCGCATTATCGAGTTTTTTGAAAATCTTAAGAGCGGGTTTCTAAAAGCGGAGGTAAAAAAATGAAAAAATCAGTTGAAATTGAGAAAAATAAAGACGGAACTTACAGCATTTATCTGTATGGCAGATGCACTTTTACCGGAACTTTAGAAGAGTGCAATGCTGAAATAGTAAAAAATGCGATGTATTGGTGAATCGAGACGTTTCGCGGCGTTCGGATAAAAACCGCGCTAAACAAAAAATGATGAAAGTATATGTCGGAACTTATGCAAAATATAGCAATGGCAATCTTGAAGGTGAGTGGCTTAATGTAGCCGACTTTGGAAGCAAGGCGGATTTTTACGAACGCGCCGCCGAGATTCACTCGGACGAAGATAACCCGGAATTTATGTTTCAGGACCACGAAGGCATCGCAGCTGCTTTGATTTCTGAATCGTCAATAAATGACGTGGTTTTTGAAATCGCCAACGAAGACGAAGAAACAATCGAAAACTTTAACGCCTTTGCCGATTCAATGGACAGCACTGATTTCAATAGTTTTCAGGACGCTTTTCGCGGTCGCTACAAATCAGAAGTCGATTACGCCGAAAGCTATGCGGAAGAGTGCGGAATACTGGCAGAGATACCGGAACACTTTCGATGCTATTTTGATTATGAAAAATTCGCCCGTGATTTATTTATTGGAGACGTTTATTTCCACGCCGAAACCGGATGCGTCTTTAGCCGGAATTACTAACGTAAATTATCACGCCAGAGCAATCTACAAATTTCACAAAAAACATATCACGAGTCCGCGAGCGTCAAAACTCGCGGCTTTTTTTGGCGAACTACGAATAGCGCGGGGAAAATTCTCGCAACTTAAAGAACAGGCTAAAGAAAATTTAGCTATCGCCGGACAATCCGCGAAACCTTTTGTGAATTCACAAAAGGTTTCTGAAGTTCAAAAAGTAAATACAACACAAGTTTTAGCCGATGAACTAAAAACGTCAGCCAATACAGCAAGCCGCATAATTCAGATTCAAGCAAAAGCGATGAATTCAAAAGCCGGAATCCGGCAATCTGATTCTTTCGTTAGCGTGTCTTAAAACCTTTTAGACGTTGTGAGAAAATCCTATTGAGACATAAATTGAGACACAGTTCTGCAGCGTCTCACAGAGTATAATTTATGAGACGTTCAACTAGTTGGAAAAAGGTGCTAAACACTTTCCAATATCAAAGGGATTCTTACACTTTGCCCCACTTAAGTGGGGCAAATATAATAAAAGGTGCTAAACACTTTCCAATATCAAAGGGATTCTTACTTCGTATCACTTAAGTGATACGAAGTTGAGTCAGCCCCGCTCACATTTGTCACACTTAAGTGTGACAACAAACCCGCACACGCACAGAGCCGACCAGAGTCTAAATTTAGACTCTGATTTTGTTCGCATTCAACCCACCCGCGCATAGAGCCGTCCTTTATTTTGTACACTTAAGTGTACAAAATGATATTGAGCCCACCCGCGCATAGAGCCGACTGTAAAACTGTCGACTTGGTCGACTTTTTTAACATTCCACCCACCCGCGCATAGAGCCGACAGTCAAATTTTTAGGAGATGATAAAAATTTGACATTGAGCCCGCACGCGCATAGGTTCGCCTGTAAAACTGAAAACCTGGTTTTCAGTTTTACATACATTGAGTCCGCCCGCGTGTGGGCTAGACGGGCAAACTTCTAAGAAAACGGAATCCGTTTTCATTGAGTCCGCCCGCGTGTGGGCTAGACAAAAATTTAAAACAAGTTTTAAATTTTTCATACATTGAGTCCGCCCGCGTGTGGGCTAGACGTTGGGCCTTGTAACAATAAATTGTTACAAGGCACATTGAGTCCGCCCGCGTGTGGGCTAGACTGGAATCAAACCCGCTCAAGGTCGGCGATATTCATTGAGTCCGCCCGCGTGTGGGCTAGACTTGGGACTTTTAAAAATCCCAAAAGTCACAGAAAATTGAGTCCGCCCGCGTGTGGGCTAGACATATTTGTTACCACACTCATTTATTTTTCTTCCATTGAGTCCGCCCGCGTGTGGGCTAGACGGTATTAACGTTTTTTCAGAATTCTGAAAAAACATTGAGTCCGCCCGCGTGTGGGCTAGACTTGAGCACTTAAGTGCTCAAAATTCTCCGCAGCATTGAGTCCGCCCGCGTGTGGGCTAGACAGTCAAATCTTTCTCATCTGAGAAAGATTTGACATTGAGTCCGCCCGCGTGTGGGCTAGACACTTGGCAAACACTGAAGTTTGTTGCTATTTTGCCGCCTATGTCCGCCGTGTGATTGCCTGTGAGCACGTTTTAATGGAAAGGCTTAGGTTGGTAAGGGTTGGAAAGGAAAAAGCCGCGAGTTTTTTAATGCTCACGGCTTCTTTATTTGGGCGAGATGTTCGGCGGTTTCAGCGGGTTTTTTCTGTCGGTAGGTGTGCTGGGGTGAAAAGGTCGATAGAAAGTTTGTTTGTTTGCTGCGCACGCCTGCGAATCTCGTCATTCAATTCTGAACGGGAAGTTTTCACAATTTCGTCTTCGGTCGGCTGATGGAAAAATTGCGGAAAATCACGCAGTATTTTTGCAATTGCTTTATCGGAATCAATCACGCCGGACGCAACCAATTTGCGAAAGATGCGCACAACCTCTTGTTGGTGTTCGGGTTTAATTATTGTTTCGTTGTTCATTTTTATACGCCTCCGCCCACAGTCAGCCTCGACGGAGTGATTTTGGTATTTCTCGCCTGTGCCAGAAGCGATTCGATAGAACGTCGGCGTTCTGCGATTTCTAATCTAGTCTGACGAAGGTCTTCATTTGCGTTACCGACCGCGCCGGATGCGATGTTGAATTGCACCTGCAAATCAGCAATTTGTTTTTGCATCGCCGGAATTGGTTTGGCGAGTTCCGCAACCGTATTTTGAAGCTCCGGCAATCGCTCTTCATCGCGCAGTAAATAAAGCCTTTCGAGCCGAATTTGGGTTGCTATAAGCTCAATCGGCAAGTCGTTAGCGCGATGCTTGAGACTGATTAGACTCGCGCTGTCGGCATCGTTTGCGGCATCGCTCATTCGTTTGGACAAGTCAGATTGCTCCGCCGCCAATTTTTCTAGGATTGTTTGAGTGCTTTCGATTTCGTTTAGATTTTCTATCATTTTTTCGGTCATTTTATTTGTTTCCTTATGGCTTTTCTGCCATTGTTTATTGAGTGTATGAGTTTTTTTCTTTTACATACTGTAGAATCGCGCAACTGGTCGCGGCTTGTGAAAATTAGCCAAAGCCAGAGCGCAAACCGCGTCATCGTGCATACCGGACGGAGCGGAGTATTTAACGCCCGTCCGCGTGTATAAATACTCGAAAGACTCTAGTTCATTGACGATTACGCCTTCGGGAAAGCCGATTTCCTGCTTTTGTATCGCAAGGGCAAGGCTTTCCATTAATTGCTGTTTTGACGGCGATGTAAATTTGAAGCCTTCAAAGTTTCGCCTGTCTTTTTGCAAAGATTCTAAAATGCTATCGCCTACGCCCGTCGAATCGGTTAGGCAAGGAACATTGCCGACGATCCGCCGAATGGTTTCGGTTGTATCCAGCCAACTCTTTTGAAAGCGTTCAAATACGCAAACTTTTCTTTTTGCGTCAATTCCAATTAAACAAGTCCAATCAACCGATTTTGCCAGGTCTAAGCCAAAGCAAACGGGTCTTTGATTCGACATCGGAGCTATGCAATCACGAATTGCAATCAGTCCAAACGGATTGCCTTCATCGTTGGACGGTTCGGCTAAATACAACTCTTCAAAAATGGCAAGCGGCAGGGTTCGCCGCGCATCTTCGATTTCGTCTTCGTCTAAAATGCCTGCGTCAATCGCGTCAT
>MWWK01000193.1_pt1 | contig 11345 bp, 20 predicted proteins | sample 1047241 | NCBI WGS metagenome assembly MWWK01 (sample SAMN06349964, study PRJNA376086) | soil metagenome | isolation source: BG12-3 sample Antarctic (ecotone) soil | place: Antarctica | reverse complement strand
GATCCGATAATGATCCCTGCCGGATCAACGTATTTTCAATCAAAAACCGACATTCAGCAGTAGTCTTTTTTAGACTCATATTTGCCTTGAATTCACGTTTCAGCCTTTATTTATCAGCTTCGTTTTTCGTCAAACACTCAGCGCAAGTCGCAAAAAATGAAATAGATATAATTACTTTTATTAACTTTTGAAAACTTTTGAAAGGAGACTTTTATGGAAAACTTGGAAACACCAGAAAAGAAAAAAAGAATAGATCGAGAGCCGCCGCTCTTTGATCAACTGGCTTACTCGATCAATCAAGTTGCTCGACTGACATCGCTCAGCAGGAATAGCGTCATTTTGGAAATGCAGGACGGCAAGCTGCCATTTATCAAACGTCGGGGCAGAAAATTGATTTTAGCCGATGTAGTTAAAAAATATCTGGCTGAGGAGCCGTCAAGCGACTCGGAACGGTATAAAGCACCGCATTTGACCTAAAAACGGCAGGAAAGCCCGTTTCCGGTGGAATACGCAGCCATTCAACCTTTTATCAATCATTGAAATACCAGGACAAAAATAAAGATCGCCGCTCAGACAGTATTTGACACTAAAGCGACGATCCAGATTTTCAGTCAACCGAAATTTGACTTATGAGTAAAATAAACGAAAAAACCAAACAAAGCAATAGAGAAACATTGCCTTATACGCAGCCTCCAACCGATCTTATGCTTGATCATAGGATTGATCCAAAAGCATATAAGGTCTATGCCGCGCTGCTGTCATTCAGAGATTTGAAAACTCTTAAATGTTTCCCTGGCATTCCAGCTATCCATAAGCGTTCCGGCATCTCTGAAACCTCCGTCAAAAGATCACTCAATGATCTTGAAAAGTTTGGTTGGATGCAACGGTTAAAAAGAAAAGGCGAAGTCAATAATTACATTCTTTATTTTTCCCTGGATGAAATGCCTAATGGTGAGAAACCTCAAACCTATGAACAATCTAAAGAAATAGATTCTCGGCTTTTAAATAAAAAGCGTGAAGAAATAAAGCAGATTGATCGCTCTGGTAACAAAACAAAGCGATCTTCCAAAAAAGACAAGGTGGTTTCAATTTCATCAAGAAAGCTCGAAAAAAAAGCTGCGGTGATTGAAGATAACAAAAAGAATTCTCATTATCGTCCGGATATTTATGGAGACAGTCCTGAGATTGACATGGACGATCCTAATTATGGCTCTGATGATGCTCTTTATGCTCAAGAGTTAGCCGATCCTGACTCTTATCTGAATTTCTTAATGCGTCAAGATCAAACTCCATCTGAAAATAATTAATTTTTATTTCTTAAAAAGAGAGAGCGGTTTTTTCTTCTTTTGTAGCTGCTGCTCAGAGCAGCTTTTTTCTTTTCTAGTTAATTTCTTTTTTTTAAAACCAATCTAGTTAATATATATAGTTAGTGGGTCAAATTGGTCTGGGTAAAGGCGCGGTTTTGACCCTAGTAGTAAGGTCAATATGACCCTAGTAGTAAGGTCAATATGACCCTAGTATCTGACAACAGTTATCACCATGATTGCTCCGAGCCAGCATCATTTCTTTCCGGTTGTAAAAACATTTGGTTACACATATCTGGAAGATGTGTAACCTCTGCTGCTTTCGACCGGAAAATTTTCGGTATCCGATAATAAGACTTTTATGATACCTCGCAGATGACGGGTTTTTATAATAGGTTTTGATGAACGAAATTTTGTAACAGCCAATAGATACGCGGTTTTCCGATAGTAAGTATCTGATAAACGGGCTTTTATGATACCTCGTAGATGGAGAGTTTTTGCAGCTTTGCCGCTCTCGATCTCAGGCTCCTGGTTGAAAGCAGCAGCCTTTTTCATCAGGTTTTCCATTAAATCCATATCAAAATCAGTCAAAACCGCTCTCTGCTCTCTCTTCAAATTCGATAAGTCTTTTATTTCTATAAAGATCACTTTTTTACCGGCTGAAAACTGTTGAAAAATTCACTCAATCCATCACCTTTTATCACCAATTTGCATATACAGACAGTCGGTTTTAATGCCATAAATCTTCTTTGATTGGCTTTGGACGGTTTTCGGGCGTTCAACGTCTGCAAGCTGCTGAATGATAAACAGTTGGTGTTCTTTGTCTGGTTTTTTCTCAGTCATAATTCATCAAAGAAAATCAAAGAGAATCAGCCAAGTCATATCACGATTGAAATACAGCTTAAAATAAGACTGCTGCTCTATTTGTTTACGGTAGAATCTGCGGTAAAATACGTAGAGATTCTCAGAAAACACGCTCCAGATAAAGGCTGGAGCAAGCAAGGATGAGGAGCTTTTCCGGCTTTTACAAGGCATCGGAAGCGGCTCCTCTTTTTGTTTTAATCAATAGATTCTTAGGAGAAAAAACATGGCTAACAATGAATTACAGGCAGATCTCGAAATCGGCGGAGTTGACCAGGCGATTGGCGATCTGAAAAGAAAGCTGTCCGGCAGTTTTGATGATCCTAAAATCGGATCGGGATTCACGAAAGGACTCAGATCGGAGATTGGGCTGGCTGACACCAAAGCCAAGCAGCTCAATAGCTCTCTCAAAGAGGTGGCTGGCACGTTCGGTCTTGCCTTTGGCACTGCCGCTGTCGTCGGCGGCGCTCTCAAATTTTTGAACGATGCCAAAACCGCCTCATTAGAAAACGTAAAATCCAATCGGCTGCTGGCAAGTTCAGCGACGGAAGCCGGTAAAGCCTATGCTGATCTGGCTGACGAAAACGAGAGATTTGCCAAAGCCGCCAGTCTCTCCACCACCGAGAGTGCCGGATTGCTGTCAAAAATTCAGCAACTGGCGACATTCTCCGGCAAACCGGAAAACTCCGAATCACTACAAAAGGGCTTTCTGGATCTCGGAGCAGCCAAAGGCATTGCCGGACCCGATCTCCAGAATTTGATCGGCACCATTCTCTCCGGTCAGGATGAGGGATTGAACCGGCTCGGCTTGCCGGATCCGTCAAAGATTTATGAGGCTTACGGCAAGCAGATTGGAGTGGCTGGAGACAAGCTCAATCAATTCCAAAAGGTGCAGGCAGCCACCAATGCCGTTTTGGAGAAAGCGGCTGTTTTTGCCGGTGCCAACAATGATCGGCTGGAGACTACTGCCGGTAAGGCTGAAAGTGCCTCAGCAGCCACCAAAGAGCTTTATACGAATTTCGGCAACGCTCTGACAAATTCCATCGAGTTTCAAAATGCTCTCTCTACTCTCAACGGATTGCTCGAAGCCGTGAGCGTGAATGCGCCGAAAGTCAGAAAGGCTTTAGGAGACGGAGTTTCACCGAGAGATGTGGCAATTCAAGAGGGAAACAAACCTTTCAATCAGGTGATGGATGCGGTAGGTGATTTCACTTCACCGGTCGGCGCGGCTCTCGGTTTCGGATTCGATGCCATTACCGGAAAAAGCACCACCGAGGCTGTCAATAACTTTTACAATTCCATCGGCGGCACTCACAAAAGGAGAATTGATCAGCTCACACAAACTTTTTCAGCCGATCTGAAAGACGTTAAAAAACAAACTGACGCGGCGGTGGATGAAAAAGGAAAACTGGCTGGCAAAACCTTTATTGCGAACTTTGATTCGACCGTTGAGGGATTGCTCAATCCGGCTAATAAAGGCGTGGAGAAAACCAAAGCCACCGTTGCCGATGTCATCAAACTCCAAAAGGATCTTGCTGCTCACCTGGATGAGCTTGGCGGCAAAGGATCGGATCAGGCAAAAGCGGCTCAGGCGAAAATTGATCAGGTTTATCGCGCAGCCATCGCGTCCGGACTTGAATTTCAAAAGGCTCTTTCCACATTCAACTCAAACGCAGTGGATCAGTATCTGGCTTACGGGAAAGCCAGGATTGCGGCTGAGAACGCCGGAGAGGACGGGGACCGGATAAAAGTTATCAGAGAGCAATCGGAGCTGGAGCTGGCTGCCCTCGGTGAAAAGATCAGGCTCGTCAAAGAGCTGAGTAATGAACAGCGCAAAGCTCTCTCGCCGGATGAGCTGCAAGGCGAGAAAGGCACCACGCTGGCTCTTGAGACGATTGAGAGCGTCAATAAATTGCTTTACCAGCAGGAGATCTTGAGGCTCGAAACTAAAAACAGGATCAATGAAGAAACTGAGAAAGAGCTGGAAAAAGCAAGGGAGCTGGAAAAAACTTATAAATCAACTTTTGCCGGTCTTTACCAGAAAGCCAGTCCTGATAATCCGTTTGTTCAAGTTTTCACCGATGCGGATAAGGCTCTGGATGATCTTAGAGAGAATCTCAAAAAGTTTTCGCCGGAGATCCAATCCGCAGCCAAAGCCTTGCAGCAACAGATCAACAGTAACAGCCTCTTTTCGGCAAGAGTTGACAATGATCTGGAAGTTTTCGATCTGAAAGAGAGAGCCAGAGAGCTGAGAAATCCAAAACTGCCGAAAATCGAGGATACTCAAAAGTTTTTCAGCGAGTTTATTGAGAAAGGATTAAAGCAAATTCTGGATCAAAACGGTGGAGCCGCAGCCGTCAGATATAACCTGACTGGAGACGGCAAAACCACCCAGGGTTTCTCTCAGAGCAAAGCCGATCCTTATACGCGATATAATTCAAATATCTTTGCAGCAGGAAAAAATCCAGACGGCAGCGATAAATTATTTACTGCCGGTTTTTCTCAGAGCGATGGCAAAGGCGATCTTTTCACAAACTACCACTCGAACATTTTCAGCGATTCTGAAGGCAATCAATACACTGCCGGATTCTCCCAGAGCAAGCGGACTTTTTCCGATTTAACTGAAGCTGAGAAAAGTCAGTTTTTTGATAAATCTCAGTCGCAGGAAAACCAGGGAGTAAACCAGAGATTGCAGGAGCAATTTCAGATCATTCAGTCACAGGCTTTCACGCCTGAGCAGCAAGCCTTAGCTGACAGTAAATTCATTGCTCTGACAAAAGGGCTGGATCCCAAAGATCTCTCCAAACAACTAAGAGAAGCGGCGGGTCTTGCCAACGAAAGAGAGGCTGATCGGCGTGTCAAAAATGAAGCTAAATCTCAGTTCTTGCTGCAGAGCATTAGTAACAAACTCTCAGAAGGCACGATTAAGGTTTCCAGCGGCGAAACGCCTGTTGTAGATATTGAGATCAGAGACGCAACTTTGACAGCCACTCAAAATGCACTTGGCACCAGAGCAACCAGTAGGGATGCAGCGGGCTTATACACCCTGTAACGTGTGGCAGGGTTAAATCAATAATATGGCAGATCCAACACTTTCAAAAACAACTATTGACTTGCTGACCCTGGAGGTAGCTCAGGCTAATATTTTTTCAGCCATGATTGCTGAAAAAATAGGTTCCGAGGATCTCAGTAATGATGAACGTGCATTCTGGCTGCAAAAGCAGGAAAACCTGCTGAACTACTCAAAGGAGGTGCTTGCTGTCGCTGAGGTTTGGTATGAACTGCGAAAGGAATTAAATTTGATCATGGAGCCAGTCCAGGAACTCTCCGAAATAATTCAATAAACCACATTTCGATTAAAAGGCTCCGGCTCCTCCTGGTAAGTGATGGAGCCTTTTAATCTCTCTGTGATCCATCTCATTTTCGCAAAGTCCCGATCAGGAAAATAATCAGTTGCGGTTTGCCGGTCGAAGTCATCTGAGAGCATTTCCACCAGCTCCAGCAGCTCTGTATCGTCGGACCGGAAAACTCCATGCTCCAGGACTATTTCAGAGCTGTTTATTTTTGCTTTGATCATGATTTTATAAACGACAAATAGCCTCTGATTTTAAGTTTTGATCTCAAACCAGAGCCGATCTCGATAATTTTCTTGAGAGGTTGGATGCTGGATCGTTTTCACTGTTTTCTCTTTCACCATCAATTTGAGGATTTTTTCCACCTCTGGTCTGGAGATAAAAGTTTCCTCGGATATCTCCTCAATGGTTGCCGCAAAGCTCCTCAAGGCTCTCAAAATCTTTTTCCGCTGCTCCTCTTCGGATTCAAGGGAAAGCTGCCGGATCTGTGTGATCGCGTGATCAATAATCGCCGTCTGGTTTGGAAACGATCTTTTCAAATGAGTCAGAATCTGGCAGCAGTAAAGGCTCTCGCCTCTTGGACTCGTATCTTTTTGATAAAGATAAAATCTGGCTGAAAAGTTCTTATCGTCAAAAATTTCTTCGATTGATGGATTACTCATTTTTGGGAATTAAGACAGTGAAAAAGAGCTGTCAAAATAAATCGGCAGCTCTTAATTAAAATCTGACTCTCTTTTAGACGGCAAATAAAGATCCTTCGTCCATCATCTGTTTATAACTCGGCTGCTCCAGAGCGTTTTTCAATTCGATCAGCTCATCAAACTTTCTGGCTTTGCCGGTGTTATTGGAAGTTAGAGCCGCTCTTGCAATGTCATAATACTGAGTTTCAAAGGAGACGTAACCAATTGCCTGGATAAGAGTCTGGTTTCCGGTCTGCTGCGCGATCAGCAAAAGATTCTCCAGCTCCTCTCCGTCTTTGGTTTTTTCCGCTCTTTCAATCGCCGCTTGATATAAGCTTTCTTTGGTAGCGCGATCCGTGTCTGAAGCCGTCGCTGCATGACGTAAAACCACCATCTCGGAGTAAAGCAAATCTTTGCGCTGGATCATCTCCTGTTTGCGCTGCTCTCTCAGATTGGCAACTGCCGAGTCCCGATCCTCTTTGACGGCGCGGACCTTCTCGGATTTCGCGCCGCCGGTTAAATCAGAATTCAGTTTGATTGCCAGGGATTCTTTTTCATACTTGGATTGAATTTGATCCATCTGCTTTTTATAATTTTCGACGCTTATCATGATATTTCTCCTTTTGTTCTCTAAAGTGTTTTTGCCCTTCAAAATTGTTACCGGATAAGGTTTGATTTTACTCAATTCCATCTAAGGCTCTGACAGCATCATCAAAGGAGCTGCCCAGATCCAATGACTGTACGGCATCCTCAAATTTGCTCACATTTGCCTCAGCCTTTATGCCTTTTTCAGATTCTTGAGATCTACCAGGCATATCGTCAAAAAACTCCTGCTCTTGATCTTTGAGAGTCTCCAGCTCGGATTGCAGATCTTCGACATGAGAGCGTACAACCTCAATCTTCTCTTTTGCTGTTTTTACAGCTTTGCGTGATGCCGTGTCCATAATTTTTATCCTTTGGTTTTCTTGCCTAAAATTGCCGTCTCCAGATATTTCAGATAATTTTGAGTGTTTTCAATCGGTGTTTCTACCTGCTCCTCGATAGCTCCGACACAATACCGAAAACTGTTGATTTTCGTTTTGGCTCGATAGATAGAAATTGCAATGCCGATTTTGCAAATGCCATCGTCAAATTTTCGGACGGTTTCCCTGGCATCCTTGTCCTTTTGCGTGATCTTATTTCCAGTCCACTTGTGATAAAAGATGAGAACATCGTCAGTCGTTCCTATATCTTCTAAATCATCAATCAATATGTGGGTAACTGGCTGTCCAGTCAGCAAGTCCAAAGCTCTCTCAACCGCATCCTGAAAATCTATCTTATTTAGAAAACACCATAATTCCCATTTTTCGAGTTTTTGCACCGGCAGCCTGCAAGTCTTTTGCCTGCGTAACCTACGGCTTGGATACTTTTTCTCACTGGGTAACTGGCTGTCCAGTATTATATTATTCTGGGTAACTGGCTGTCCAGTGGGCTGGCTGTCCAGTGTGGGTAACTGGCTGTCCAGTGATTGGCTGTCCAGTTGTCCAGCAATTTCGATTTTCTCCGGTTGGTTTTCAGATGGCAGCGGCAGCGAATTAGTTTCGATTGCCGGCGCGGATGGCAGCGGTTTTCCCTCTTTCTCTTTTGCTGCTTTCCACATTTGAGTAAAAGGTGATCCTTTGCTCTCGCTCATAATGAAACCTCGCTCATGGCGCTATCTACCAGCTCCACCGGAATGTTTTTGATCGCTCCGAGTTCTTTCATTTTGTAGAGGTAGCCGCAGACTTTTAGGATTGAACGGGGAACGCCTCCGGTTTGATCACAGATGGCTTTTAGAACTTCATCAGAGAAAGGATTCTGGATCCGCGTATATTCACATCGTTTTTCGATCATTTCCTTTGCCTCCTCAAATTCGAGCGGCAGTAGATTTGACTGAGTAATAATCCGAGATTTGAGCGGTTTATTAACCTGACGTTTCAAAATGCTTTCCATCTCCATCGCGCCGGCAAGAACGATCTGCACGAGCTTCTCAGTATTGGTTTCAAAATTTAAGATCGCTCTGAGCAGCTCAAAGTGTTTAGCTTTCAGATCCTGAGCCTCATCAATGAATAAAACCACATTGTTTTCCTTTTCATACTCGGACACCAGAAACTGCTGAAAAGCTTTCTGCTGGTCAATCATTGATCGTGCGGACTCGATCTCAAACTCATCACAGATATTTTTGAGCATGGAAAACGGAGATGGAAAATTCGGCATGGTGATCAGCTTGGCATTGCAGTCCTCCAGCGCGCTGTATTCAGCGTAAAGAAACCGGAGAATAGTTGATTTACCAAAACCAATATCACCGACAATACAGGTCAAGCCTTGCCTGGTATCAATCACATAGCGTGATTTATTGACAACCGCTTGCAGGGAATCGGTTAAATATAAGCTATTTGGATTCGGAGATGTTGAAAATGGAGTAAAACTTTTGGTCATAATTCTAGCGTTATAACACAAAAGAGTTAAATTTAGTATCAATTATTCACATTTTTATAGAAAGAACAGAAATTGGAGGTTAAAGCATGTTGGATTCTCGAAAAATAATAAGGCTCGATAGTTTCCCATCGAGCCTTAAAATACTGATGATACGCTGGAGTTAAATTCATATTATTAGCACTCATGAAAAGAGCAACTCTCTGGCTGCTATTTTTAAGATTGGATGGAAAAGCGTCGGCTCTTTGTATGTCTGATTGCAATTAAAAGAGTCCTTTCAGGCGGCAAACAGTTGCCGATCCGCCGCAAGCCCGCGCACCCGTCAGATCAACAGGAAATTGAACCGCTGCGCCGCTTCGATAATCGGAAATCAGTTTTAGAAACTCTTTATGAAAATTAAAGTCCGGCTGCATCATCAATAATTCCAAATCGTTGGAAAACACAACAGAACCTGGAATGGGAAACGACGCGGAATAGACTTTCAATTCACGCCCGTTCCTGATTGCCAGCCTCAACTCGGAATCGCTGAGGGTCTCGATATTTTCAAAAATAAAACTATTTATTTTTGGCATTATTTTAGAACTTTGGATGGATTCAAACGGCACTCTGAAATTTAACTTTCATTGCTTTTTGTCTTTGATGGTCTGCCACGCTCCTGTTTGGAAACAAGTTCCAGATCAGTTTCCGGTATTTGCCAGTAAATGCCGATAGGACTTTCATTTCTTATAGCATTTGGAAATTTATTGTCACGGCAATACGCACTGATTGTTGAGACAGCTATTCCCGTTTTTTGCGATGCTTCTTTTACAGTTAACATTTTTACCTTTTCACCTTTCATTTACTAAAAATAGCAAACCTGCTTATTTATAACAAAATTCAGCAACCATAGCAAATTTATCTTGACTTGTTCAGCAACCCTGCTAATATATTAAATAGCAACCCTGCTAAATTACTAAAAGGAGTCAAAATTAAATGTTAGAAATCAGAAATACAGAAAGATTCGGCAAAGTGATCGCCGGAGCTTTGAGCAAAATCGAGCAAACCACCAAAGACGCTTCAACCAAAAAACGCTGGATTCGCGCAATTGCCAAAGCGGTTGTTGAGATCGAGCAAAACGGCAGCTTTATGACCTGGCAGGAAGAGGAAAATTCCTTGCTGATCTGGTCACAGCGCAGCAATCAGATCTATTCGGCAAACGGCATCTGCCAGTGCCGCGCGTTTGAAGAGGGATCGCCCTGCTTCCATCGCGCAGCAGCTCGCCTGGTTCGTCTTTACATGGAGCCGGATGCAGCAGCTGCGGTCGAGCGGTCGGCAACAGCCGAAGAGATCCCGTATCTCAAGCCAACGGTTGAGATCAAAGCCGAGCGCATAGCCGGCATCAGGATCAACTAAAAACGAAAAGCTTTCCTAAACCGCCAAGTTATAGGAAAGCCTCTCTAATTCAACCGAAAACTTAATTCAGGAGAATTACACTAATGCAAAATATAGCAATAAACAAAGTTAAATTCCAGAAAATTTACGCATCAAGGTTTATGACCTTGATCTTTTTTGTCGTCAGCTTTGAGATCTACGCGCTCGTGATGATCTTTCTGGGAGGTGGGCGATGAAACGAAAGCCTAAACAGCAGCGAGTTTTTGATAATTGCGTTGAGGCTTTATCAAACAAAATTATCCAAACAATAGAGAAAATGCCGCCTAAAAAATGGCAATCTTTTCTGGATAAAATTTTAGAAGTCAGAGAGCCGTATCAGGATGATCCTGAGATGTGGAATTTTTTTACAGAGATACACAACTGGGTAGAGCAACTTATTGAAAAGGAGACGGCGAATGAAAAACAAAAGTAAACAGATGGATGCCAAAGTTTTACAGGCATTAGAAAAAATCTCTGTAATTTTTGAAGGTTTTAAGAATCTTTCGGCGCAAAACAAAGAAACATTTTTTGCCACGTTAGAGGCTGAGTTTTATGACTTAATCACTGAAACAGACGGGCAAGATCCCGAACTCGAAAAATTTTTGCTTACCCTGCGTGATTTATTCAAATCAGAAATTTTCGCCGGTTGAGAATATGGAAAATAAAATCTGTTCGCGCATCTGAAACAAACCTAAAACCAGCAGCAGCTCCGCGGAGCTGCTGAATTCAAAATCATGAAAAATCAAAATCAATTACCGGCTGCCCATCTGTTTTTTGATCTGCTGGATCCGTCCAGTGATCTTTATATCTGGGAGTTGGAGACGAGCGGCAAGTACGAGGAGGAAACGATCCAAAGCTACACCTGGGAGCAGCTGCTGGAGATCAGTCTCAAAACTCTGCTGCCGGCTGAGAGGCGAGATGCTAAAGCTAAAATTGCCGGATCGCTCAGAAAGTTTTTAGGCAGGATGGAGAGCCAGGATGAATAATCCTGGCTTGTCTGTATTGGCACAAGATATTGGTTTGAAAGCGAGACACAATATCTTGCGCTTTATTTCAGCCGAAGAGCCGCGGTCGAAGCCGGAGAAAATACAATATGCGGTATGAACGGCTAAAATGGGTCAAAAAATCATACACATAATGCCAGTTATCGGATGCGGATCCGATAATGATCCCTGCCGGATCAACGTATTTTCAATCAAAAACCGACATTCAGCAGTAGTCTTTTTTAGACTCATATTTGCCTTGAATTCACGTTTCAGCCTTTATTTATCAGCTTCGTTTTT
>MWWK01000192.1_pt1 | contig 11354 bp, 10 predicted proteins | sample 1047241 | NCBI WGS metagenome assembly MWWK01 (sample SAMN06349964, study PRJNA376086) | soil metagenome | isolation source: BG12-3 sample Antarctic (ecotone) soil | place: Antarctica | reverse complement strand
TCGGAATAAAGCATTTTGGCGAGTTTTTGACTTTTTAAAGCGCCGTATATTTGATAGCTCAAAAGCTCGTAAAATCTTTGCGCGGTCGGCGTGAGTTCTTTCAGATAATCGTAATTAAGCGGTCGTGTCGGAGCGGAATCTAGAATTTCTCTGTAAAGGTCGTGAAGTAAAATGTAAGTTGCGTCCGCCTTGTCGCCATTCGGTAATTGCTCGCCTGTAAAAACTATTCCGTAACGAGTGTCGGCTATTTCGATGTTCTTTTCTTCACCCGTAACGGTTTTGTAAGTGAACTTTGCCGTGATTGCTGTAAATGCGTTTTGGAGCAAAGCCTTCTTGATGGCGTTGGTGTTTTTGTCGCCCGTTCCCGTTTGTCTGGCTATTTCGCTCAAACTTCCAAGCCTGATGAGTTTCGGAACCGGTTTTCCCGCTGCTTCGAGTTTGCGGTTAATAATCAGGGTGTCAAGCTTGTAGGCTAACGGGCTTGGCTGTCCGTATTTGCTGTTATGGGTAACTTCCCATTTCGTTTTAAGCCCGCCTCTATCGTTTTTGATTTTTATGTCAATTGAGATTTCGCCTTTTTTAGAAAGCCGGTGGATTGGGAAACGAGAAAGCGCAGTTTCGCTTCTAATGATGTCTTTCGGAATAATTTCTAAATCTGCATCTGACATTTCAACAATAATTTACCTTCTGAACAACAACAAACGCAACGCGCGTCCTGTTGTTGTTGTTTTTAAAGTAATAACAAAGTAAGAAGTAAGCGTCCGATAATATCATTAAAATCAACAGTTTAATGACTGAATTGTCTCTATAAACAAGGCGATTCGTCTCCACAAATAAGGTTGCTAGTCTCTACAAATAAGGTGTCGCGTCTCCACAAATAAGGTAAGATGTCTCTACAAATAAGGTCTGCGTCTCTCGAAATAAGGTAGCTAATTCTATAAAGTGAAACAAAACCGTAACTGCTAAATACACAATAAGTTTTTAAGTTAAAACTTATTTATGTTTTTACGCTTTTGTTAATTTACGGGGAATTTCTCCTCCAGCATTGACAAGACTTCTTCCCTCATCTTCACCCGTTTTAGAGCGCATTGACTTTTGATCCTAGCGTGAAGTGAAACGGGGATATCAATAGTAAATCTGGCGGTCGTTTCCTTCTCCGGTTCGTCTCCGTTTGCGGTTAAATTTGCGCCTTGCGAAACCCAGTCGTCTGCGGAAAGTTTTTGGGCGTTGGTCTTACTAGGCTTGGTTGACATTGTAACTTTCTTGCTCATTTTCCATTAGCTCCATTATCTCGTTTATTAATGATTCGATCTCTTGGCTTGCCTGATTTTCTGTACCCGTTTCTAAAACGGTTTTTCCTATTGCCGCGCTTTCGGCAAATCCAACTCGTTGGCAAATGTGCGCTTTCAAAACGGGTAAGTCATATTCAGTCAGCGTTTCGACGACATCGCGCCCGATAGCCGTATTTACGATTTTACGATTAATCACAAAAGCGGCTTTAAGGTTTTCCTTAAAAACTTTAACTTCCGTAATCAAATCGACAATTTCTTTTGCCGCCCAAATATCATACGGCGACGGCTGAACCGGAATAAGTATTAAGTCGCTCGCTAAAATTGCCGACCGCGCAACGTCATAAACTCGCGGCGCGCCGTCTATCACTACGAAGTTAAAATCCGCGCCGATTTTTGGCAGCTCTTTGTGCAGAATCGCCTTCGGCATTCCGATAACCGAAATCAGCGCGTCATCGTTTTCATCGCGGCTCGCCGACCAATCGAGCGCGCTTCCTTGCGGGTCTGCGTCGACGAGCAAAATTTTCCGGTTCCGTTGAGCTAGAGCAGTAGCTAAGTGAACCGCAAGCGTAGTTTTTCCGACTCCGCCTTTTTGATTTAATAATGAAATTATCATTTAAGTTTTTAAGTTTTTGTAAATTTACGATTACACGCAAAATCGTAAATGTTTCCGGTGTAGTTGGTCAAGGCGAAAAAGAACTTATAGCAAAAGCGTAAAAACTTATTTAAGTTTTTACGCTTTAGTGTTTTTGTAACGTATTGAAAAAACATGATTCATTAAGCCGATGATACAAAATCTAATGATATAAAATGATTTCTTATGTTAAAATAGGCTCTCTAAAGACAGTCTTTGAGGGTGTAACTATGGAACTGACAATTTTGATTTCCGAACAAATTGGAAGTATTTTGCAAAAACGGGCAAAAGCGAACGGGCGTGATATTAACGACTTGGTTAAAGACATCGTAGAAGACCAAGCATTAACGCCAACGCTCGACGAGTTGCTCGCTCCCGTGCGTAAAGATGTTGCCGACAAAGGCATTACCGAAAATGAGATTGATGATTTTATGTATTCGCTTCGTAAAAAAGTTAAAGACGAAAAGGGAATTGCCGAGTCTTAATGCCTCAAGACAAAATAAAAGCAGTTTTTGACTGCAATATCATTTGGCAATCTTTTTTCTTTGGCGACGGTGTTGCGGCGAAGTGTAAAAAGATGGTTGATAGTGATGTTGTTACGCTTTTTCTAAGCGCGGAAGTGCTTGGAGAAATGCGCGAAGTAATGACCAGACCGGAGTTTTTAGCCAAGTTTGAAACTGTTACCGAAACGATGATTGAAAAATATCTTGAGCAGCTCGCTAAGAAAAGCGTTTTCATTCGCTCTGTTCCAAAGAAATTTACTCTTTCCAGAGACCGAGACGATGAGCCGTATATCAATTTAGCCATTGAAAGCAAAGCTGATTATATCGTTACTCGTGATAATGACTTACTAGATTTAATGACCGGTTTCGGTGATGACAGTAAAGAATTTCGGCAGAGATTTAAATCGTTAAAGGTGACTGAGCCAATCGAGTTTTTGAAAATCGTAGAAGAAAGGACGAAAAAGATTTAGCCGCAAAACCTTTATTTTTTTATCGGACGCGAGTTAAATCTGGGCATCTTCAAAAATGTTTCCGCATTGTTTTCTCTAATTGTCCTTTAATAATCTTTTACTGGATTTCTTCTATTTCGATTTTCGGGTTTCGGGAAATGCGCGACGGAAAGAAGTTACTTATACAAAAGTATCGTCTCTGTGACAGATTTGTAATTCGATAATTTCTGCTGGGTTATTTGCTGTCCACATGAAATCTATAAATCTTAATGGTTTGCTTTCTCAATTGGCTATTGATTACTTTTCCCCTTTTCTTTTTGACTGACTGCGCGTAACAATGCTTGAACGTAAATAAGAGACTTTTTCTGACGGAGAAACTTGTATTTCACTCGTTATGTTTTCAATCATCGGATATTTTTTCAGCACCAAAAGCGTTAACTTTTTGTTGAGAATTTCCCAATAATCTACCTTGTTCGGGTAATTGTCGAGAAAATCTTCAATATCTTTAGCTATTGCTCGAAAGTCAGGATACCTGCTCTCTGATATGCCGTTTTCATACTGGAGGTGAATTTTAATGTTTAGATTGTTAACCTCCGACTGATGATTCATCTTGAAGTCTTCAATCAGGAAAGAAAACTCTTCTGTCAAAACATTAGAATTTTCACGTTTGGAAACTGTCGCCTGTTGAGCGGTTGTGCCTTTACCTGTAAACTCGGATTTTTGCGCCCGAACCGGGATTATAAACAAGGTTAAGACGATTGCTGAAAAAAGTGTTTGTCTCATATTTGCAGAATAACTTAAAAGTTTCTCAACTCGTGAAAATATATTTAGGGCGTCCTTAAATTTTATTTATTTCATAAACTTGTCAATCATTTGTCTGCAAGTTAGATTTAAGTGCGATTCATCCGCAAAATTTGATTTTCTCTTTGGCGCTGTAAAACTTGTGACGAATTTACCGAGGAAACTGTTACTGTGTCTCTGCTTTTGTTTATGCGTTACAGCGACAAAGGCACAGTATCGGATTGACCAGGAATAATCGTTAAACCAAACTTATGATTCTTTCTACAGGCACAGTTGTCGGTCACTACAAAATTCTCCGGTCAATCGGCGCGGGCGGAATGGGCGAAGTTTATCTGGCGGAAGACGCGAGTCTCGAACGGCTCGTCGCGCTGAAAGTTTTGCTCGCCGAAGTTGCCGGCGACGACGAGCGCGTTCGCCGTTTCGTGCAGGAAGCCAAAGCCGCTTCCGCGCTGAATCACCCGAACATCTTGACCGTCTATGAAATTGGACAATTTGAAAATCATCGTTTTATCGTTACCGAATATATCAAAGGCGAAACTTTGCGCGACCGCCTGCAAAGAGAACCGCTCGACTTGCGGGAAACTCTCGATGTCACTCTGCAAATCGCCCACGCGCTGAACGCCGCGCACTCGGCGGGAATCGTCCACCGCGACATCAAACCGGAAAACGTCATGCTGCGCGACGACTCTCTGGCGAAAGTTCTCGATTTCGGGTTGGCGAAGCTGACCGAGAAGAAAACCGAAATCTCCGAATCGGAAGATGCGACCCGCGCGCAGGTCAAAACCACGCCGGGAATGGTGATGGGAACCGCTCGCTATATGTCGCCGGAACAGGCGCGCGGCAGGGAAATTGACGCGCGTTCGGACATTTGGAGTTTGGGCGTTGTGCTTTACGAAATGCTGACGGGGCGTACGCCGTTTGCGGGCGAAACGACGAACGACACCATCGCGGCGATTTTGACCGGAGAACCCGCGCCGCTCGACAAAAACACGCCGCATGAGCTGCAAAGAATCGTCAGAAAAGCTCTGCAAAAAAAGGCGGACGAGCGTTATCAAACCGTCAAAGACTTTCTGCTCGACGTAAAAAATCTGAAGCGCGAACTCGAATTTTCCGAAGAACTCGAACGCTCGCACATTCCGTCTTTTGCAAAATCGGCGCACGTTAGCACAACGCAGCCAAATGAAAATGCAACATTGATTTATCAAGCGGCGATTTCGACCCAGGACGGCGTTGCCGCCCAATCGTCGGATTCGATTAATAATAATTCGCATCAAACTTCAAGCGCGGAATATGTTGTCGGCGAAGTCAAAAAACATAAATTCCTATCGCTCGGCGCGCTGGCGATTTTGCTGCTCGTCGCCGTCGGCTTCGGCTACACGTTTATAAATCGCTCGTCCGGCGGCAGCATCAATTCGGTGGCGATTATGCCGTTCGTCAATGTCAGCAAAGACCCGAACACAGAATATCTTTCGGACGGCATCAGCGAGAGCTTGATTAACAGCATGTCGCAGTTGTCGCAACTGAAAGTCATCGCGCGCAGTTCGACCTTCAGGTACAAGGGCAAGGAGATTGACCCGGAGGAGGTGGCGAAGACGCTGGGTGTCGGGGCGATTGTGACGGGCAGAGTCGTCCAGCGCGGCGACGAGTTGCAGGTGAGCGTCGAGTTGATGAACGCGCAAGATAAGACGCAGATGTGGGGCGAGCAGTACAACCGGCGGGCGGCGGACTTGCAGGCGGTGCAGGCGGAGATCGCGCGCACGATCTCGGAGAAGTTGCGGCTGCGGCTGACCGGCGCGCAGGAGCAGCAGGTCACGAAGCAGGCGACGCAGAACCCGGAGGCTTACCAGCTTTACCTGACCGGACTGTTCTATGCTCGGAAGGGAAACATCGAGAACAACAAGAAGGCGCTCGACTATTACAATCAGGCGGTGGCGCTCGACCCGAAGTTTGCGCTCGCCTACACCAGTATGGCTGTAACCTCTTCCAACCTCACGTCAAGCGGAGCTGATCCCAGAGAGATGCTGGCGAAGGGGCGGGCGGCGGCGCAGAAGGCGCTGGAACTTGACGACTCGCTCGCCGAGGCGCACGCTGCGCTGGCAATAATCAAACGGGATGAGTGGGATTGGTCGGGCGCGGAGAACGAGTTCAAGCGAGCCATCGAGTTGAATCCGAATCTGGCGGCGGCTCACGGCAACTATGCGCTTTATTTATCACTGATGGGGCGGGCGGCGGAGGCGCTCTCGGAGATCAAACGCGCGCAGGAGCTTGACCCTCTCAGGATCGCCATTAAATCAGGTGAGGCAAGTATTTTATACTACGCGCGCCGGTATGATGAGGCGATTCAAGTTTTCCAGAACGTCATCAAGATGCAGCCGGACTACGCCAACGCGCACATCTATTCAGGCTTCGCGTATGCGGCGAAGGGGCAGTACGCGGAAGCCATCGCCGCATATCAGAAGGACATCAGCATTAGCGGTGAGACGCCGAGCACGCTCTGTTTTCTGGGCTACGCCTACGCGATGTCCGGCAAGCGCGACGAGGCGCTCGCCATTCTCAACAAGCTGAAGACGACGAAAGAGCATGTCTCACCCGTCGAGTTAGCTACGCTCTACGTCGGGCTGGGCGACAAAGAAGCCGCCCTTGAGTCGCTCGAACGCGCCTACCAAGCGCACCATCCCCAGATGCAATACCTCAAAGTTCAGCCGCACCACGACGCCCTGCGCTCCGAAGTGCGCTTCGCCGACCTCATGCGCCGCGTCGGTCTGCCGCAGTAAGGCGGAAACTTCACTCGGGTTAGCCAGAGCGTATGATAACTGTGGTAACAGGCACTGAACAACGGACGGAGCAATGAGTTTATACGATTACGCTTCGCGTGCGCGACGGCGACGAACAAGCGCGACGACGGCGACGCGAACAGCCTCTCTAGCGCCGTTTAGTCAGAAAGGAAATCCGGCAGTTAACGACGGCGCGGGTTCGCGCCGTTACAAACAGTTGTCAGTAACCGCAATCATTAAGCAGAAGCGCGCTTTGATTTGGCGTTGGTTTTGTTGGCAAAAAAGGATTTCGACACGGCTCAAACGGCTTTCCAAAATGCCCTCAAATATAAAACGGTAAATACCGCCGACGCGTATAACAATATCGGTGTAATTTTGGCTTTGAGAGCCGATAGGAGGGCGGCGGAAAAGAAGTTTGAAACTGCTTTGCGCGAATCGGGCGGCAATTCATCGAAGCGGAAAATAATCTGCAATTCTGCAAATTTTACCGACAAAATATCAATTAAAATCAGGTGGCAAAGTTGGAATTCAGCCAAGTTAAATAAACGCGAAATTGATAGGATGCGGTTTGATTTTCCGCGCATCTTCAGAAATCAAGGCGATTAATTTGCCAATACCGGCAGACGGGTGAAAACAGTTCGTTAAAGCAAAAATGAAACTTTGAAGCCGCTTGAATCTTTCGAGCGGCTTTTTGTTTGTTACAAATTAAAGCGAGCGGAAAAATAGGAAATTAATTACAGAATAAACGAGCGTTTTGAGGATAAACTATTTTCGATATAATTCATTGATATAATTGTAAAATTGTTTATAAAATAATTCGTCATTACAGGTTTTCATTAAATTTACGAAATGTCACAAAAAACGACTGCCGATTCCAAATCAAAAAAACATCCGCTGGTGAAATCGGAGGTGGGTAACCAAAAACCAAAAGTCATCGGTTACTTGAGAGTTTCAACCGGCGATCAGAAACTGGAAAAAAACAAATCCGATATTCTGCGTCTGGCTAATCATTTGAATTTGGGACGAGTCAATTTTGTCGAAGAAATTGTTTCGGGAAAAGTTTCGTGGAAAAAGAGAAAGATCGCGGAAATTATCAAGGAATTCACCAAAGGCGATACGTTAATCGTGAGCGAACTGTCCCGCTTAGGGCGCAGTATGCTCGAATGTATGGAAATACTTTCGGTAGCCGTCGAAAAAGGCGTGCGGGTTTATGCCGTCAAAGGCAATTGGTCGCTTGATAGCTCGATTCAAAGCAAAATCGTGGCAATGGCATTTTCGATGGCATCGGAGATCGAACGCGATTTAATCTCGCAGCGAACCAAAGAAGCTCTGCGCTATAAAAAAGAACAGGGTATCAAACTCGGCAGACCTCCCGGTCCGGGCAAATCAAAACTCGACCAGTTCCGCCCGGAAATCGAAGCCCTGCTGGCTAACGGCACCACCCAGCGGTTTATCGCTCGCCGTTACCAAACAACCGAAGCGAATCTCTGCAACTGGCTCAATAAAAACAGCCTGCGGGTCAAACAACCGGCAAGTCAGAAACCCTGAAATTTCTATGGTTCTTTTTTACCTTTTGTGTCGGATTACCCACAATAGAGAATTTATCAAAGCAAATAATCGCAATGAACGCGTGTCAGGAAAATTCCGATGTGTATTCGAGAGGGAATTTGATAAGCGTGTTGCCGCCGAGCAGATTTAGTTTCCGGCAGACGTTCGCACGATGATTATCGACGGGAAATCTTCTACCATCAGCACAATTATTTGGTAATCTTTCCCTTTCAATTACCCGCGAAAGCTAAGATGCGCTGTGTCCAAAAGCTCAGCGTCAGACGATTCATTTTCATGATGTGGATAATGTCAGAATGCTCGTGCTGAGTGATCATAAATTGAACAATTCTGGCTGACAGCGAACAAATCCTTTCAGCTAATCTGCTAAATTATAATTGTAGGGCAAAAACTATCGAGGGAGAATCGCTTTTGTTTGAATGAACGAATTTGATGCTCTCCTGTAACCGTATTCGGCTAACTTCTGTTCGACAAACCTTGAAGGCGCGATTATTAAATTACGCTTTTGATGTTTCACCTCTCCATTCCGAAATTACGCGAGCGTTCAATTTCCCGTTCGTGTTTATGTGCGGGCGCATCTTTCAACTTCGGCTCGGTAACTGTAAAGTTTATTGAGATAAATTCTTCAGTTGATTCTCTAGTTCCTGAATCTTCTCGACCGTAAGTTCCTGATTTTTCCTGATCTCCTGCGCGTCCGCTTTCAGGAAAGCCTCGGTCAGGTATTTGTGTTTTATGAGTTTGTCTTGCAGCAGCAGAAAGATTTGAACTAACGTCAGTCTGGACAGCGATGTCTTTTGAATCATCAATTTGAGATTGACGATCTCGACCTTGAATTTGTGAAATTCCTGATTCTGTTTTGCTAAGATTTGGCTGTATTTCGATAACGCTTGGTTGCGTTCCGTGAGTAGCTGATTCTGCTTGATCAGCAATAGATTTTGCCGTTTCAATTCCTCTATTTCCTCGGCTTTCATGATTAGGTTTTTGGGTAAATTCATGCTTGACCTCAATTAAAAATGCCGCGTCCCTTCCTTGGTCATAATCCAAGCCGTTTTTCTGTAAATTTTGAAAAGAATAATCTTTGGCGATGGCTGATGACTTAAACGTGATTTCTTCTTTTTTAAAGCTGAAGCCGTTCATTTTCCCTGTTTTTTCCGAAATATTCGGTCTCACCTGAAAGCCTGAGTTTTGAAGATTTTCAACGAATTCTTTCGTCTGCGGCTTGCCTTTCAAGATTTCATCAATCACGAGCTTTGCCTCGGCGATAGTGGATAATTCGCCGGTGCGCTCCATCAGTTTATATTCGCCGCGCTTTATTCTGCGGTCGCTGTTTTGCCTGAATTCAACTTGTTCGAGTCCGAATTCCTTCTCAATTTCCTTAGTCGCTTGAATCGTTCTCAACGCGAGTTTTGAGTCTGAAACGACTGTCCCGTCATCCCGAATTCTTCCGGCGACAATATGAAAATGCTCATACTCTTTATCGTGATGTTCGACTACCAAATACGGCACGCGCTCTTTTTGAAAATTAAGTTTTTCCAACAGTCTTTCGGCAAAATTAAGTTTCTGTTCTTCATCCAAATGCTCACCGGGTTTAAGAGAAATGGAGATGTGCGAAACCTGATTTTTCACTCCGGGGCGAAGTGCTGAGTAGGCATCGAATTGTCTGGTGATTTCTTCTTTTGTGCCGAAAGTTCCGCCAATAATAATCGGTTCTTTTTCTTTATCAGTTTTGAGAACATAACCGATTGCTCCCTTAGCTCCGCCTGATTTGCCGACACTTGCAATTGCCATCTTATCGCTCCAAAAGTCTTTCGATTGTTTCCTGCAAACTTGATTCCATTCGCTTGACTGAATTCGTGATTCCGGTGGCGTTCTCAATCTCAAAAGTGTGGACTGCTCGCACCAATGAATTCAGATTTTTTCCGATTGCATTGATCTCTTTCACCGCCGCAAAATTCGCCGTTCTTGGCGGAGCTGTCACCTCTTTTCCTAATCCGAGTTGCCGCAAAAATTCCGCTTCTGTTATTCCTGCTCGCTTGGCATTGAGTTGAATTTTGGCGAACTCTTCCGCTGAAAAAAACACGCCAACGCGATGCGTTTTTTTCTTTTCTCCAAGCCTCGGTCGTCCGTTTTTTTTCATTGATTTTTCATCATTTCACACATCATTTCGTTCGTCATAATATCAAGTCCCGCAGGGCAAGCGCACGAACGAGCGAAGCGCGGTGAGTAAGTTTTGCGTTAGTAAAACACTGCTTGCCCTATACTTTAAGGAGAAGTTCATGTTATTTTAACTGAGTTTCTTTGATTACGTCAACTTTTGCAAAAAGACTATTGAAGTATAGGTAAATACGTGAAAAGTTTTTGCTTTGAAATTGAGTTTTACTCGACGGTTTTTCGTGCTTCTTCCTGAATGAAAATTTCGATGATTTCCGAACGAATCGAACCGTCCATTACATACTCTAAAATTTTTAATTGTTGCGGGGTTGCATCTTTATATTCTGGCGAAGAAATAATCTTGGCTTTAGTCGTTGCCCAAAGTTCTTGACGCTCGGCTTCCGGTAAATTATTTAATCGCTCGTTTGCTCGTTCCCAGGCTTCTGCTTCTTCCCTTTTTTTCTTCGCTTTTTCTTCGCTTTTTTTTCGCTCGGCTTCAAACCGTTTTTTTGATTCGATCTCTTTCAAAGAATCAAGATAACTTTGCGGAGTTTCATAACCTTCTTCGACGGCTTTAATAAACAGCCCTGAGACGTTTTTAATCGTTCCTCCCAATAATCGGTATGGGAAGACGGGTATTTCGCGCTCTACGGTTTCCCTGTGGCTTTTAACGAGACTTCTCGCTTTGCTCTCTGCTAGTCCAAACTCTCGCATCTTTGAAACAAGTTTTTCTTCCGCTTCAGAAAACGAAAGTTTAACTTCAGGAACTAGCGCAGGGGTCAGCTCGTCCGGAATGAGTTTAGGTTGAATTGGATTAGACTTAATTTCTTTCGCTCGCGGCAAAGGTTTTCTAGTAGTTGCAAAAGTGTGCTCCCCTTTTGCCTTTCGTCCGGGCGTGTAGCTAAACAACCAGTCTAAACTTCCATCCTCGTCTCGCATTTGCTCGTAACTGATTGACTCGATATATCCACTTTCAAGATGAGGTTTATGGAGTTTATACATCTGCTTTTTCACCTGTTCCCAAGTAAAATGTCTTGCTTGCGGAGCGTAGGTGCAAAATTCGGAATAAAGCATTTTGGCGAGTTTTTGACTTTTTAAAGCGCCGTATATTTGATAGCTCAAAAGCTCGTAAAATCTTTGCGCGGTCGGCGTGAGTTCTTTCAGATAATCGTAATTAAGCGGTCGTG
>MWWK01000191.1_pt1 | contig 11373 bp, 10 predicted proteins | sample 1047241 | NCBI WGS metagenome assembly MWWK01 (sample SAMN06349964, study PRJNA376086) | soil metagenome | isolation source: BG12-3 sample Antarctic (ecotone) soil | place: Antarctica | reverse complement strand
AGCGGGACTGTCACGAAAGGTAACGCCATTTTCAATTAGCCGGTCCGCCGCGTCCGATCTCAAGATGTTGTGCCTTGATCAAGGGAATGTGAGACGATTGCCACTGGGGAAAAATCCCCGGTGTGTAGGCCACAAAGGCGAGCGGCGCGCAGTTTTCGTCGCTCGCCACACCTCTCAGGCAACGGAGAATAAAATTTTTATGAGCACAGTTGAAGAGCCGCCGGAAGAGCAACCGGAAGAGACCGCCGAAGAGACCGCCGAATACTTGGCGCGCCGATTGAATGAGATGCTCGCTCCGATGGCCGCGCCGCCGAAGCCGGTCATCGACGACACCGCATACTTCTTGGCGAAGCAGGCGCATGCCGAGGATGCCGCTGATGAGCGCGGTTTGCGCGAAATGCTCGCCACCCCTACCGATGAATTCAATCGCAGCCAAGCGCGCTTCGACAAAGACTCGGATACAAGGTAGGCAAACCGGAGAGAGAGAGAGGGAGACAGGCAATGTCTCCCTCTCTCTTTTACAATCAACCGCGCCCCGTACTTGGCCGCTATCCGAAGTACCATGACGGGGCGGTTACTTAACTCAGAAAAGGAGACGACAGAAAATGGGTGAAGATTCCAATGATGCCAAAAGGCGTTGAGCACGCAAAAGAGAAAACGGCTGGCGCGCAGATGAAGAAAACTCACGAGCAGGCGAGCGATGCGCGACGGGCGCGGCTCCTGATCGCGGCAGCGTGTGGGAAGATCACTCAGGCGCTTGAACTGAGGTCTCCGGCCGCTACCAGCGCCGCCGATCACGTTCGACTCCGTACCGCACGACGCGAGCTCTCAGACCTGCTCAAAAGATTCGATGAACGGCATGGGCTTGACCGTCGCGCGTGAAGTTTTACGAGTGCTCCGGCCTGAATCTTGCACGCTTATGGACAACCGTTTGGTTTGCCGAACGTGTTTTTCAATTCTCAAATGCTTCGTCGCGGTCGTTTGGTCTCGCCGTCGGATTCTCGGATACCTTCCACCATCGCATCTGCAATCTCGTCGCAAAGGGCGGCGAACTCCTGATCCGATAATTGATCTGAGGGTATTTTCGGGGAGCGGCTGGTTTTCTTTGCGCCGCGCTTCGGCGTCTCGTGTGATTGCTTTTCTGTCTTCTGTGTCTTCACCATTATCTTTTTCCCAAATCTGCCGGCGCGCGTCGGGTCGCCGGCGCTTCAATGCCGCGCGCAAGTTCTTAGCCGATCAGAGGCGTCTCGAGGTGGCGAAGCTCCTCCTGAACGATAACAGTGTTGGAGCGCAAAGCAGGATCGCGGGAATCTTAAAAGTCAGCGAGGCGACGATTTCACGAGACGTGGCGGCCCTTGAACGGCGGTGGCGGGTGAGTCATGGCTGAGGGTATGCCGTGGTATAGCTGAGGGGCTAAAACGCGATTGTGGCGAAGGTTTGCGCCTTGGTGGCGGGTGTCCGCCGGAATGAGGGCTAGGTAGGCGTGGGAGCGCTTTCCTAGCCCTTTGTGTTTAGTGGCCGCGTCTGGCAGCCATGTAGAGGTGAACTTGCAAGGCTGCCGCCGCGTGCTTGCAAGGGACCCGCGCCGGGCAGGTGCAATCGACGATCTTCGCGCCGGCAGCGCGATAGCACAGCACCGTGTAGGTGTTGCCCTTGCTTCCAGTGACCGCGTACTCACCAAATTCAACCATTTTCACTTTCGGGTGTAAGGCTTTCGCGTTCTCGATGGCCTTTGTGAGTTGCTGTTTCGATTTCAGGATGAACATTTAATTTCCTCTCTTCTGTGATGTCCTAACCTGAAAAGAATTATAGCAGGGTGCTATCTTTAATACAAGAGAATAATAGCGGGTCGCCATCTTTTTCTTGAAATAAAGCGGGCGGGGTGCTAATCTTGGGGCATGGCAAACTCTGACTTGACCTCATCGAAGGTAGCGGAGCGTTTAAGCGTGGCACACTCGACCGTGCGTGCGTGGTGCAATCGCGGGCTATTCCCGAACGCGACAAGGCATGAGACTCCCGTCGGATCGTTCTGGCTCATCCCTGAAAAGGATTTGAAGGACTTTAAGCTGCCGACGAAGGGACGCCCGCCGAAGGCCAAGCCCGGCACTGGAAAACGCGCCACCGCGAAACGCAAGCGCGGCAATGGTGCTGTAACTAAGAGAGAGAGAAGAAAGCGATAAAAAATCTAAGTCTGCAAGGCCGACACATGCGTGTGCGGCTCTAAAAGTTGAAAGCCGCGCGTGTTACATGCACGCACGGCTTTCGTGAAATTGATGGTGGGCACTTTCCTAGTTTTGCCGCCTCATCATCTCCTTTTCTCAAGGACCCTCAGTCCAGAAAGGACTACTGATCCACGATGGCTAACAATCTAAGTGACCGCGCGCGTTCTGTCAATAAATGTACGCACGACGGTGCAATTATTCCGCCGGCGCACGCGAGCGAAAGTCCCACCGGCTTCACCGAAGCCGACGGCATCCACGACCAGATTCGGCAGCGAAAATATCAGGCCGACGCCGAAACCCTGAACCTCCCAACCATCGTCCGCCGCAACAGACATGAAGACCCCTACCTGATAATCGACCTCACGACCGTCCAAGATGCAAGACTCTCTTGGGAGGCGCGTGGCCTTCTTGTTTACTTGCTTAGTCTGCCTGTGGATTGGGTCGTTCGCGTCAGCCACCTGCAAAGGCAGGGCGTTGCCGGGCGTGATGCGTTGCACCGGATGTTTCGAGAGTTGCAAGGGTTCGGCTACGTTTCGGGTTTTGGGCGCGGGGAAGAGAGGGAGAGGCAAAAGCGCGGGCGCTTTGGTCAATCTAAGATTCGAGTCTACGAATCACCCGAGCTAAACCCTTACCACTCTAAAGAAGAACCGCCAGTTCCTGAAAAGGCGTTTGTGGCGGTTCATCCAGTTCCTGAAATCCCAGTTCTGGTAAACCCAGTTCTGGTAAACCCGACTCCTTACAAAGGAAATAATCTACAAAGGAGACAAGAAACAAAGAAAACACACACACAGAGACACCTCCGCGCCGCTGGCGCTCCGGATGTTGTTGTGGGTCAAGGCTCAAAATTCTCTCCGGAAGATTGTCAGCGTTACGCCAACCACCTCCATACTTCCGGGCAGGGGATCACAAACCCCGGCGGCTTCGCCACCACCATCTACAAATCAGGCTTACAAGACCACCAGATTGCCTCGTGGTTGGCCGGAGGCGACCCGGAGCGAGTTCAATCCGGCGAGCCACCTGCACCGCAGATAGAGCTAACTACCAACCCGCCGGATTGCCCGGACTGCAACGGCTCGGGGTGGTCCGAGCGAGACCCGCAGAAAAAACTCTATGCTCGATGCCCGCACCCTCGCTTAAAGAAGGAAGTGACAGAAGGGAAACAAGTAGCCTAAAGCGCGTCTGCTCCGGCGAGCGCGTCTGCTAACGGAGTTTATGGCTTATATGGCCCTAACCGTGGGGCCATCAAGTGAACAGCGCGTCTACATCGTTGTTCGACTGAAACCTCTTTGCCTTATTCCGAGTTGAGGGATCGTTCATGTCCATTCGCTTAATAGACCCCTGAGATACGATAGCAATTTCCAAGCGACCAAATTCGTGCCCGTGTTTTTCGGCATACTCGGCTAGTCCCTTTGCCTTAGTCCATGTATCGTCCCGGCCTGCGTCATGCGGATCAATGATGTCGGCTACCAACTCACCGTCCTCACGCCTCACTATAATAAAATCAGGGTAGAAGGGTTTCACCCCCCGATCATCATACGGGATGGCAATTGCCCATTCTTTTCGATCAAAATTGCGTAACCAGCCGACGAAGCCACGCTGATCCATAGCTTCATCGATTACTTTCTTTTCCCAAGAGTTTAGCTTCGTGACGAAATCTCCACTGGCGTCCGCGTAGAGGTGCCCCCGCCATGCCACGCCACGCTTTGGCACGGTTATTTCAGGGGGCATCGTGCGAGAAATCTCAGCGGGCTCTTTGCCTGCTCCTAAAAGGCGGTTGTAGAACTCCCTAGCTGAGCTCGTCAGCTTAGCGACCTTCTTCTTGTTCCGCTTGTATATCTCATCGAACTTCTCCAACGCGACGCGTTTCAGCTCTGGAAGCGTCGCCTTATCTTCCAGAATCTCGTGTAACTCTAACTTCGGGCGCAGCGGATCATTTGCGTCGTAGAGCCGTTTCCAGAACTCTTTGTGCAAGCCTTCACCGGCCCCTAGTACCCGGCCACACCGATCAAACACATCATCCACATTTTCAGGGGTAAGCGGAACTTTAGTCTTTCCCTGCTGCTTAACCACAGCACCGCCGAACTGGACACCTATAGTGGTTATCTCAAGCTCACCTGTCTCTTGTACCCGGGCAACAAACTCAGGGTCCTGTTCTAAGAGGCGCGCACGCGCATTAATCAACACGTCGAGGCAGGCGTTGCGCGCTTCATCGAGCGCTTCACCATCTAATTCATCCACGAGTGTAAGACGAGCAGCCAAGCGCAGCAGGCGCTTTACTGGCGGCACCTCTGGCACCCGCCCGATTGAGTAGCTTGGGAGTGCCTCAATTAACTCGAATGCTTCCTCCATTGCGGCGTCGCGCGGGTAAATAATCACCTCGCGGCCTGAGACAGCATGCGTGCCGAGCCCGCTTTCAGCGTCAGGATTCTGTAGCTCCTTTAGAATCTCCTCGAGTGTTTCGCCCTTGTAATGCGGGAGGAAGAGTTCAACAGTATTTAGGACATCGCTGCCCTCAATCCGGCGAGATAAAGGCGTGCGGATCATTCGACCGATAAGCTGCGAGATGAGCGTATGGTCTTGAGCCTTGCGGAACGACATCATCACTTCAGCGCGCGGGCAGTCCCAGCCGGTAGTAAGACTCATCTTAAAGAGTACGACCCGCACCTCCGACTCTTCTTGAATGCGCGACTGCTCGATTTTCCGAATCTTTCGCCCGCCCACCTCGACCGGGTTGTTCTCCTGGAAGCAATGAGCATACTCATCGTCACTTAAAGGCCCGACCACTCGCTCAATGGTTTGTATCACCTCGCCAAGGTTTGTCTTGGTGAGCACCTTGCGCTCGGGGTAGCCGTCCTCCACCTGGACCACCAACACTGGACGTACTATGTCACTCATATTCTGGCCGCGGCAGTACTTGTCCCATTGCTGGCCGAAATCATGCCACCGCTGCGCCGCCTGCTGAAGTAGCGTCAAGTCGCCCGGGGTGTCATCGCTCGGGGTCTGTACGAGAATTAAGTCCTTAAGTAGCCCCGAGTCGCGTACATCTTCGATGGTGATTTTAACAACGTTCTTACTCCGCTCGGTGCCAGCGAGGAGTTCATCGAAGCGCTGCGGAGTAGCACTCATGCCGAGGATGATCGGCACTCCCGGGGCGGGAAAGTTATCTGCCTCCGAGCCGAAGATAAATTTCTGAACAATCGTTCTCGCCTTGTTTCGCTCTTGCGCAGACTGATGGCCCATTCCGCGGTGTGCTTCGTCGATGACAACGATAAAATCCTCTGGACCCGAAGCAGCCGTATTGGACACTGTCTGCCAGAACGTCCACGTGCGCTTATCGCCCTGCGTGGTTAAAAGCTTTTCTTTGCCGAGTTTACTTGTATTGATGAAATAGACGTGTCCAGGCGTGAAGCGCTCTTGATCGAAAGATGCGTCCACCGGCACAAGCCGCGCCAGAGGGAATGCGTCCGAGGCGCGGAAGATTTTATCCAAGCTCTGCACGTTCAGCTCCGGCGAGTCTGACACCCAAAGGAAAGTCGCATTCGGATTCTCCTCATGCTCGCTATCACCCCGCACGATATGCTCAAGCAGGGCTGCTAGAGTGACCGTCTTTCCAGAGCCAGTTGGAGAGCTGAGCACGATAGCTTGGGGGATGCCCGCCGCTATTCCCTGCTTCGCTAGGGTTAAGCGCTTCAGTAGATCGACAACGGCTTCGTCCTGAAAATCCTTCGGCTCGAATTTCATGAGTTCGCAAGCAGCTCCGTGTTGATACGAAAGTTTTCGAGGTAGCTCTTATAGAGCTGTATTGTCTGCACTTCCCACCCGAGGGCGCGCGTCATCGCTCGGAAATTCTCTTCAGAGTCGGTGACAAAAAATACATGCGTAATGTCGTCGCGCCCTGCCATTTCCTTCCTAAAAGCAGCGAACTTTTGCTCCTTTATGAGCACAGCGAAGGGCGAATTTTTCGGGATGAACCAAGGTGTGCTGCCACGCGATGTCTCTCTTTCTCCACGGCACCCAGCCTTCATCCATAAGAGGGGCAGGATAGCCTCAAATTGCTGCCCCATCGCAACAGCAGAAGGGTCGAGAAAATCTATCCTGAAATACTCTAGGTTCTCCTCGAAACCTTCCGAGTGGAGGCGGTCTTTTAGAGGTCCGTTACCGCGCAAAGCTCCTTCAAGCCGAGTTCCGTCGTCTCGCCTACCGTTCGTAATAAACTTGCTGCGCGGCCATGCCACTGACTCACAGATTCCTTCTCGCTCAAACGCTTCGTCCCCGGGTAGAATCCCGCGATTTAATAGCGCTTTTGCACGCTTCTGCCCTACCTCATTGTTGCTGACCATAATGCAGCGGCGCTTACCGTTATCCTCAGCATTCAGCATACAGGTAGCGTGGTAAGTTGTTCCTGAGCCAGCGAAGAAATCGAGGATGAGAGCATTTGGTCGGCTACCACAGACGGTGGCTAAGGTATCCCTGACGGCGTGGATTGACTTTGGGAAAGAGAACGCACCGCGCCGCCCAAGTATTTTGTGGAGGAGCGTAGTACCGTAAGTTCCTGCATCGTGGCTGCTATTCCACCAGACCGTTTTTACTTTTTTGGTAGTTGTCTTACGCTCCCAGATGTTAAGCGTCCACGTGTTGCGGCTCGCGTTATAGCGCCCCATTATGACGCGCTTTTCATCAATCAAGCGGTTCATCGAGGTCGGAATAAATCGCCAGCAGCGATGATTTCCTTCATTATCAACCGGCCATAGTGGAAAGAGACCATCTACGCGCTCAAAAGAAGGCTCAGCGTCAACCGGAAGAAGTGCATCACCCGCACGTACAACTCTTTTCGCCTCTTCATCAATGAATATCGGGTAGAACTGACCTTCGCGCTGGTGCCGATAACTCGATTCGCTACCGCGGCGTCGAGAGTGCCTGAGTTCCCAAAGTTCGGCTTCTTCACGTGGAAATGGCCGATCCCATACCTCCGGTTCCTCTAGCTCTTCTGGCTCCTCGAGTTCACCTTCTTCTCCATCATCTAAGTCTAGCTCCTCACCATCTTCATCATCGAGCTCCTCGCTGTCCTCGGCTTCCGTCTGATTTTGATCCTCCTCAGTCTCCTCTACCCGCCCCTGTACGAGTCGAGAGCCGGATACGAGGTTAAGCCCGGTGTTTGGGACGCAGAACATCAGGTATTCATCCATCCGAGAGAAGTTGAGCTTACCTGTGCCTTTGGGGTTAATGACGGCTGTAACCGTGTGCCGAAGGTACTCGGGAAATATCTGCTCAAGGAGCATGCCTAGATGGTGCAGCTCATTTTCATCAATCGTGATAACGAGCACACCGTCCGACTTGAGGAGACGCTTAGCAAGCAGGAGGCGTTTTTTCATCATCGAGAGCCATTTTGAGTGGCGCCAAGCGTCGGTCTTGTCTACATAGTCATTGTTGTATTTCCAATCACGAGCGCCGCTGTTGTAGGGTGGATCGATGTAAATCATGTCCACCTGGCCCTCGTAAGCGTAAAGCAGCAGTTGAAGGGCGTGAAAATTTTCGGCGTTGATTAGCGCATGCCAAGGCTTCTCTTCCCCGCCCCGACCCACCCGATCTACCGGCCTAAGAGCCGGGTAGATCGATTCACCGAAACGTTTTACCGCTACTATGTCGCTTAGCGAAAACTCCTGCTCCCCTGTCCCATTCTTTCCTTCGGGTCTTTGGCACTGAGCCTTAGAACCCTTCAGCGCCCGTACTAGCCATAAGCTGTTGCCAGATTTGCCATGCTCAGCAACTAGCCCGCCCATGCGAATGGGAAATCCAGGTAGGCGCACTGTCTCCGGCAAGTGCTCTTCAAAAACGAGACCGAATTTTTTATGCGCCTTAAGCCGCTTTACTTCTGCGGCAACCTCACCACGAACGCGCGGGTCGGCAATTTCGCCGATGAGCTCTTCAATTTTTGCCATTGATTACTTATGTGAAGCGGATTTCTTACTCAGGCTCGCCAAATCTTGGCTTAAGCCTTCGGGAATTGCAGAGCGGTACTACTGGCCGCAGCCACTTTATCTAAGAACGATTAGTACCAGCAAGTGCCAACAACAAAAAAGTAGGCTGGAACTAGTGCGCGGCCTTTGTGCTTTAAGCTTTCCCAGAAACTGTTCTAATGATATAAACAGTCCGAAGTTTATATAAAGAGTATAGTGTATATACTCTTTATATTATTTAAGGAACTAATATGACAGCTAAAATCATTGCCGTGTGCAATCAAAAAGGTGGCCCAGGAAAGACCACCCTCACCATGCAGCTCGCCGGTTCTCTCGCACGGCGAGGCAGTAAGGTGCTTGTCGTTGATGCTGACCCGCAAGGATCAGCGACCAGGTGGGCCGCGTCAGCGGAGGACGAAGCCCCCTTCCCTGCTTCTGTTGTTGGCCTTAGTGCGGCAGGGGCAAAGGTCCACCGGGAGGTTAAGAAGTTCGTAGACGACTACCACTATATTGTTATTGATTGCCCGCCGGCGGCAGATTCAACCGTTCCCCAGAGTGCTCTTCTTATTTCAGACCTTGCCCTTGTGCCTCTAATTCCCTCCCCTTTAGATATGTGGGCTGCGGTCGGAATCCGTAAAGTTATTGAGGCGGTCAGTGAGATTAATCAGGACTTAGAATCAAGGTTAGTCCTTAACCAATGCCAGCCAAACACGAGCCTTAACAAAGAGGCATTAGAGATTCTTCCCGAGTTTGGCATTGAGCTTTGTAAGAGCACGTTAGGACAGCGGCAAGTCTATCGGCAGTCAGCCGTATTCGGGCAGACAGTTCACCACTTCGGGAATAAAGCAGCCCAGGCAATTGAGGAGATTGAGGCGCTCACTGAAGAAGTGCTCTTAATAATCGAAGGGGAAGAAGAAAAGAGAGAGGCGGCAGGATTATGAAGAGAAGCATGAAGGATAAGCTTGGGGCCTCGCTGAGAGAGGAAGACGAGAAGGTGAGCCAGCGTTTTCAACGGGCCGACACCGAGCTCGCAAGAAAGAGTGCTGCTAAACGCGAGGAACCCCAGAGCGCAGGGAAAGTGATTAGGGATAGCTTCACGATGCCCCTAAGTGACCGAGAGCTTATCCAGACCATAAAGAAGCGCTGTATGAGGGCAGGGGTAGACACGAATAAGAGTGAGATTTTACGGGCAGGGTTAGCAGCGCTCGACACGATGCACGACAAAGAGCTTGTAGCCCTATTTGAAGGGCTAACGAAGGTAAAAACCGGAAGGCCACAGCAAGCGGCATAAAGTATATACAGAGCAAATCATATATATAGTTTATACATTATGTATAATATTATACCCGCGCCCTAAAGCGCCACATTTTGGGAGACGAAGTGACCGCTTTGGGAGACCGAGTGACCGCTTTGGGGAGACCGAAAGAAAATTCTTGACACGAAGGCCTCAGCTGGTTGTTATGCCTCGGGTCGAGAAGACCTCTCACTTCCTTTCGCGGAGCCGTAGCCCGTATGTTCCCTCAAAGGATGTTCCTTCTTGCGTAACTCCTCGCCGGTTGTTGGGTCGACAACTAACTCAAAGTACCAGTTGTGAACACGATCAAATATTCTAATTAAATAGTTCCATTTCCCGGTACTCTCGGAGTACGAGTCACCCTCTTGCCGATGAAATCGTGCTTTACGCCGACTTCTTCCTCCACGAATCCAATTGACGAATTTGTAGAGGCTAGGTGTAGCCTTCACTTCTACGCTCAACTGAAGTTGAAATGTTCGCTTTCCACAAGACGGGCAAGGGACGAACTCGCTCAAATGCCCGTCGAAGGTTTCAGGTATATTGTCGCCACAGTTAGCGCACTTCATAATTTGTAACCTACTATAAGAGGCATAACTAACCTAATGTTCGACTCTTTTAGGCAGTGACCAAACCATCAAGGTCTAGCGGGTCACGACCCATTCGTAAATTCACAAAGACCATCGCCGTATGCGACAACACTTTGCGAATCAAGCGGTGTTGGAAATGCCATAAGTCATGCACCCGAATCGAATCAATCGCAAAGCGTTCGGTTAAATGTGAGCCGACGGTCTCGACGATCTTACGAACCCGTGAACAGAACTTTCGCAGGGCGCGCGGGTGTTGTTCTGCCATATTGGATTTCGCCGGAGTGACAATCCTGACTCCGTATCTGTCTTGGAGCAGCGGCTGCCGCCACGGGTCAATAAAGCCTTTATCTGCCGGGCACAGCCCACTGAAGCCTTCGACCAAAGCGTTGGTGTGGTTGACATCGTGCGGGCGTGCCGCAAGCAGCGGGAAGTGCGTAATCATGCCCAGAGAGGAGACTCGCAAGCCGAGTTTGAAGCCGTAGTAGGAGAGTTGCTTGGCGGCACAGTGTCCGTAATCCGCTACCGTCTTGAAACACCGGTCACGCCGAGCGCGCGTATAAGTACAGACCGGCAAAGGCAACGTATCAATGATTTGCACCGGGTTTGTGCTTTGTCCGCTTCGTTGCACCAGCACTTGCCAGATGGCGGCTTTCACGTGCCACAGATCGGCCGCTTGGCGGACGAACAAGGAACGGTTTGGTAAACGTGGAAAGAAGTGACGGTAATGAGCGGCGAAATAGTCGTAGAGGTCACAGTCTTTGTGGAACTTGAAGTATTCGCCACAGATTTCAATGGTAATGACTTCCTCGTCCGACAGGGCGGGCGCGAAGCCGCCGTGTCGCACCGGGCGACGAGCGGTCACGTGCGCGTACATTTCACTTACCAAACAGAACACGGTGATGATAAAAGTATCGCGATCCATCGCAGGCCTCCTGTACAGGGATTGGTTTGGTCATCAACCATTGTACAAGGCTCGGTCTGCGATGGATCACCTCATAAAGAGTCGAACATTAGGTATAACTACTGATTATCTGTCAAATTCCCTCACATAATCCGTCAACAGTGTGATTATCCGTCACCGCAAGTGGCGAGGCAGATAAGCCCTATTCCGTTCTGTGGGTCTGATTTCGCACATTATGGGTCGTGATAATGAAAACGGGCGCGGGTTTGAGGGCACTAGCACAAGATCGTGCGGCGAACGAAAGACGCTCAAGAGCGGGACTGTCACGAAAGGTAACGCCATTTTCAATTAGCCGGTCCGCCGCGTCCGATCTCAAGATGTTGTGCCTTGATCAAGGGAATGTGAGACGATT
>MWWK01000190.1_pt1 | contig 11381 bp, 8 predicted proteins | sample 1047241 | NCBI WGS metagenome assembly MWWK01 (sample SAMN06349964, study PRJNA376086) | soil metagenome | isolation source: BG12-3 sample Antarctic (ecotone) soil | place: Antarctica | reverse complement strand
TGAAAAAGTTTTTAGATTTTTTTTTGGAAAAATATTTTAATTTTTCCAAAACTTTTTCAAATATTTTTTCAAAAAAGTTTTGAAAAATATTTCTTTTTTTTTCGAAATATTTTCGAGAAGTTTTTCGGGAAGTTTTTCAGAATTTTTTGAAAAAATATTTCATTTTTTTCTCCAAATTCTTTTTGGAAAAATTATTTTAATTTTTCGAGAAGTTTTTGCGAATTCTTTTGAAAAAATTATAGTTTTTCTTCGGAATTCTTTTTTGTTTTTTTTGCGTGGTTTTCGAGTACGCGTCCAGGAGTAAATTGACAAAGGCCGGCGCTACAAAACTCACTAAAAAAAACAAAGAAGTTCCAAGATTTGAAGCTTATTGTGGATGAAAGATTGACCCAGGTTTAACTTTTAAATTAAAAGTTAGTGAAAAATTTGATTAGCACTTTTAATTTAAAAGTTAAAATTTAGGATGGTCGGTGGTTTCTTTTTTTGACCCGTCACTTTTTGTTCGCTTGCGCTCAAAAAAGAATGAAGGGGCAAAAGCCGAGTACAGGATTAAATTTTGTAAACATTGACATTAACCCTGATACTCGCTTACCAAAAGAAACTTATGAAAAAATTCATCGCACTTACGCTCGTAGGAATTGCAGCAGCATCCATGATTTCCTGCTCAGGAACTAAAAGAATTGAGCCTGTTAGGAGAACCACCTACTGGGAAGAGACGATTGACGGGTGCACTTACCTTGTGTCCCCGGTGCACGCTGGAACGTCGCTAGCACACAAGGGTAACTGTCAGAACCCCGAGCACGGTGGGAGCGTCACCCGGAGCCTCAGCAGTCTCTAAAAGAGCTCCTACAAGCAAACGTTAACACACAAAAACAGGAACTATTATATATGATTACTACTACGTCGGGATTTCGCAGTTTAAAGTTAGGGAGTTTAGAGCGAAATAAGGTCCAGCCCCTCATTTCGGCGGGGAAGGCAAAAGCAGGGGTATGCCGATGCGGGTATGGAAAGAGTCTGCACTTTGAAAAAGCGGAAGATTATGATTTTCGTCCTTTAGCAGTCCGAGGAGTCACCTGCAGGGATTACGTTGACTCGGAAAAGTTCGAGGACTTCATCAATACAGAAGAAGCAGTTCTGGAATTGGCAAAGCTCCACCAGTTGGATTACGACGATGATGATGACCTTCTCGAGGGCGATGGAAGCGTATATTTAGATTAGGAAATCTATAAATTTAGTCCATTAAATTTATGAGGAATATATTGAATATATTAGTAGTATTTATCCTAGCGTTTGTGTCCGCATGCGCTTACACAAACGTGAGTATCAAAGTTTCCTTCAAGCAGGAAAAGAAACTCACTTTGGAAAATTTCTTCCAAATTGAGGGGCCCTTCCATTTTGAGGAAGCGAGGACTGCAGAGAAAGCGCCAAAACCGGCAAAATCGAAGAGCAAAAGTTAAGTAAAAAGCCCGAAAAGATTCCTCTTTTCGGGCTTTTTTTATGTACAAATTTAGGTTTTGGAAAAGAAATTTTGAAAAACGAGTTTTAAAAAAACTGTTTTTCAATTTTCAAAAATTCTGTTTTTGCGAAAAAGCGCGACCAATCCATTTATAAAACCCGCCGGAATCCGCCGGAAAGCGCCTATATTACTCGTTAACTACTCGTTAGGTTCTGGGAGAAAAATGAATTGGCATGCTTTTTGCTATGCGAAAAAGAGCGACGAAGAGCGAAATGGTAAACTTCGAAAAGCGCCGGAAAACGCCGGGACGTTTTTTTGAACAACTTTTTCAAAAAGAATTTTTGTAAATTTTCTTGAAATTTAGAACCCCAACAAGAAAAAAAAGGAAAAAAAGTTTTAAAAATCGTCTGATTTCTTTCTTTGCTTCCACAGATTTCTACGGCTTTCGCCTCCGAAATCTGGGTGCAAAGGGGTGTTTACATGTAGGATTTTCGAAATAGACATCACCTACAAGTAAACACGAAAGAAATCACACACATTATGAAAATCGCAGCACAGTTGGATTTGAGAAACAAAGTGGTTCGGCAGGGATATCTGGAGTCGATTACACTCCCATTTGTCGTCTTGGTGCCGTTCATTCCGATGCTGGCTTATTCGTTCTTCACAAAGTAGTTTCAAGTTTAAATTTAGAAGTTTTAAGATTATGAATAGAATGTCGATTAGAGGTAGGCGTGGAGCATTGAGCGCAAGGACCGCAAGCGGTTGGGACGTCCTAACCATAGCGGTGTGCGGAGTTGCAGTGACGGGGCTTGCTGGGATGGTGTCGTTCATTGGAGCGCTCATTTTAGCAGCATTTTAAAGCGAGGAAGTTAAGGGAAAAGTTAACAACTAAAAGAAAGGGAGCAAAGGCAGGAAAAAGAAACAGCTTTTTCCTGCCTTTCTTTTTGTACAAAAAAAGTTTTTAATTTTTACTTGGGCTCTTCTTCTAAAAAGCCAGTAAAAATTAAAAAGGGAATTTAGGAATCTAGGAATTAAGGAATTTAGGAATTTAGGAATTTAGGAATTTAGGAATTTAGGAATTTAGGAATTTAGGAATTTTACTAATTTAGGAATTTTACTATTTTAAGGTTATAAGTTACGACAAAATTGCAGGATCCTGCAATTTTGTCGCCCTGAAAGAGGGGGAAAATTTTAAAGTAAAATTAAGGAAATTTGGAAATTTGGGATAGGAGGACTAAATCGTGAGGATTTTTAAAGTCTCGGATTAAAATGGGGACTTTTCTTCTAAGACTGACCACGTGTCTTCGCGATCACGAGGCAGAGAAGAAAAGCACGTCAAAGAGACGGAGACGAGGAGAACACGAAGAAATCAAAGAGCAGCCGGCAAGGAATGACCCGCCGGGACCCGACATTAGGGGACCCGACATTAGGGGACCCTAGGGCATTCCGCGCAGAAACATAGATTTTAGGATTAGAAGATTTTACTATTTTAGGAATTTTTAGATTTGTAGACAAAAGCTACAAAAGGCGGTATAATTGCGGTAGGAATGCCTAAGACGACTAAGACGACTAAGCCACGGAAAAAACGCCTACAAATGCGAACGGTGCTGATTGATATCGCTATTCCGGGAATCGGACAAGAAGAATCGTTTGAGCCGCTAAAAACCGCCTTAAACTATGTGAGAGACCGATTAACCTTGGATGAATTCACACCACCGTGCAAATTTGAAGCTCGCCTGGATGGGAAAAAATGCGGGGAAGTTGTCATAGTAAACCAAACTATCTAAACCGGTGGGGCTGCTTTGGCTTGTTTACCATCTTGGTATTTTTTTATGTGAAAATTAATCTCCTTATCGGTCAAACCGTCCAAAGGATTATCTTTCTGCCACTGATAGCGGTCTTTCCAGAACGCAACGTCAGCTTCGAGTTTTTTAGTTTCTTCGGAAATAGCAGATTTTACCTCTCCCATCAGCCACTCATTGTCCTCCTCACCTTTTTGGGCAATTTTCTGTTTTACATCCGCAATATGCTGTTTGAGACGAAGAAGTTCCTCCCTTTTGGTCACAATTTCTTCTTCTTTTTCTTCTATAGATTGTCTTAAATCTGCCTTTGTAGGGCCAGAATTTAACGCCTCAATTACCCAATTAGTAGCAAAATCTACGCTGACTTCTTCAGCAGTTTTGGCTTGCTCGGGGAATCTCTCTTTTAAGAGAGATTCAAGCTTAACCGCCAAAGCTACATCGTCATAACTAAGCGGTAAACCGTCTTTAGTTTTTAGAGAATGCCCATCCCAATCGGTGTGGGCATTCTGAAAAGCCAGGCGAGGAATGCAGAGATTTTCTTTCTCAAATTTCTCTAATTGTTGAGGATTCAAGACAGCTTTTTTAGCATGCCTCCAAACGTTTAAGAAGCAGGTGCCGGCTTCTCTAATACTCTTTTTTCCGCGTTCTCCAGTCCCACTTCGACCAAGAGGTTCTCTAGTTATTGGGTCTACGGAACCTAGCCCCAGATGGAATTGCATGTTGGTCTCAGAGTCCGGATGGAGCGCTAAAAAGAGGGGCTCATAGCCGGTTCTAGAGTGCATTTCTTGTAGTAAAAGTTGGCCAATTTCTTGTAGGTCTTGGGATAGTCCAGCGGGGCTTAAAAGTCCCGTTTCAATGGCAGTTTTTAGCACTTTTGTCCACCCAATTGGGAGAGAAATTGTGCACTCTTTGACCCCATTTGTGGCCTGCTTTCTTTGATAAAAGCTGCCATCTTTTTTCTTCTTATCTTTGCGAATATAATAGGCCCTATCTTCGTGGATTTTGTGCCAAAAATCCACCACTTCTGGGCGCAAATCTGACCCAGTTTCTGGGTCAGGAGTGGGGTCAAAAACAGTCGCTTTTTGGTCGGAAATACCGACCAAAAAAGCCACCTCTGAGGCCCTCGGAAAGTCCGAACTTTTCATCAAAAGTTCGTACATTTTTGGGAGAAAAATAGACTGCCTAGACCTCAAAAGTTGAGCCTTTTTTCGGTCTTTTTCGTGCTGTGGATTTTGATAAAATAAGTGCCTTAAAGAGGCCCTAGTCGAAGGTTTCGACTTGGCACCGGTAGTGATTTTGCGCATGGTTTAGAAGGACACCATACGTCGGACAAACTAACCTGTCAACATAAATTTGAGAATTTATTTCTAGGACAAGAGAGGATAATGCCGAACCCCAAAGCTGGTTCGGCATTAACCTCCTTGTTTTTGCCCCAAAGCGGTCAAAAAGGGAGTCAAACCTACGGTTTGTAGTACAGAAAGTGCCATTTTGGACATGCGGGAACCCCTGATTGTAGTACAAAACAGGGGCTTCCCGGCAAAATGTAGTACAGTTGGAAAGTGGGAACCCCTGATTGTAGTACAGGGTTTTTCCACTTTTAGAGCGATTTTGGGGCGATTTTTGGTCATCTTCTGATAACCAAAAATAAGAAAAGTTTTAGAAAAAAAATCCAAAAAGTTTTGGATATTTTTTGGAAAAATTATTTTAATTTTTAATGAAAACTTTTCAGAAATTTTTGAAAAAATATTTGAGATTTTTTTTGAAAAAGTTTTTAGATTTTTTTTTGGAAAAATATTTTAATTTTTCCAAAACTTTTTCAAATATTTTTTCAAAAAAGTTTTGAAAAATATTTCTTTTTTTTTCGAAATATTTTCGAGAAGTTTTTCAGGAAGTTTTTCAGAATTTTTTGAAAAAATATTTCATTTTTTTCTCCAAATTCTTTTTGGAAAAATTATTTTAATTTTTCGTTAAAGTTTTTGCGAATTCTTTGAAAAAATCACAGTTTTTTCTTCGGAATTCTTTTTTGTTTTTTTTGCGTGGTTTTCGAGTACGCGTCCAGGAGTAAATTGACAAAGGCCGGCGCTACAAAACTCACTAAAAAAAACAGATAAGTTCCAAGATTTAGTTAAGATTGTACGCAAAGATTGTAAGGATGCTAAAGGAGTTGGAAGAGAGAGCAAAACTTTAACTATTAAATTAAAAGTTAGGGAAAAATTTGATTGGCACTTTAGAAATTCTAAAGTTAAAATTTAGTGGTCGGGTGTTTCTTTTTTTGCCCCGTCACTTTTTGTTCGCTTGCGCTCAAAAAAGAATGAAGGGGCAAAAGCCGAGTACAGGATTAAATTTTGTAAACATTGACATTAACCCTGATACTCGCTTACCAAAAGAAACTTATGAAAAAATTCATCGCACTTACGCTCGTAGGAATTGCAGCAGCATCCATGATTTCCTGCTCAGGAACTAAAAGAATTGAGCCTGTTAGGAGAACCACCTACTGGGAAGAGACGATTGACGGGTGCACTTACCTTGTGTCCCCGGTGCACGCTGGAACGTCGCTAGCACACAAGGGTAACTGTCAGAACCCCGAGCACGGTGGGAGCGTCACCCGGAGCCTCAGCAGCCTCTAAAAGAGCTCCTACAAGCAAACGTTAACACACAAAAACATGAAGATTAATAAGATATCGATTGCTACGCAAATTGCTGGACTGTCCGTAGGGCACGCAATTTACTGGGGAATGGTGAAAAACGACTGGAGTGCCGCTCTGGGGATTTCAATAATTACAGCGGTGATAGTCGTTTTAGCAAATGTCATCATTGCTCGCGTTGGGAAAGGAAAATCACAATGATTACTATGACTACGTCAGGATTTAGAAGCCTCAAGTTGGGGAGTGTTGAAAGCAATGAGGTTAAACCCCTCATTTCGGAAGGGAAGGCAAAAGCAGGGGTATGCCGATGCGGGTATGGAAAGAGTCTGCACTTTGAAAAAGCGGAAGATTATGATTTTCGTCCTTTAGCAGTCCGAGGAGTCACCTGCAAGGATTTCGTTGACTCGGAAAAGTTCGAGGACTTCATCAACGATGAGGAAGAAGTTCTGGATTTGGCAAAGCTCCACCAGTTGGATTACGACGATGATGATGACCTTCTCGAGGGCGATGGAAGCGTATATTTAGATTAGGAAATCTATAAATTTAGTCCATTAAATTTATGAGGAATATCATATTAGCATTTATCCTAGCGTTTGTGTCCGCATGCGCTTACACAAACGTGAGTATCAAAGTTTCCTTCAAGCAGGAAAAGAAACTCACTTTGGAAAATTTCTTCCAAATTGAGGGGCCCTTCCATTTTGAGGAAGCGAGGACTGCAGAGAAAGCGCCAAAACCGGCAAAATCGAAGAGCAAAAGTTAAGTAAAAAGCCCGAAAAGATTCCTCTTTTCGGGCTTTTTTTATGTACAAATTTAGGTTTTGGAAAAGAAATTTTGAAAAACGAGTTTTAAAAAAACTGTTTTTCAATTTTCAAAAATTCTGTTTTTGCGAAAAAGCGCGACCAATCCATTTATAAAACCCGCCGGAATCCGCCGGAAAGCGCCTATATTACTCGTTAACTACTCGTTAGGTTCTGGGAGAAAAATGAATTGGCATGCTTTTTGCTATGCGAAAAAGAGCGACGAAGAGCGAAATGGTAAACTTCGAAAAGCGCCGGAAAACGCCGGGACGTTTTTTTGAACAACTTTTTCAAAAAGAATTTTTGTAAATTTTCTTGAAATTTAGAACCCCAACAAGAAAAAAAAGGAAAAAAAGTTTCTAAAAATCGTCTGATTTCTTTCTTTGCTTCCACAGATTTCTACGGCTTTCGCCTCCGAAATCTGTGGTGCAAAAAAGTGTTACATGTAGGATTTTCGAAATAGACATCACCCACAAGTAACACGAAAGAAATCACACACATTATGAAAATCGCAGCACAGTTGGATTTGAGAAACAAAGTGGTTCGGCAGGGATATCTGGAGTCGATTACACTCCCATTTGTCGTCTTGGTGCCGTTTTTGCCAATGCTGGCTTACTCGTTCTTCACACAGTAGTAAAAGTAGTAGTTAAAACAAAGGAAAAATCAAAATGAAATTTATAAGGAATTTGGGTATCTTGGAATCAGCAGTGGTTGGTCTTCTCACAGGAGCTCTTCTTGCTGCAGTGCTCCTCGTAGCGATAGTGTTTAGCGTATCAAAGACCGAAGCAGTGGTAGAACCACCAGTCATGAACCACGTGGTGACGGTTAACGTGAACGCGACGCAAGCAGGGGATTCAGGAGATTATGTCGGCCGGCTCAATGAGTGGAAGAAGAATCACCCTTGCACCGTGCTCGGCATTGCCGGCGTGCTGGCCTTCAGGAGCGGATTAAGCCAGATGCTGGTTTCCTACTCCGAAGTGGACAATCCAGAACAGACGTTCGTGCAGGTCAAGACTGCAGCCGAACTTCCTGACGGAGTCAGGACTTTTACCACAATCCCGATGTATGGTGGTGGAGCAGGTGGAATCATTTACATCGAAGAGTAAAAGGAGAATTTAAATTTATGAATAGAATGTCGATTAGAGGTAGAAGTGGGGCTTTAGCAGCAAGAACAGCGAGCGCGTGGGACGTCCTAACCATAGCAGTGTGCGGAGTTGCAGTGACGGGGCTTGCTGGGATGGTGTCGTTCATTGGAGCGCTCATTTTAGCAGCATTTTAAAGCGAGGAAGTTAAGGGAAAAGTTAACAACTAAAAGAAAGGGAGCAAAGGCAGGAAAAAGCAACAGCTTTTTCCTGCCTTTCTTTTTGTACAAAAAAAGTTTTTAATTTTTACTTGGGCTCTTCTTCTAAAAAGCCAGTAAAAATTAAAAAGGGAATTTAGGAATCTTGGAATTTAGGAATCTAGGATTAAGGATTAAGGATTTAAAGATTAAGGATTAGAGGATTAGAAGATTTTAGGAATTTTAAGGTTATAAGTTACGACAAAATTGCAGGATCCTGCAATTTTGTCGCCCGGTGTGTGCGTGTTTTGTCTGAGACAAAACCCTGAAAGAGGGGGGAAAATTTTAAAGGAAATTTGGAAATTTGGGATAGGAGTTGGAGGAGTTTAAGCTGTCCAGGAGCAATTTGCTATCCGGCTAGAATAGGAGGACTAAATCGTGAGGATTTTTAAAGTCTCGGATTAAAATGGGGACTTTTCTTCTAAGACTGACCACGTGTCTTCGCGATCACGAGGCAGAGAAGAAAAGCACGTCAAAGAGACGGAGACGAGGAGAACACGAAGAAATCAAAGAGCAGCCGGCAAGGAATGACCCGCCGGGACCCGACATTAGGGGACCCGACATTAGGGGACCCTAGGGCATTCCGCGCAGAAACATAGATTTTAGGATTAGAAGATTTTACTATTTTAGGAATTTTTAGATTTGTAGACAAAAGCTACAAAAGGCGGTATAATTGCGGTAGGAATGCCTAAGACGACTAAGACGACTAAGCCACGGAAAAAACGCCTACAAATGCGAACGGTGCTGATTGATATCGCTATTCCGGGAATCGGACAAGAAGAATCGTTTGAGCCGCTAAAAACCGCCTTAAACTATGTGAGAGACCGATTAACCTTGGATGAATTCACACCACCGTGCAAATTTGAAGCTCGCCTGGATGGGAAAAAATGCGGGGAAGTTGTCATAGTAAACCAAACTATCTAAACCGGTGGGGCTGCTTTGGCTTGTTTACCATCTTGGTATTTTTTTATGTGAAAATTAATCTCCTTATCGGTCAAACCGTCCAAAGGATTATCTTTCTGCCACTGATAGCGGTCTTTCCAGAACGCAACGTCAGCTTCGAGTTTTTTAGTTTCTTCGGAAATAGCAGATTTTACCTCTCCCATCAGCCACTCATTGTCCTCCTCACCTTTTTGGGCAATTTTCTGTTTTACATCCGCAATATGCTGTTTGAGACGAAGAAGTTCCTCCCTTTTGGTCACAATTTCTTCTTCTTTTTCTTCTATAGATTGTCTTAAATCTGCCTTTGTAGGGCCAGAATTTAACGCCTCAATTACCCAATTAGTAGCAAAATCTACGCTGACTTCTTCAGCAGTTTTGGCTTGCTCGGGGAATCTCTCTTTTAAGAGAGATTCAAGCTTAACCGCCAAAGCTACATCGTCATAACTAAGCGGTAAACCGTCTTTAGTTTTTAGAGAATGCCCATCCCAATCGGTGTGGGCATTCTGAAAAGCCAGGCGAGGAATGCAGAGATTTTCTTTCTCAAATTTCTCTAATTGTTGAGGATTCAAGACAGCTTTTTTAGCATGCCTCCAAACGTTTAAGAAGCAGGTGCCGGCTTCTCTAATACTCTTTTTTCCGCGTTCTCCAGTCCCACTTCGACCAAGAGGTTCTCTAGTTATTGGGTCTACGGAACCTAGCCCCAGATGGAATTGCATGTTGGTCTCAGAGTCCGGATGGAGCGCTAAAAAGAGGGGCTCATAGCCGGTTCTAGAGTGCATTTCTTGTAGTAAAAGTTGGCCAATTTCTTGTAGGTCTTGGGATAGTCCAGCGGGGCTTAAAAGTCCCGTTTCAATGGCAGTTTTTAGCACTTTTGTCCACCCAATTGGGAGAGAAATTGTGCACTCTTTGACCCCATTTGTGGCCTGCTTTCTTTGATAAAAGCTGCCATCTTTTTTCTTCTTATCTTTGCGAATATAATAGGCCCTATCTTCGTGGATTTTGTGCCAAAAATCCACCACTTCTGGGCGCAAATCTGACCCAGTTTCTGGGTCAGGAGTGGGGTCAAAAACAGTCGCTTTTTGGTCGGAAATACCGACCAAAAAAGCCACCTCTGAGGCCCTCGGAAAGTCCGAACTTTTCATCAAAAGTTCGTACATTTTTGGGAGAAAAATAGACTGCCTAGACCTCAAAAGTTGAGCCTTTTTTCGGTCTTTTTCGTGCTGTGGATTTTGATAAAATAAGTGCCTTAAAGAGGCCCTAGTCGAAGGTTTCGACTTGGCACCGGTAGTGATTTTGCGCATGGTTTAGAAGGACACCATACGTCGGACAAACTAACCTGTCAACATAAATTTGAGAATTTATTTCTAGGACAAGAGAGGATAATGCCGAACCCCAAAGCTGGTTCGGCATTAACCTCCTTGTTTTTGCCCCAAAGCGGTCAAAAAGGGAGTCAAACCTACGGTTTGTAGTACAGAAAGTGCCATTTTGGACATGCGGGAACCCCTGATTGTAGTACAAAACAGGGGCTTCCCGGCAAAATGTAGTACAGTTGGAAAGTGGGAACCCCTGATTGTAGTACAGGGTTTTTCCACTTTTAGAGCGATTTTGGGGCGATTTTTGGTCATCTTCTGATAACCAAAAATAAGAAAAGTTTTAGAAAAAAAATCCAAAAAGTTTTGGATATTTTTTGGAAAAATTATTTTAATTTTTAATGAAAACTTTTCAGAAATTTTTGAAAAAATATTTGAGATTTTTTTTGAAAAAGTTTTTAGATTTTTTTTTGGAAAAATATTTTAATTTTTCCAAAACTTTTTCAAATATTTTTTCAAAAAAGTTTTGAAAAATATTTCTTTTTTTTTCGAAATATTTTCGAGAAGTTTTTCAGGAAGTTTTTCAGAATTTTTTGAAAAAATATTTCATTTTTTTCTCCAAATTCTTTTTGGAAAAATTATTTTAATTTTTCGTTAAAGTTTTTGCGAATTCTTTGAAAAAATCACAGTTTTTTCTTCGGAATTCTTTTTTGTTTTTTTTGCGTGGTTTTCGAGTACGCGTCCAGGAGTAAATTGACAAAGGCCGGCGCTACAAAACTCACTAAAAAAAACAGATAAGTTCCAAGATTTAGTTAAGATTGTACGCAAAGATTGTAAGGATGCTAAAGGAGTTGGAAGAGAGAGCAAAACTTTAACTATTAAATTAAAAGTTAGGGAAAAATTTGATTGGCACTTTAGAAATTCTAAAGTTAAAATTTAGTGGTCGGGTGTTTCTTTTTTTGCCCCGTCACTTTTTGTTCGCTTGCGCTCAAAAAAGAATGAAGGGGCAAAAGCCGAGTACAGGATTAAATTTTGTAAACATTGACATTAACCCTGATACTCGCTTACCAAAAGAAACTTATGAAAAAAT
>MWWK01000189.1_pt1 | contig 11394 bp, 14 predicted proteins | sample 1047241 | NCBI WGS metagenome assembly MWWK01 (sample SAMN06349964, study PRJNA376086) | soil metagenome | isolation source: BG12-3 sample Antarctic (ecotone) soil | place: Antarctica | reverse complement strand
CAAAGCGGGACACGGGCGGCGCGGCGGAGGGACGAAATCAGCAGCGCGGCAGCGGGGTTATTGAGTTTTACGGGTGTGTTTTTCATCGGTTCGGGTGTCCTATCTTGCGATGGTAGCGATTAGGTGAAGGTAGGGGAGGTTTCTTACGCCTCCCCTTTTCCTTTAGTCTTCTCCGCCCTCTCCCCACGCCTCCGCCATCGCTTTTTCAATTTCGTCGTACCGGGCTTCATCAGCGGCTTCCTGCTCACAGCGGACGATGTGCTTGCAGGTCTTGTATTCTTTGTTGCTCTGGTAGAACTTGCAGGAGCAGGAAGGGCGGTCAACGGAAACGCTGTACTTCTTGCCGCTTTCCCGGTTGATTACGGTGTAGGACTTACCGATGAGGTTCTTGAAACCCGCGCCCTTGATCTGATACTTGGTGGCGTCCATCTTCTCCGCGCCGTACTTTGCTACTCTCTCCGCCATCACTTTGCTTGTGCAAACCATTGTCTTCTTCCCTTCGTTTATCATGTCGCTTCCCACACCTTTATAATACCATGTAATATAACGAAGTCAACACCTTTTGTAAAATAACTATGAAAATATATTTTGACACCAACACCTTTTATGAAGTATGATAAAGGTATGGAAACCGCAACCTTATTGACGGTTCAGGATGCTGCCCGTCGTATCGGCGTCAGCGAAAGCGCGATACGGAACGCCACGCTGGAAGGGAGGCTTCCGTTCGTCCGTATGTACGGGCGGAAGTTGATAGACCCCGCCGAATTAGGAGCGTATCAGCAGCGAACGCAGCCCGATGGCGTGAAAGCCACGGGGCGTCCTAAGAAGACGCAGGAGGGCGCTCAGTGACCAACGATACCGCCATGACGCCGATAAGCCCGGCGCAACTCGCAAAGTGGTACGAGCAATCCGACCGTGCCAATGAGGAGATACGCCACGCCCGTATGCAGATCGCCACCGAGCAGGCGGACATGGGGGACGGGCGAAGCGTTGACGACCGCCTGTTTGAAGCGCAGGAGTTGACAGCCGACATTCACTGCCGCCTTCATCAGATGATCGGGCCGCAGCCGGCGGAGGGCGAAAAGCCGACCGACCGCAGCGAGTTTGCTATTCCGCTTTTGCAGTTAGACACGCCGAAAACGCGCGAACTACTCGACCTTCTGGAACGCGCCCAGGCGGTCGCCGAAGAGGTAGACGCAGACCGTGGGCGAGCCTTGCCGCTGGGTATCGAACTACAACCGGGGGAGAGCCGGGGCACCGATCTGGCGGAAAACATTAGCTATCTGGCGCTGCGTGTCAGAACTGAGGTACACGGGCGGGCGGATTTGCGGCAGGAGTAAAGGGGAGTAACCAATGTTCTTCGCAGCTTTGCGATCTCGGCGACCGTGGTACAGCCCTCTGTTGGTTATTGCGGTGATGCTCCTGGTATCAACGATTTGCTCTTCCCTGGGTGAGCGTTACCTTTTCCCCCCCAGGAGCGGACACGGAATTGACTGGTACCGTGTTTCTGCCGAGGGGATATTCGGTGGGATAGGCGCAGGGATAGGCGCAGGTCTGGACTGGCTGCTTTTCAGGAACACGAATAAAACATGAAGATTATCAGAACACCGTTGGGGACATCTTTTTCGGTTCGCTTTGCCGCCCTGGTGCTGGTGGCCTGCCACCTGTAGAGGCTGGTCGTGAGCGTTACAAGTCGAAGCATCTTCGTATGCTTGAGGACTATCAGCCTTCTGTGGGATTTGGAGTGTGAGTATGAAAAGCGATGTTGCTGTTCGTAAGTCAATCTGGTGGTGGTGTGAGCGTCTTTTTTTCTTGTTACTGTGTGCGATGCTTCTCCCAATATTTGTCTTATTCGCTTGGCAACACAGGGGTGACTACTATTTATTTAATGGGGTAATAATGGCATCCCTTGTCCTATGGTGTGGTCATTGTTTGATTAAGAAGATGCTGGGCTAATTGTGAATTTTCTTTATGTCAATATTGTGTCTTTTTATTGTTTTGCTGGTGTCCATAAGGGGTCTGGGGAACTGTCCCCAGTTGCGGAGCATCTGCCGTGATCGCGCTGCGGGTTGGGTTGTCTTGAAACACTCACGAGGGAATAGGTAGGGGCTTTTCGTCCCTTTCAAGGAAAGAAGGTCAGGACGTTGTCACGATGACGGAGCCGAGTAATCCACCAGAACAGCCCCTGACCATACCAGAAGCTGCCCAGCGGCTCGCCATCAGTGAAAGGCACCTGCGCCGCCTGTTGGCACGACCGGAATACACGGACAAGACGCAGACATTAATACGGACAACGCGGACAGGAACACGGACATCTGCCGGTGTTCCCCAGGAGTTGCTGGAAGCGTTGCAGATGATGGTGCTGCATCCGGTCGAGAGCGATAATGATGGTCAAGCACCAGGGAAAGCAAACACTGGCAGCAAACACGGACAAGAGGGACAAGAATACCGGCAAAACGTGGACAACGCGGACATCCGGGGCGCAAGCACCAAAGAGATGCCAGTGTTTGTCTCGGAATTGATCGCGGAGAAAGACCGGCGTATCGCGGACCTCGCCGCAGCATTGGAGCATGAACGGGAAGCGCACCGCAGAGCGGAAACGCTTCACCTGGGAACGATGGGCGAACTTGCGGAACTTCGGCGGCGGGCGTCCGAGTTGGAAGCGGTTAATTTGAAACTAATTGAAGCCCTGCCGCCTGCACAGGATATGCCACCGGAAGCGCGACAATCAGCGGAGACGAACGAAACGGTATCTACTGGTGTATCCGCAGGGGCTGAGGCACAGGAGGCGAAGGTTGCGGGGTTTTGGGAAGTGGTCCGGTCGCGGTTTTTTGGGTGGAAAGAGTAGACGATGGCATTATTCGGAAAATATTCAGAAGGCTTTGTGCATGAGCAAGCAGAAACAAAGACCCAGGACATATAAGCCGTGTGACTGAGAAATAATTTTGTACTGTTTTGTCACCACGGGTGACAGTTTTTGCAGGAATATAAGGGAAACCTTTGTTTTATTTTCTTGCGTAAATTTTGTGATTGGTGTACGCTCCAAACAACCGGGCAGAGTTCCAGTGATCAGGTCAGGTCAGTAGGCAGTAACCGACTTATGCAGAGGTTACTCAATCAGAGGGCAGGCTTGCACTGATATACTACTGGTGGGTGAAAACCACCCATTATGCCCAAGATGTAGTATTTTGCAACATCTTTTTTTGAAAAAGTTTAACTTTTTTGTTGCAAATCGGCTTATACGGCAACAAGGGACGGAAAAAGCAGTAAAATAGAGGAAATATCAGAGGGATTAAAACGAAGAAAACCGCCCCGTGCAGATGCGCGGAAACGGCGTTCTTCAATTAGCGGGAACTGTCTTTTGCGCTTAAGTTTTCGACGACCGGGCGCGAAGACCGAAATAAATGAAAGGTGTTATCCTCTGGCAATGCCAGACCATGACACCTGTCATGTACAATAAATCGTACCACCGATTGTGATAAATATGCAATCCCGCATATGAAATCATAACCAAATCGGTAACTTTTTGTTATACACCTTCCCGCTCCCTGTCTCGACGTTTCGAGTAAGTGCGCGGGGATTTTTGAGTTTGTGGCTGGGTTTGATCACCCGGTACCGCTCTATGGGCCGTTCAGGTATCCCGCGCACCTGGACGGCCCATGTCATATGTCAGAAAGCGCGGAAGATGAACAATCAGCAGTATCCCCAGCGGCCTAATTTCAACAGGCCGAATCCCCCCGTACAGCAGCAGATAAAGCCGCCGATCTTCGAGGTGGTGAAACTCACCCCGGTCAATACCGGAACCCTCAAAGCCTTCGTGGACATCCAGATCGGGAAAGGCCCCAACTCTTTCACCGTTTGTAAATGGCGTCTTGTCCAACAGTCGGGTCAAGAAGCGTGGGTATCCGCCCCTCAAGAGTCGTGGCAGGCTTCCGATGGCGAACGCCGCTATACCAATCTCTTTGTATACCCGCGCGAATGGACGCCCCATATCAAGACGGTGGTTCTTGATGCCTGGGAAAAGGCGGTAGTAGAAGGCAGGGATAACGAGGCGAGCGAATGAAAGCCATCATCCCTCCCATTCAGGCCACCGCAATGGTTATAGACGGGCGCACCGTTACTGGCGTTGTGTTAGTGGATCATCCCCGATCTGGAAGCCGCGCGTATCATGCCCTCCTCGAATGCGGCGATAAGTGCTGCTGGCTTCCCCCGTATCAATTCCGCTTAAAGAATGCCGGCCGTCTCTCCCCTCGGGTTCGGCGCAAAGCCCTTGATGCTTTCGGAGACGCTGCCGACGCTGTTGTGCATCAGGCGCGGGTACAGCGCGGGGAGGTGGCGTAATGGAAAAACCTTCGATACTTTCCCCTTTGCTTGACTGCCTGCCCGAAGAACTGAAAAAACGCCCCCAATGGGTAGCGTGGTGTCTCGAGGTGGGTGATAAGGGCAAGTTCACAAAGATACCTTACAATGCCCGCACCGGCGGGAACGCGAAAACCTCACTCCCCTTGAAAGACGAAAAAGGGGAGGTCGTAAAAGACGAGGACGGCAACGACCTAAAGGACATGGCCGCTGCCCGCAAAACATGGAGCACGTTCGAGGAGGCTGTTCACGCCTTCCACCACAAGCAGAACTATAACGGGCAGCGTTACAGCGGCATCGGGTATGTGTTCGATGCGGAAGACCCGTACTCTGGCACCGACCTTGACAAATGTGTCAATCCCGAGACGGGCGAGATCGCGCCCGAGGCAAACCAGTACGTCGAATTGCTCGACACCTACTCGGAATACTCACCCAGCGGCACCGGCATCAAGTCAATAGCCCGCGGCAAGCTGCCTGGCAAGAGCGGCAAAGTGGGCGATATTGAGATGTACGACAATTCGCGCTTCTTCACCCTCACCGGACACTGGGTAAATGACCGCCCTATCGCTGACCGGCAAGAGCAGCTTGCCCAGATGCACCGGGAGGTTTTCGCGGTACGGGATGCGCCTAAGCCGCCGCGAACGCCAAAAGATAAAGCCTCGACAACGAACCAATCATCTGCAAAACCGAACCCGTCAAAGTTGGATGATGAGGCGGTTATTAAGGCAATCCGGCAGTATGGTAACGCGGCGAAATTCAACGCCTACATGGCAGGGGATTTCTACGGGAAGCCGGGAGAAAGCGAAGTCGTATCCGGCCTGTGCTGGCTTATCGCTGAGTTCACTCACGACCGAGGGCAGATCGCGCGGATTGTCGAACTCTCCGCAATCGTTGCCACGGGTGAATGGTCATACGCTAAATGGGACCGTCTACGCGACAAAGAGATAGACAACGCTATCCATAACGTGCCCCTAAGGCAGGGTTTTGTCAGTTCTGTCAGTGCTTCCGAGTATATATCTCCTACTTTTGAAGGGGAGTTAGGCGCCCTTGTCACCGACCTAATTCCTGTCCCTGTTCTGGTGGACGATATGATACCGGACCCGATTCGGGACTGGGTACTTGATATTGCCCATCGTGGCTGCTTTCCGGTTGAGTTCGTTATCGCGCCCGCAATCGTCGCCCTGTCTGCCGTGGTGGGCAGGCGCATGGCGATACGCCCGAAACGGCACGATGATTGGACGGTTGTACCTAACCTGTGGGGGGCTGTCGTTGGCCCTCCCGGTATACAGAAGACCCCCGCTGTCTCGGAGGCACTCAAGCCCTTATCCCGCCTGGAGATAGATGCCCGTAAGGAATACGACGAAGAAGTAAAACAGCACGAGATAAAGCAGGTGTTAGCGAAAGCAAAGGCAAGCGCTGCCACCGATCTCCTCAAAGCCGCGATAAAGAAGCCGGAAACCACCGAGGCGACACTGCTCCAGTATGCACAGGATGCTGTAAAGGGAGACGCCGAGGAAAGCCCTGTCTGCCGTCGCTTCACCGTCAATGATGCCACGGTAGAGAAACTTGGGGAACTGCTGAAAGAAAACCCGGACGGGCTGCTACAGTTCCGCGATGAACTAACGGGATTTTTTAAGACGATGGAACGCCAGGGGCACGAAGCTGATCGGGCTTTCTATATGGAAGCGTGGAACGGCACGAGTTCGTTTATTTATGACCGTATCGGGCGCGGCACCACTGTAATTGAAAGTGCCTGCGTTTCCTTGTTCGGGACTATCCAGCCGGGGCCGCTTGCCCGTTTCCTGCGAACGGCGGCATCGGGAGAGGAAGCGGACGGGTTCGCGCCACGATTACAGATATTGGTGTATCCCGACCCGCCGCGAACGTTTGAGAACATTGACCGCTATCCTGACACAGAAGCGAAGAATAAAGCGTTCAAAACGTTCTACTATCTTGCTAACCTGTCACCCGCTGACTACAACGCTACAGTACCAGACCAGGGTGAAAAGGGACTGCCATACCTCAACTTCGATCACCAAGCGCAGGAGTTTTTCGACACCTGGAGGACCGTATTAGAAAAGCGTTTGAGAGAAGGAAGAGATACTACTCTGATGCAAACGCACCTTGCCAAGTATCGCTCTCTGATGCCTTCCCTTGCTTTGCTGTTCCACCTTTTAGACGATGTTACAGGTCCCGTGTCACTGTATGCCGCAAAGCTCGCCGCTGAGTGGTGTGTGTTTCTGGAAGCCCACGCCCGCCGCGTGTATCAGTCTGCTATGGACGGTGATCCCGAGGCCGCGCAGCGTCTGGCCGAGCGTATCAAACAATCGCTGAGTAATCCGTTTACGCCCCGCGAGGTAATGCGAAAAGGTTGGTCAGGTCTTTCCTCTGTAGAGGAAGTAGATCGGGCAATCGGACTGCTTGAGGAGAAGGGGTGGGTTAAGACGGTCGAGGTTCCATCAGGTTCACAAGGCGGGCGGCCTTCTACTCACGTTTGGATTAACCCGGATTTACTCTCTGACGCAAAACAAAAAAGTTCTAAGTCTATGGGTAAAGGCACTGACAAAACTGACAAAACGGCAAAAGAAGCGGCGAATAATGAAGGATACATACCGGAAGGTACTGACAAAACTGACGAAACCGGCGAAACATCAAGAGACGTCGCTCGTCGAGAGGAGATAGTGATCTGATGGGTGCTCTTACTCCTGCCGGCTTCCTGGCGCACCTTGCCGCCCATGCCGTGCAGGTTTCGCTTGAGGGTGACAATCTGGTACTGAATGCGCCTGCCGGTGTGGTTACGGAAAAAGTTGCCGAACGTATCCGCCAGGCAAAACCGGCGGTTATTAATTACCTGCGTGACCTTTCCGCCCCGATTCCCGAGGATGCGCTTTCCGTTCTCCCACCCGGCAGGTATGACGACCGTACCCGTGCCCTGGTGCCCGAGGCGGAAGCGGGACGGCTGCCCGATCTCCTGATTGGGGTGGGAAAGCGAAGGATGAACGCCAATGAATTCGTCCTGTGGGCAACCGACCAACTGCAAAACAAGAAGCCCGCTAATGTCTCGCCGTTTCACTTTGTGGAGTGGGAAACCAAGATGCGCGGCATTCTCGGGCGTATCGCTGACGTGTACGAAGAGGCCCTGACGCCCGAAGGTAACACTGCCGCCGAGTCAATCGAAATTAATGCAAGACAGGGAAAGGAAGGGACACCGTAATGACGACGAATGACGATTTTTCTCATGCGCCCGCGCGTGAGAGGCTGTCTCAGCGGCGCAGTGTGAAGGTGCGCCGCCAGTCACAGGTGTGTGACACTGCTGTCAACCTACACAGGGCTATACAGCAGGGCGCGTATCTTATACCCGCGCGGTGCGGTGGAGTGGAAAAAGAAAGGAAGTAATGCCTACGGGTGGAGGCGGCCTTGGCGCATTGTCGCTACTTCTAACGCGAGGTAAGGGCTGCCAGGAGCGACTTCTCGAAACCCTAATCCTAAACTGAGATACCAATTCGTTGTGCGGTCGCTGAGGGAGTAGAGCATCAGAAACGATACGGAGGAGTGAATGTCTGCTGCTGCCAACACATCAAGAATGATTTGCTCTAAGATTTCCTTGCCAATGCCTCTGCGCTGATACGGCCTCGCAACTGCCAAATATTCGAGCCAGATGATGTCGGTTTGAACCTCGTCATCAGGGTGGATACCAATCAGCACACCGGGGGCAGGTGTGAGGGTGTAATAAGCGGCAATCTCTGGCGAATTGGGACGAGGCACCAGGACGAAAGTGTGCGCTGGATATTTCTCAGGGAACAAACGTAACAAAGCGTCGTTTAGCTCCGGTTCCCCGCAGTCAAACGACGCTATATCGTGATGGGCAGCTATTCGCTCTGTGTGCAGCACCAACTACGCTACGAGGCCGTCAGCGAGGCCGAGACAGGAGTTCACACAGGGCAGGGGTCGGCGGCTTGGGATTATCCAGCATCACGCGCAGGGCAGCGCGTACTTCGCTCGGTAGTGTGACAGAGGGTATGGCTTCGCCACGTTGCCGCTTCTCTTTCGCGCTGTTCAGGCATTCCAGCACGGGGGAGACACCAACGGAGGGAGCTATATTAGGTCTGTTAATCACTCTTGGCATAGCTATGGATACCTCTGCTACAGTCTCCAATTGGAGACTGTAATACTTCAGGTATACCATAAGTGTTCAAAAAGTATTATAAAACCTTTGACTTTTTTTCAAAGGGAGAAGGTAACACTGCCGCCGGTCGCGTACACAAGGGCAGACTTTCCGTCTGGACGGAACTTTGTCGCCGGCGCTAAACTTGTGTCTGGACACAAGTTTAGCGCCGGCGAATAAAACGAATTACGTCATTCGCTTTTGAGTTGGCCGCGCCATTGGTTCGCCGGCGAAACATTCTGGACGTCCAGAATGTTTCAAGAACCTCACACCCTACTTTTAGATTGTCTGTATATACAGACAATCTCTACCCGGGTAGAAATGTTGCGCCGGCGGGACAGTGGCAGCCACGCAGCGGGGGAGGGTGGACAGCGCGGAGGTCCTTTGGAGATACATCAAGGACGAGACCGCGGCGGGTGACCCTTTTTCCGTGCCGACGGTGAAGGATGCGGAATGCGCTTTCTAATCAGGGCGTGATCTTGATGTCGGAAAGAACCGACTGCGGAAATTCATAAAGCATTTTGATGAACGACGCCAATCCGATTAGATTGTCACTCTGCACGTCGCAACCGATGCGTTTTGAGACATAGGTTGCCATAATGGGTAGCGCTATGCTTTTCTGCCATTCACGCTCGGTCCCGATACGACTTCCAACCCGCCCAGCACTTTTCACGTCGACATTAGCGTAAAGCTGCTTCTCAACCCACTTTATCCGTTTCTCGGTAATCATCATCTCGGCTACTTTTATTTTAGCCTGACGGTCTTGACGGTCTTGACGGTTATAGCCATAAAGTTGGGCTGTTTGATGAACGGCGGTTTCGGCAACCAAGTGATTGTATGCACCCATCGCTTCCCATATTTGTTCCTTGCCATTGTGCAGCAGGTAGGCGTGAGTAAAGATGCTTTGTGCGAGACTATATTGATCGTTCTGGAGGTAGTGGCCCCACGAAAGTGCGGTCAGTTCAAGACGTAAAGCAGTCAACTCCTGTTCGAGGACATCCTGATCAACGAGCGAGTAGGAGGGGTCTGATTTCTTCAGATGGTCCAAAGCAGATCGCCAAAAGAATTCAGCCGAGCCTGGAGGGGACTTGAAATACTGACCGCTTTCTTTGGTGAAGAATATTTGTGCGTCGAAGTAATCCCGGCTGAAATCTCGAATGCTAACGTTTTCTTTGCGACTGAAAAAACCCATGCTGTTCTCCTGGTAGCGAGTGGCTTCGATATGCGTTTTCTGGTTTTGCTGCCATATCCGGATGCCGTAAAACAGTGAAGTATAGCATAGAGGCTGTAATTGCACATTACCGCTATGTTCACGATAATCTTTCTTTCCGTATTCATTCCCACGAGGGAAAGCCACGAAGGCCGGCCAGATCGGGGCTAACCGGGGCCACAAGTTACGCAGAAACGGAATAAGTTACACCCGCGCAGCGCAATGTTACGAATCTTCGCCACATAAAAAAGGGAATGTTACGAATATCCGCTCACATAAAAGGGCGACGTTACCAAACTTCGCGCCGTAAAAAGGGCAGTAGCGAAAATACGCCACATAAAAAAAGGGGAGCGAACGGGAAGAAGTCACGAAAACTCGTGACTTAAAAAGGAATTTCCTGGAATGGCTGAAACGCCGCCGCCCGAAAAGGAAACCCGGAGAAACAGCGGAAAGGTTAGAACATGGCACGACCAACCAAATTCGATGAAGCCCGGTCAAAGCGTATCTGCGACCTTCTGCGGGCAGGGGGAACCCGCAAAGCCGCTGCTGCTTGTGCCGGCGTTTCCTTCATGTCCTTCCTGCGCTGGCAGAAGCGTTATGAGAGTTTTGTTACCGACGTATCGCGCGCGGAAGCAGACGCCGAGAACATTCACGCGGCAACGTTTCAAAAAGCGGCCCTCAGCGGCGACTGGCGGGCTTCTGAGAGTTGGCTGAAACGCCGCCGCCCGGAAGAATGGGGCACCGACACGTCTTGCCGTGGCGACCGGGTGAACATGTCCGGTTTAAGCGGTTTAAGCGGTGAGGAGTTGCTACAGGCGGCGTACCGGTAGAACCGGTTAAAGCCGGCTAATTCAGAATATTCAGAACAGGTTATTGCAGCCGCTCTTTAATAACTTTTAATGACTTTTAACGACAAATACCCTCGCGCGAGGACAGCGGCAGGCTAATCAAAGCCTGCTGCTGTTTTATGCCGTATTTGACGCCACGTTGCCCGTACAGCGTTCGGAGTGTCTTCTGGCAATCTGTCGGCTGTTTGTGTCTGTGCAAACATTCTGGACGTCCAGAATGTTTTCGCTCGGCAGTTCCTCGGTGTTCATCTTAGTGAACAAGTCCGCCGCCCGCTCCTCCTCCTTCGCGTTTCGGGTAAGTACGGTGCGGGGCTTCTTCTTGGAAGCCCTTGTAGACGGTTGGCTCTGCTTCCCTGTTCGCGGGTCAATGCGTTTTGAAAAGTGGTCAATCTGTCCACTTTCTTCTAAATCATCACGCACACCCGCTACTGTTACGTGGCTTACGCCTAACCCGCCCGCTATTTGCCGGTCACTCTTTTCGGGCGTATCTTTCAACTGCTCTGCTATCAGTTCCCGGCGTTGTGCCTGCGTTAAATGCCTGCGTGAAAGGTTCAGGGAACGAACGTGCGCCCTCACGCGCGGGGAGACAACGAGGAACCCCCAGTTCGACATCTCGTTGCAGATCGTGCGCCCTCACGCGCGGGGAGACAACAAACATTCCCGACGTCGGGAATGTTTTAGAGGACGTGCGCCCTCACGCGCGGGGAGACAACCTCAGAAAAGGTTACATTGTAACCTTTATCCACCGTGCGCCCTCACGCGGGGGGATAAGTTATGGCTTGCCTCCGATGGTGATAACCTTCATCATTCCG
>MWWK01000188.1_pt1 | contig 11395 bp, 6 predicted proteins | sample 1047241 | NCBI WGS metagenome assembly MWWK01 (sample SAMN06349964, study PRJNA376086) | soil metagenome | isolation source: BG12-3 sample Antarctic (ecotone) soil | place: Antarctica | reverse complement strand
TTAACCAAACCTATTCCTGCCAGTTTCTTATTTACCGCTATTAAGTAATTTTTATTTTCAATATTTACATCCGGATCAACATCTTCGTAATAATAATTACCCACTAAATTAAATTTATGTTCCGCCAGACAAACTCTAAATAAATTGTTTATCGAGTCTTCGGATACATCAGGAAATGTCTTGCAGACATCTTCCAGTGTTACAGCTAATTTTTCTCTGAGGAAGGCAAAAATTTTCTTACATTCTTCTATATGTTGGGTAAAGTTGGACATTTGTTTATCAACTTCTTTTGCCCACTGTGAACTTTCCTTATATAGCTCTTTGTTATAATACCAATCGAAATATTTAGCTAAACAACCTTGTTGAAGAAGTTCGTCGACAGCTTCCTCTATGCTTTTTTTATCGAAATCTCTGTCCACGCAAAAGTAGTCATCAACAGCCTTTGGTGGAACAACAAAAAATGTAAGTTTTCTTGAACCAAAATTATGCTTAGGTTCAGTGAAAAAGTTCCAGACCACATTTAGTAATTCAAGTGTTATCGCAAAATGTTCGTCTTCGACAACTTCTCGATTAACTCCAAACTGTCTCTCTGTTGTTACCCATTTACGCCATTCCATTTGCCATTCATTTAATTCTTTAACCACATTTTCGTTTTTCAAATAAAATCCATGAAACTTGTCAGTAACTTGTTTGATGGACTTGTGAGGAAAGTTTGTCATTGCCCAAACTTTATTTTCAAGTGTCGGCTCAAAGTAAGCAGGAATAGAAATCAGACGCTGTTCTGAAGCAGGAGATAAAGATGGTGAATCATCAAAATCAAGATCAGAATCAGACGCTATAGAGTCATCTGTATCATTTTCTTCTGTAGCGTCTTGATCTTCTTCTTGATTTTCTTCGTCTGGATAAAAATTATCTTCTTCATAGAGAGAAATATCTGTTGTCTTTATGATAGTGTTTTTTGTTATAGAAGCTGAAGTTTCTTCGGGTTCGAACTGTAAGTTTTTCTGGTTTCGAACCGCAAGAAATTTCTTGAAGTCAGCTAAGAACTTATTCATCAACAGTTTATAGTGCCAGGTGTTACTGGCGTTTCCGTTTCCACTGGCAGCCATCATTTTCTTTGCTATTAAAATTCCTCTTCGATCCTGAAAATCTACTACGATTCTCTCTACCTGAGACTGGCTCAAACCGATTTCTTTTTTCCATTCGGGAAAAGACTTCCAGATAAATCCGTTTGGCTTACTTCCCTTGTCAGACAAATAAATCAATCTCGCCAGAAAAACAGCTTTTTGTGTTTCACCAGCATATTCAAATAACTCCAGTGGAATAGTTACGTACTTCAGATTTTCACGAGTGGCATTTTTGATAACGCTCGTCATTTTGTCAAAGCTACTCGACTCGGTTTGTTTAGCGTTTCTTTCTTTTTTCATAAACACATCTTGACCGTATGATCAAGACTTAACAAATTCAAGCCTTGATCGTTTACTTTTGAATTCTGTCTTTAATTTAATTCGCCCGGCTGCAGATTTGAAGAAACAAACTTTTCGAGGTATTCACTTTCAGCACCGGTTAACTCAAATACCTCAGTAAATCCATCAAGATGCCTGGCAGATAACTTGTTCGTAACCTTGTGTTGGTATCTTTGTTTTACTTTAGCTTCAAGTTTTTCTACTTGAAAATAAGTATTTTCGCAGGTGAATTCTATGTTTTCAACGCACGACAACGTTCTTACTCTTTCCCACAGATCCGAAGTAATGCCAATTTTATAGAACTGTTTTCCATCAAAAGGTTTAATGTCTTCAAACGCTACTTTTGCAAAATATAAACAAGCCGGAGAATTTCCTGCTTCTGGATTTTTCTGGAAGAATGTTTTGCTTCTTCTGCCTTTCGGAGAGGTGTGACGTAATTTCTCGATAGCTTTTTCCAGATTCCGACCTTCTTTTTTCAACGCCTTGTAAAGCCCGGAACAGTTCAAGCCAAATTTCTTGGCAAGCGCTTTCAGTGATGGATATACAACACCCTGGTACTCAACTGAAGTCGATGTTCTGTATGTTTCTAAACCTAAAGCCTGCTCGATCGTAGCCCCACGCTTTAATCTTCCTTTAACTGTATCCACATGTTCACCATGATATTCGGCTGCAGCAGTTAAACTTGGAAATTCCTCGCCGTTTAGGGTTATTTTGATTCCTCTCTTCTCTTTAGTTACTGCTTGCTCAGGACTATAGCCATAGCGATTAATTCTGTTCCAGATAAGTGAATACTCTTTATCGAAGGCATCAGCTAATTGCTTCTCATTATCGTAAGTTTGTCCAAAAGCAACCAGGTTTTTATGCTTGTTTCTTTTTCTAGAGATTTTAGTTTTATAGTCTGATTGATTTGCTAGTTTATTCTCTTCAGCTTCTGCAGCAAGTCCGACAGTCTGTGGACAGGTTACAGCTCTATTTCTGGTTTTTAATCCCAGGGCTTCGTCTTTACTCCATCCATACCGTTTACGCTTCATATATGTGGCGTATTTAACATCTAATCGTCGACAAGCGTCAGCCTCACTTTTATATTTGATTCCCCCGATGGTAAACCCAGGTTTACTTTCCAGAATAGGTGGAATATAATTTTTTCTTTTCTTCTCAGGTATTAGATCATCACCCCGCCTTCCTCTCTGGTGTCTTTTGTAGATAGCGTTTAGTGTCACTCCCTTTTCCCTGTAAGCCTCGGCAACAGCGTCCAGACCCGGATACTTTTTACCTTCGACAATATGTTCTTCTCTTACTCGTTTCATACTTTTTCTCCTTTAACTGTTTAATGGCAGTCTTGTTTTATTTGTTATCGAGAGTTTGGCTTTCTGACCACCTGAAAAAAAGACAAAACTTCTCCCTGCACGGACAAATAACTTTCCGCGAATTTAATTTTTAGTTTTTTACTGGTTTATAAAAAGATATCTATGACGCTTGTTTTACAAAACGATTCTTGTACGTTTCGAGTTGATCGATCGAGTATTTGATAACCTGATCGTTGAACTTGTAAAACTCAATTTCGCCACTTTTTCTTAACCTGCGCATTTTCTCGATGCTCCATCCGAAGAATTCTTCGGCGGCTTGTCTTTCTGTGAGTAATCTAGTAAGTTTTGCTTCCATTTTTTGCCCCCATTAATTTTCTATATTCTCTTGTAAAATAAACCTGTAACCTGTATGTTAAGAATTGCTTAAGTAACATACACATGCTTTAATTATAACATATTTTGTAAAAGTTTGTCAAGGTTGAAAACGAAGTACTTTGGCAGTTTTAACGCTAAAAAATTTTGATGCATTAACTTTCGGCATAGCATTTTTAGTAATTTTATAGAGTCTAAGATGGGATCTCGCGTATAGAGGCTGGTTGAATACTTTTTCTTGGAGTTGTCCTTTTCAATTGTGTCAAAAAGATTTCAAACTTTTCGACAATTTAGAATGCAAATTTGCTGATTTATTCATGATTAAGAAATAGAGTTTGATTTTTTCACCCCCTTGTTAAAATGAGCATTGTTTTTCGCAGTGTATTATGTTATATAAGTTCGATATGAAAATAGGGACTTTAGTATCGACATTATCTACGCCAGCTACTACAACAGCATTTTCAATTAATCCTGACCCATCTTTGCTTTACCTTACTTCTTCTTTACGAGCCGCATTGCACAAGTGCCGGTTCGTGATTGAAAACTATCAAGGCTTAACGGCGATTGAAGGCGATGTAGGGCTAGGCAAATCAACTATTCTGCGTTATCTGTACCATTCTTATAGTTCCCGTGAAGATTGTCGGACGGCTTTTATTCACACACCGAACTTTAAAAGTGATTTCGCTTTTCTGAAAGCTATCTGTGCCGAACTTGGTTTGCCTGTCCGCGCTTCGATGCAAAAACAGGAGTCGGAACTAAATTCATATTTAATCGGCGAGTATAAAGAAAATCGGCGCGTCATCTTGTTTCTTGATGAAGCGCAAAAAATGCCCGGTGTACAGTTGGAGTTATTACGCACGTTACTTAATTTCGAAACCGGTCAACATAAATTGATTCAAATAGTCATTGCCGCGCAACTTGAATTGCGTCAGAAACTCGCGGATCAGTCGAAGAAGGCTTTACGATCACGCATATTCGCGCCGTCATCACTAACGGCGCTTACGCTAGACGAAACACAAGCAATGATTGATTTCCGTTGCCAGCAAGCTGACATTGTTAATCCGTTCACTCCTGAAGCTGTGCAATCCATTTACATACTTACGGGCGGCGTTCCGCGTGAAATCCTAAAAACGTGTGCTATTGGTATGGAGTTAATGAAAGAAGCCGGGTTAAAAGAAGTTCCCGCCGAAATGATAGCGCTCGTTCATGGTGAGGCGGTATATGAGTAATACAGAAGCGACATCAATTGTTTCCTTTAAAGATTTAATGCAAGCCAAAATGGAGCGCGAACAACGCGAGACTAGAGCCGCTGAAATAAATAATGAACTTAGTACAACCGGTCTAGTCAGTACAGTCAGTACAGCCAGTACAGTCAGTACACCTAAGAAAAAACTTTTACCTACTGCCCCTGATAGGGATTATCAAAAAGTTGCTAACTCTGTAGTACGTGAAGTTGGTCAGGGGATTTTTACCGGCAAATCAAAGCAGATGTACGATTATCTTTATTCATTGACGCGTGGAGCAATTAATCCCAGACGAACAGTACGTATATCGAAACCGAAGTTAATGCGCGGAACAGGGATCGGTTCGCCGCAAACTTTTTATCGGAACATTAATCATCTGGAATCTTTGGGTTTAATTAAAAGAAAAGAGATAGTCGGTCAATTAAGCGGAAACGAATATGAGGTATTTTTACCAGAAGAAATTAACGTACAGTCAGTACAGTCAGTACAGTCAGTACAGAAACCGGTAGTACCAGTACTACCAGAAACTGAACTGACTGTACCTACTTCAAACCCAATAAGCACGGATGTTTTAGCTACATCTAAGACTTCTTTTAAAGACACTGAGAAAACTGATGATGAGCCTTTCGGCAAAATGAACGAGACTTTGGCAAAAGTGTTTGAAAAAGTCTCTGGAAAACGTCCTCAAAAAAAAGACGCAGAAAAATTAAACGAGTTTGCCGAACTCATTGCAATGGAACTGGAGATTGCCGCAGCACGAACAAAATCAATTTCAAATGTCCCATCATTTTTGACCGAGCATCTTCGTCGCAGACTTATCGATAAATCTGTTGTAGTAGGGGAAAAAGCCAAAACCAACAAACCTACAAATGCAGGGAATTCAGAGAATGTTGTTGAAGAGTACAAGGCTGAACCTTTGACAGAGCAGGGAAGGGAAGCAGTCCTCAAAACAATGAGAGAATATCTAGATAAGGGACAGAACGAATTTATAATGAGCTTTCAGGACAGTTACACCCAGGAAGATTGGGATTGGCTAGCACAAGAGTTAAAACAGGAAAATTCTTCCAAACGCCCGTAGTTAGTGAATTAGAGAAAGAAGCGCATCTGATAACGCATTTTCTGTAACTGAAAAAAAGGGTTTAGAGCTATAAAGTACAATATCTGGTGTTTTTGGACCAATTAATTTAAATACTGTGCTGATTTGAGACCACCAGATGTAGTGCTTTATCCTAAAATTCTTAAAACACAATATGTGCTAGGTTGTTCTCGGTTTATCAGACGTAAAAATAGAGTTTATAACTGTCAGACTTACTAACCCATACTTATCTAACTAGAAAACTTCATCGATTAAAGCCGCTTGAAGCAGGTGGAAAACGAGAAAAAACAAGCAGACTGCAAAAAACGAAAGACACTGATACGTAAATTTCTCTATCGCAATAAGTATGATTTAAGCATAACGAGCGGGGTTCAATACTGCTCAAATGGTCAGGTGATTTGGTTTTTGATGTAAATTCCTCTAATTTCTCAAAACTTCAAAAAGTTTAGCGCAAGTTTTACAAAATATTATCCGAATAAAATAGAAAAAATATGGCGTTAAGTTGGAATGAAATAAAAGACAGAGCTTTGAGTTTCTCAAAAGAGTGGATTGATACAGCTAAAGAAGAGGCAGACGCAAAACCATTTTTAGTGGAATTCTTCAATGTTTTCGGTATCAGTAGTAAACGTGTGGGAACTTTTGAACATCGGGTTAAAAAACTTGATGAAAAAGACGGCTATATTGATTTGCTTTGGAAAGGGATGATTTTGATTGAGATGAAAAGTCGTGGGAAAAATCTCGACAAAGCATACACACAAGCAAAAGATTATCTTCACGGATTAAAACAACACGAACTTCCAAAATATATTCTTATTTCTGATTTTGACTATTTTCGGCTATATGACCTTGAAGAGGATAAACTTGTCGAATTTAGGCTTAATGAACTTGTTAATAATGTTCAGCATTTCGGCTATTTGCTCGGTTATCAAAAAAAGATTTACAAAGAACAAGACCCTGCAAATATCAAAGCTGCTGAATTAATGGGAAAACTTCACGACCGTTTGAAAGAAATTGGATATATCGGGCATCCATTAGAAATTTATCTTGTCCGTATTTTATTTTGTCTGTTTTCCGAAGATACGACTATTTTTAATAAACAGCAGTTTCAGGATTTTATCGAACAACGCACAAGCGAAGACGGAAGCGACCTTGCACCAAAATTACAGGAACTTTTTCAAGTATTAAACACGCTAAAAGAAAATAGGTTTAAGAATCTTGACGAACAGATTGCTGACTTTCCGTATGTAAACGGCAAACTCTTTGAAGAAATTTTGCCAATGGCGAGCTTTGACCGTCAAATGCGTTTGGCATTATTAGAATGTTGTTATTTGGATTGGAGCAAAATTTCGCCAGCTATTTTCGGTTCAATGTTTCAAAGCGTGATGAATCCGACAGAACGCAGAAACTTAGGAGCGCATTACACCAGTGAAACCAATATCTTAAAACTTATTAAACCACTTTTCTTAGACGAACTTTGGAAAGAATTTGAAAGTGTCAAAGATAACCGAAACAAACTTCAAGATTTTCATAAAAAAATCAGCACGCTTAAATTCCTCGACCCTGCTTGTGGTTGCGGAAATTTTTTGGTCATTACTTATCGGGAATTACGTTTGTTGGAACTTGAAATTTTGCGAGCTTTACATAGGTCAGGACAACAAGTAATTGATGTCAGCGGAATTATTTGGCTTGATGTAGATATGATGCACGGCATCGAATATGAAGAATTTCCCGCCCGTATTGCTGAAGTTGCAATGTGGCTGATTGACCACCAGATGAATATGCTGGTCAGCAACGAATTCGGTCAATACTTCGTTCGCTTGCCATTAAAAAAATCTGCCAAAATTGTTCACGGCAACGCTTTACGGATTGATTGGGAAACGGTTGTCGCCAAAGATGAACTTTCGTTTATTCTCGGCAATCCGCCGTTTATCGGGCATCAATGGAGAAGCCAAGAACAATTAAAAGATATGGAAACTGTTTTTGGTGATGCTAAACGCGCGGGCAGATTAGATTATGTCGCTGCTTGGTATTTAACAGCCTCGCAGTTCATTCAAAATACAATCATTAAGGTAGCTTTTGTTTCAACGAATTCTGTTGCCCAAGGCGAGCAAGTGGGAATACTATGGGCGATGCTTTTTGAGCAGTATAAAATCAAGATTCATTTCGCTCACCGAACATTTAGTTGGCGTAACGAAGCCAAAGGAAACGCTGCGGTACACTGCGTAATAATTGGTTTTGCTAATTACGATACGACCGATAAGAGCCTATTTGAATACGAAAGTATAAAAGGTATTCCGTACGAAATTAAGGTTAAAAATATTAATGGATATTTGACAGAGGGGAAAGAAATAGTCATTGAGTCTAGAGGAAAACCAATTCACAAATTTCCCGAAATGTTTAAGGGAAGTCAGCCTACTGATGGAGGATTTTTAGTCCTTACAGAAAATGAGCGAAACGAGATTATTTCGGAAGAGCCAAAATCTGAAAAATGGACAAAGCCTTATTGGGGAGCGAAAGAGTTTTTAAACTCCAAACTACGCTATTGCTTTTGGTTAAAGGATATAAAACCAAATGAATTACGCGAACTAAAACTGGTACAAACTCGAATCGAAAAAGTAAGAGAAAATCGGCTTAAAAGCCCAACTTCGTCTGTGCGTGAGTATTCAAAATATCCAATTTTATTCACGCAAGACCGTCAGCCTAGCTCGACCTATTTGGCTATTCCAGAAGTCAGTTCGGAAAATAGAACTTACATTCCGATTGGATTCTTAGAACCCGAAATCATCTGTAGCAATAAATTACAAATAATTCCAAACGCTACATTGTTTTTATTTGGGGTTCTACAATCAATAATGCATATGGCTTGGATTTCAAATGTTTGTGGAAGATTAAAATCCGACTTCAGCTATTCCCCAGCCGTTTATAACAATTTCCCGTTCCCCGAAAACACGACCGAAAAACAAATAAAAACAATCGAGGAAAAAGCACAAAAAGTATTGGACACAAGAGCAGAATTTCCGAATAGTTCGCTTGCTGATTTATATGATTCGTTGGCTATGCCACCTGCGTTAGTAAAAGCTCACAACGAATTAGATAAAGCGGTTGATTTAGCTTATAGACCACAACCATTCCCAAATGAAGCGAACAGGATGGTATTTTTATTTGAACTCTACGAAAAACATACAGCAGGTTTATTTACAGAAAAGAAAACAAAGAAAATGAGAAAAACTAACGCTAGAAATTAGCTTTAATATATTACTTTTGTCTAAAATCACTTGGCAATTTTTCAGACAAATCTAATTCATCATCAATCAAAACATCAATGCTGGTTTTGCCAATCGTGCAAAAGTTAAATTACAAACTATTTATCGGTTTTATCAATTCAGCAGAATCAGTTTCGGGAACATTTACGCTTTTGCTAACAGCGTGAGAATCCATTTCATCAGCAGCATAAGGCACAAGTAGATTTTGCAATCTATCGGTACTCTTTTCTTTCACATCAAGCCATTCGTCATATCTATTGCTAAAGGGCAGATGACTCCACAGAAAAAATGCTAAAAACCCAATAAATTCCTGTAAAAGTTGAATTTATCTTGACAACCTATTTTCGTTTAGACTAAGTTATATCAACACTATCCAGAACCAATTCCACTTTTGGGCGCGGATTTTATTTATTTTCTAAAACCAGTTTTTCACACAGAGGAGAATCGTTTCGTATGTCGAAAGACTATTTAAATATTAGTTTATTTTCACAAATCATTGGGCGTGTGACGGCTTTTGTGGCGGTCGCGCTTTTTATTTTCACTGCATCGGCAAGCGCGGCAACTTTCATAGTGGCAACGACGGCTGACAGTGGCCCGGGAAGTTTGCGTGCGGCAATCGCGTCGGCAAATGCAACTATTGTTCCTGACACGATTACCTTTGCGATTCCGGCGAGCGACCCTAATTGCCCGGCGGGAGTTTGCACAATTACTTTGACGAGTGGCGAGTTATTCGTCGACTCAACTTTTGCGGCAGGCACATTGACGATTACAAACTCAACAGGCGCGAGCAATCTGCGGATTTCCGGCAACAATACAAGCCGCGTGTTTTCTGTGTATCCGGGCGGTAATCTAACGATTAACGGAGTGACGATTACGAACGGTAGGTCGGGGGTAATGTTCGGCGGCGGCATTTACAACCTCGGCATATTGATGCTGACGAACTCAACGGTCAGTGGCAATACAGCACCTGACAACGGCTTCGTCAGCTACGGCGGCGGCATTTTCAGCGACGGCACAACAACTTTGACGAACTCAACAGTGAGTGGCAATACGGCGGGTAGCGGCGGTGGCATTTTCAACAACGGCGGCACAACAACTTTGACGAACTCAACAGTGAGTGGCAATAAGGCGGGTAGCGGCAGTGGCATTAACAATAACGGCAGCGGCATAATAACTTTGACGAACTCAACAGTCAGTGGCAATACGGGGGGCAGCAGCATTTTCAGCAACGCTGGCGCCACACTAAATCTAACCAGCGTCACTGTCACCAACAACAGCTCAATCAGTCTAAATTGCGATCCTTGCCCTGGCGGGATCCTAGGTAGTGGTGGTACAATTAATTTGAACAACACGATTGTCGCCGGAAACACTACTGCTAGTGCTTCCGCTTCGCCTGACTTTGGCTACGGACCAGTTTCGTCAACGAGTTCCTATAATATTATCGGCAACGTTCAAAGCATATTCGGCATTTCCAACGGCACAAACGGCAATCAAGTCGGCACTTCTGCTTCTCCGATTAACCCGAGGCTGGCGCCGCTTGCCAATAACGGCGGAGCCACTCAAACGCACGCTCTGCTGTTTGGCTCACCGGCGCTTGATAAAGGCAATTCTTTCACCTTAACGACCGACCAGCGCGGATTTACTCGCCCGGTTGATTTCCTCTCAATTCCGAACGCAATTGGTGGGGACGGCTCGGACATCGGAGCTTTTGAAGCGCAGACCGCACCGCTTGGAACAACAGCAGCAACAGTTTCAGTGTCAGGCAGAGTAACAGCGAGAGGCAGAGGCATCTCGAATGCAGTTGTGCAATTAACTAGCCAGAGTGGTGAGATTCAAACTGCCAGAACAAACCGTCTTGGATATTATACGGTTACAGAATTGGCAGCTGGCGAAACTTATATCTTCAATGTATTTTCCAAACGCTATCAGTTTAATCCGCAGGTTGTTAATCTGACAGAAGATTTAGCTGAATTAGACTTTAGTGCTCAATAGCTGATTGAGTAACAAATTAGAAAAAGAAAAGCCGTGTGCGTCAAAACTCACGGCTTTTGCTTTCAAGGTATTATATGAGGCTTCTGTTTCGGTTAGAGCAGGGACAAACGTAAAAAGTTTGAGTTTCTCATTTTGCTCGTGAGTACACAGATACTAGGCATAGAGAGCTAAGTCTATATATCACAACGTTTAGAGAGAGGTATCTGGAAAAATTCCCTTTGGTAGTATAATTATCATCCTTATTACCCAGCTACTCAGCCAAGTGGTGTCATATCAGACACTTACGTCAAACCTAAAGCCTTAAAAAGTGAATTTCACTTAGTAAAAAATTGAGATGACCCCCATACCCTATGTAAAAATGAGAACTGCATCTGACTAACATCCTACCTTGCCAGTCGTCATATGCCCTGTTTGCTGGCTATTTAAAGCCATCTGACAGGTTTTTATCAGAGCTGCCTGGGGTTACCATAGCCATTTACTGCCCTGATTCTCTCGTCTTCTTCCTCAAAATTGACTTCTTCCCACAACTTAACCAAACCTATTCCTGCCAGTTTCTTATTTACCGCTATTAAGTAATTTTTATTTTCAATATTTACATCCGGATCAACATCTTCGTAATAATAATTACCCACTAAATTAAATTTATGTTCCGCCA
>MWWK01000187.1_pt1 | contig 11404 bp, 19 predicted proteins | sample 1047241 | NCBI WGS metagenome assembly MWWK01 (sample SAMN06349964, study PRJNA376086) | soil metagenome | isolation source: BG12-3 sample Antarctic (ecotone) soil | place: Antarctica | reverse complement strand
CGCCCGAGACTAGCCGACGTGGGGTGGCTGCTACTTAACGATGGTGACGCCTAAAAAGCGGAAGGACATGCCAGCATTGGGAGCGGCATGTCCTGTCCAATTCCGATTACTGTCCTCACCACAGCAAACGGGAAGGCAGAAGGGTTCACCAACTGCCCGGTTGCCCCGGATACTAGACGAGACAAAGTCGGCGGCGCAAGTACCCCCCGCGCACGGGCGTGATGTAACCCCAACCAGTTAACAGGTCACGAAGACCGCAAGTACCCCCCGCGCACGGGCGTGATACTGCTATTTGTTGAGGTTCGCGTGAGACACAAAACGACCGGCAAAGTAAGCTCTTTACTGCTCACCTTGCCGGTCGTTCCATCTCAACTTAACTCATCAATAAACTAGCACGAACGCCGCGCCTGTTTCAATCTATTTGTTTGCTGCCCGCTCCGTTTCTAGTTCGGCGTGCCGCCCCGTAGCCTTCCGCTCGTATTCGGCATGAAGGTCGGAGAGTGTTTCACCCTTTGCGACGCGCTCAAGGATTTCCTGAATCTGTCCATACGCTTGATGCGCGCACCACAGAGAGATGTTCTTAGTCGAAAGCTTTGGCTTCTTCGTCGCTTCTACCTTCCGGCACGCCATCAGGAAGCCGCGCGTAAAGAACGCGGGATGAACGAACGACACACCCGCATCGTTAAGCAGTTGATCGAACCATTCGTGCGCGTGGATAAGCGCGTCTACTGGCTGCTCTTGATCGTTCAACACCGCGTAGAGACGTGCTGCCGTGCCGGGCGCGCTCAAGCGTTTGGTAGTCTGCTTGGTAGCAGATTTAGTTTGTTTCTTTGCCATTTAGTTCACCATCCTTTCGTGGTTTAGTAGTGCTTCAACATCAATCTCTAAGGTTTCTAGTTCGCGATTGGCGGCGACTAGAGCGCGTGCAATCTCATCAAGCGTGTCGAAGGTAGGTTCGCCTTCTCCGGCAGTTCTGAGCGCAAATTTGACGTGCGAACGGGCATTGCGCAATCGCTCCGAAGCGTTTGGCTGTTGTTCAAAGTAACGTTTCGATAAACTCATCATCAATCCTTTCGAGTGTTGGCTGACATTGACAGTTGAAGGGTGGAAGCCGCGCCGGGTGGGAAGACCCGGCGCGGCTTGTTTGTGTTTAGCAGTTGCTTACTGCCGCGCGTTCGGCGGCAATCACAATGTGTGCGCCAGCCGCCGCTGCGACGTGGTAGCAGGCTTGCCCGCGTGCGCCCGCCTTGCATGTGCAATCCGCAAATCGCTCGCCGTTTCTTTTCTCGCATGTCACCGTGTAGGTTGCGCCCGTTTGACGATTGGTGACTGAGTAGCTACCAAAGCAGTTGATGCGAACGAAGGGTTTCACCGTGCGTGCTTTGTTGATCGCGTTCTGGAGTTTGGTGGCTGACGTAAGTTGAATCATGGTCGTGGTCTCCGTTTTGAAGTAGTGTGGCTGACAAGGGAAAGTATATGCAATTAGAAACCCTTTGTCAACAGAAATCTTTGTATTGACAAATACTTTTATCGGATTTATTTTTAGGTCATGGGAAAGCTACTTAGTACGACGCAAGCAGCCGAGCGGGTTGGTCTTTCAATCGCTCGCATTCAGACGTTTATCTGGGAAGGACGCTTGCCTGCTATGAAGATTGGGCGCTCTTACGCGATTGATGAAGACGATCTAAAACTGGTAGAGGATCGCAAGACCGGCAGACCACCGAAGCCTAAAGCTGAAGCAACCACTAAGCAGGCGAGCAAGAAGGGCGGGAAGAAGTGAGCGAGGCATTATCGGAAAAGTTTTCCGAAAAGCTACAACGCGGAAGACCGCGCGTTGTAGACCCTTCAACTGAAGCGGTCTATGAGGGAATGGGTTTATATGACGGCAAGTATTCACAGCGCGCGCGCGTGAACACTTACTACAGGCAACGCGCGTTAAGTTGCTTGATGGTATTTGACGATCCAGACGCAGACGCTTTCAAGTGGCTTGCTGACCTTAAAGCGTCAAACGAAGGAAAGATTAAGCCTTGGCGAGAAACTATTCTTTCTGAACTCGGGCGAATAAAAGACGAAGGAGCCATGCGGGCAGTTGCTTTGCGCATCTGCGAGTTGAAACCGCAAACCAAGGAGGCGGTAGACATAATTTGCCGGTGGCGCTTAGGTGGCAAGTCGAAGCCGGGAGATATTGAGTCGCTTCGCGGCGAGCTTTGTCGCTGCATTGATGACTACAAACGGCGTCATCCCGACACACAGCTTTCACAGATAAAGGACGCACTAAACGACGCCTATTATGCCGTCGAAATCCTTGAGCGTGAGGCGTTGAAGTGACCGACCATCAACGAGACGAACTGATAACAACCTTGCGCAACCTCGGCAAGTCGATGGAGCACACCGGCGACGAACGAGACACCGCGACCGCCGCATGTCTCTACGGCTTATGTTTAGCGATTCACGCCGGAGTCGAAGTGGAACTTGCGCACCACATGGCAGAAATGGATTTGAATAGTGACGTTGATGACACGGCCATACATTGACCGCACACGCACGCACCTACTCACGCCGGAGTGCTTTTCGATGCCGCACAACGCACATGCCCGCAAAGCAGCTTGTAAACGATTGGCGCGCCGTGAGTTGCAGTATGCGCAGTGCGGAAGGTTGGTAGCTTGGAAGGTTCACTACATCAATGGTTTGCGGATTTGGTAGCAGTATGTAGTTGGTGCGGAAGGTTGGTAGCTTGGAAGGTTCACTACATCACAGCCGCACGCGCCATCGTTGACACCTAAAAAGAGCGCCGGTAGTCGAAGGATTGAAGAATTATCCTTCTCGCGCGCGAGGAAGAACGGAGCAAAGAGATGATGAGCAACCAAGTAGCTGAGCGCCGATGTCAGCAGCGCGGATGCCTTGAGCGTGCTTCAAGACACGCAATCATCTACAACTTTCAGCCAGTGGGTGTAATAGAGCCTAACGAGCAGCGTGTCAATCTAGATTTTCGGGGACTCCACGCGGATTTATGTGAGCTGCATTTATCGGAACAACGAAACGGCGGAGCTGTTATTGAAGAAATGGAACTCGGTCAGTGCGGAGACACTTGCCCTAATTTACGCACGCGGCGTGATGGCGTAGATGAGCCGGATGCGGCAAGAAGAGTTGAGCGGGACCGCCTCTAGCGCGTGCGGGCGCTATAGAGGCAGTCCCTAGCGGCAGTTTGTGAAGACCGCCGCTTAGGGCATGAACACAATCAATCACCTTTAGTTTCTACTTACCAAAAGACGGAGCACCGATGACCGACGAAGATCGCCAACGGCAGATGGACTTCATTCTCTCGACGCTCGCGCGTGTTGCCGCCAAGCAGGAGCGATCAGAAGATGAACGGCGCGCCGATGAAATTCGCATTGGTCGCCTTGAGGATGCACATACCGCGCTGGCTAAGACAATACATGCACTCGCCTCTACTGCTTTGGCGCAGAGCGAGCGGATGGACAGCACGGACAATCTGCTAATCACACTGACTGAGACAACGCAGACGCTCGCTGCATCTGCCTTGGCACAAGGCGAACGGATGGACAGCGCAGACGGGCGGCTGAACCAATTCATGGATAGCTGGCTCGCTCGATCAAACAAGTCTGATGAGAAGTTAGACCGGCTTGTGGAAACCGTTGACCGCTACATCACGGCGCGTGGCAACAATGGCAGCAACGGCTCGGGCGGTTGAGTATCTATTTTGTATGCGCTTTTTACCCCCGAAAGCCCGCGTTGCGCGTTGTTGCGGGGATTCTTTAGATGTAAGCGGACACCCCCGAACAAGGTGCGAATGCGGGGCAGTTGCGGGGATTCTCTGCGCGAGTGACGGATGAACAAACAGGAAGTAGCAAGCGAGCTTGATTGCTCTACCCGGCAAGTCGAAAAGTATTCCGCCGAGAACCGTCTGGGACCGATTGAGTACGTGCGCGGCAAGCGGGGCAGGGAAGCGAAGTATGACGCCGAGGCGGTCGCTCGCCTGAAGTCGGAACTTGAAGTAAGGCAGCAAGAGGTGATCGGGCACGCGCCACAGCAAGCCCTAGAACGCACCGGCGGCGAGCAGGGCATGACATTGTTCGTCGCAGCGCTCACGGACGCACTACGCGACGCGCAGTCATCAGGAGACGGCAAACACGACGCTCTCTCCATCGCCGACATTTCACTAAAGCTGATGTTGACTGAAAAGGAAGCGGCTGCTTACTCGGGGCTGTCCATCGCCGACATTGAACGGGCGCGCGATGCGCTGAAGTCGATCAAGACGGGCGCTGGGTGGCGAGTGAAGCGCGAAGAGTTGGAGCGGTACGTGAAGAAACTTTAACAACTTTCGGCTCGCCTACTCACGTCTTGCTAACGTGAGGACAAGTCGCTTCCCTGAGCGATGGCGAGCCGAGAACCTAATCAGGGAAGGCTAGCAGGGAGCCTAAAATGTCAAAGAAAAGATCAAGTGAGTGCCTTCGGCCCTCTCGGCGTTCCTTTAGCAAGCCAAGAGTCATTGACAGGGTTATCAATCCGGTTGTTGAAGAAGCCGACGAGGACGGAATGCCGCGATGGAAGTTTTCTGTGGACATGGCAAAGTTCGGTCATGCTCAGTGTTCATACGACCCAAAAACCGCTTTGAACACTCTCATGGATTATTTCAAAAGAACTTACCTTGCATCCGATTGGTTTCAAGACAAGCCTCTCTATCAGAAGCAGTTTGAAGAGTTAGATGTAAGCAAAATACATCATCCAAATCCGTTTAAGCGGTACGAATACGCGGCTGCCGTGTTGCAGGAGGTACTACCGGATGTTGTTGCTTTAGCAATTCGCCAAGCAGTACACGTTGCCATACACAGAACTATATGGGACTTGGAAGGTAAAACACACAGGCTCACAGGGGGACAAAAACGCACTGGAACTACAAAGATGGTTCTTGAGCCTGCAAATAGGGACGTTCGCAAACTACTGAATAATAAGCCCGGACCACGCGAGAAAATCACCTCGGGGAAAATTAACTCTGCGTATCGCAAGCTTGGCAGCGCAGCAGGACTGACAGAGATAACAATTGAATTAGATGTTACGGACCGGGGTTTAGAGAAGTGGTGGAAAAAGCGCGGGTGCGACAACTACGATCAATTTCGAGAATCTGTGAACGCGAGGAACAAATAATTCTTCTATTAGTTCGGTACAAACCGCTTCATTTTTATCTATAGTCCGACCGGCAGCCAATTAGGGCAATGTACTAAATGCTCTAAAGCAAAACGCCACCCTACCCTGAGAAGTTAAGTGGCGTCCGCTTTTGATAACCACGCGCTTTTATAGCGACGGGCTTTGCGTCTTCATTGTAAGACCCGCCGACGAAGCGCGCAACACCTTTGAAAGAGGAACGCGCTATGACCTTCGACACTTCCACCTCGAAAGACTTCGTGAGCATTCCCGAACTGGCTCGGCAGTGGGGATGCACCGAACAGCACTTCTACAACCTCGTAAAGCGCGGAGATTTGCTTGCGTATCGCATCGGCAGGCGGCTGATCGTGCGCCGCGAAGACGCGCAGAAGTTCCTCTCGCGCAACGCGACGGCGAAGGTTGCCGCGTGATGACATCCATCCAACGAGCGGCGCGAGCCGTTCATGCCACAAATAGAAGAAGCCGCCAAGCGACGAACTTGACGGCCTCAATACCTTTCATCAACCACGATGAGAAAGGCGACACACTTGAATCCTACCATAGAGACTCTGACTGGTAACAGTCACTTCAATCGTTTTCCACGCTCGCCACTAACGCGCTGCACCCGACGAAACCGTTGTCCGGTATGCGACAGCGGCGACGGTAAATGCTCGGTAACACAAGATGGCGGGATGGCTATTTGCGCAAACAAGCCGTCTGCCAAACCTGCTCGCACCGGCTTCTGTGAATCGTGGATTCACGTTTTACGCTACGACACTCCGCTGTCACCAGCTCGCGCCAAACCAAAAGCCGAAACACCAAAGCTAACAATCGAGCGAGCGTCGGATGAGCGTTGCGCAGACGTGTATCGAGCGCTTATCCGTGAGCAGCTTGTCTTAAGCAAACAGCATCGCGCGAAGCTGCTTGAGCGTGGGCTGCCCAGCGGGATCGTTATGGCGAACGGTTACGCGAGCACGCCGACGAAAGCCTTCGGCGCAAACGTCGCGCGCGCGCTCGCTCAAGAATACGACCTGACCGGCGTGCCCGGCTTCTATCGCGTCGGCGACCAATGGCGGATGGTTGATGTCGGCAGCGGCTTCTACATTCCGGTGCGTTCAAGCGACGGACTCATTCAAGGATTCCAGATTCGCCGCGACGAAGGCGAGCCGAAATATATTTGGCTCTCATCAGCCAACCGTGACGGCGGGGCATCGTCCGGTTCGCCGCTTCATTACGCGAATCATCTACTGATGCCAGATGCCAGCGAGGTGTGGCTAACGGAAGGAATTCTAAAATCCGATATTGCCGGGCACTTCCTTAACGCGCCGGTGATCGCTGCCGCTGGCGTGTCGTGCTTCGGGCAAGACTTCGCCGCCAATCTCAAACAGCAGTTCCCGAAGCTAAAAACTTGTGTTGTTGCCTTCGATACTGATTGGCGGACGAAGCCCCAAGTCAAAGTTGCGCTCGACAAGTTGATAGCTCAGCTCTCGGCAGTCGGCTTGCGCGTTGTCGTGCGGACGTGGCGCGCGGAGTTCGGCAAAGGTATTGATGATTACCTGTTGCACCTCGCGCAAGCGGATCGGAGGGCAGCATAGATGAGTGCTAAGCCTTCCTTTATTGATTACAGCGGCAGTGAGTTCAATCAAAAGTTTGATGCGGAGCGACCGCGCTACTCCGGGCGGGCGGTCAACGCATTACTGAGAAGTGTTGCAGAACCATCACAAGCTGAAGATGGAACAACCGTTTTTGATGTTGTGATTGCTCCTTCCGAAGGACTCGCATTCGACATCGCGCAAGGCACTGAAGCCGTCAACTTCCTGCTCGCCGCCGCGCGTTGCACGGTCAAGTTGCGCCCGATCATCGACCTGCTGCTCGGCTTTGCCGGTTCACAAACGGACCCGCTTGATTGGTTTGAAGCGCCTGATGTTGTTGTCGGCGTGGCAGCCCGGACGGGCATGTTGCCGCCATTACCACCAGCGCCGAGGAAAGACCCGAATGATTACAGGGAAGCGCGCCAGAAGTACAAAGACGATTTGACGAAGTGGGTTGAGGAGCATAGCGCAGCGTTCGCGCCGTCCGAGCGCGCGATGCAGGCTTGGACCGCCCGGCAACGTAAATCGATGATCGCGTGGCAGCAGGCAACAAACTTCACCTTGATCGAAGTTGAGGAAGGCGACTATGACAGCAAGTTGGAAAAGAACGCGCCAACACGTTACCGCATTCCCTTGCTGAAGCTCGCGGTTGAGACGCTGGAGCGAGCGAAAGGTAATACAGCGATGTGGAGTCGGAGTCCGCGTGAGGCAATCAAGCAGGCAGCCTTCGCCACGTTTGAGGATTTACCGGAAGCTCCAGCGGTCAGGCAGCGCAACGCTCGCGGAAAGACGGACGTAGCAAAGCGATTGGAGCGCAACCGTAAAACGATCCTGACGCTTCTCGCGCAGTGCCGCGACGACTTGCAGGAGTTGCGCCAAGATCAAACAGAATTCTTGGAAGACTTAAAAGCGGAAGCGGAAGCAGTGTTTAGCCAGCAAGGGCTGTGCTTGGTGGTTCCGCCTGAACCAGATCAAGAGGCGGGACGGGTACACAAAAGTGTGTACCCGTCCCCCGAGCTGCCGGAGTCACCGCTGGAGCCGCAAAAGCCCGAAAAACAGGTGTGTACTCTTAAGAAAGAAGATGCACCTATTTTCGCACCGCAATTTGCCTCATCACCGGAACCTGTCGGGACGCCCCCAGAAGAAACGATGGAGGACGACGGGTACACACTTTTGTGTACCCGTCCCCCGAGTGTTGCCAACACGCCGCCGAAGCGGAACTTATCGAATTGGTTTGTCGGCGAACCTTCCCCGAGCCGATCACACCTTGATTCCATGAAGCGGATGGAGCGCGATATTGAAGAAGCAGGCGGAACAGACCATTACTTTTGACGATGAGGTAAACGCATGGCTGAAGCAAAACAACCATCACCGGCGAAGCCAGCGTTCAACGCAAATCCCTTCTATGAGAGGCTCCGGGCGTTGAGCAAAAGCGATCCACAAGCGTTTGCAGGCTTGTCACCGGCGTCAAAGCTCGCTTTGTTCGAGTACGAAGGACAGAAGAGGCTACACGCCGATTTATGGGCTGAAGAACCAGTAGCGGTTCAGCCGTAACCACCAGAAGGAGAAAAGCAAAGATGAGTACCTCAGATTTTATTCACACCAAGAAGTTTCGGGATCGACTGGCAGCGGAGCAAACAGAGGTTGCAGCGCGTCTCGCGAAAGAGGCAGAGGATCGGGAACGCCAGAAGCGTGAGAACGACCAAGCAAGAGCCGCACGTCTTGCCAAGGTTGCCGACGACAGGCGGAAGGCAGCAGAAGTAGCCGAAGCCGAGATCGACTTGATTTTAGCCGAAGACAAAACTCGCGAGAGAAACCACTTCTTATTCCAACATGCGGGATTAGGCGACGCTGAGTTTGAGGAAGCGTGGTCGCATCTGCGGGAAAACTATGTGAAGCAGTTGCAGCAGACGACCGCCGAGCGCGAGATCGCTGCTTTGAGAGCGGCCGGCGAGTACCGGATGTAGCCGTAACCCCATACACGATAGGAGACATATGCACGATGGCATTCCAAAACTTTACCGTTTGTACTGGAACAACTAGGCAGGAAAAGCCATGCCCGAACCCGGCAGTTAAAGGCAGAAGCAAATGCCGGATGCACGGGGGGAGCACGCCTCGCGGCGTGGCATCGCCGCACTTCAAAACCGGGCGCTACTCGAAAGACTTGCCGACAAACCTTGCCGCTGATTACGAAGAGGCGCGACGTGATAAGAAGCTGCTGGAGTTGCGGAGTGAAATTGCGCTCTCGGATGCCCGTTGCCGCGACTTGCTCCGCCGCGTTGATTCCGGCGAGTCCGGGGCATTGTGGCGAGCTGCGCGGAAAGCATTTCAAGACTTCCAGAACGCAAGGGGCGATGTCGCGAAGATGTCGGACGCGCTCGACCGGCTGTCGGCGTGCTTACAGCAAGGCGTGAGCGATTATGCGTCGTGGGATGAGGTTGGTAGGTGTATTGATCGGAAGGCGCGACTTGTCGAATCCGAACGTAAACGCCAAGTTGAAAACCATCAAATGATTTCCATTGACCGCGCGATGCTACTTGTAGCCGCGATGGTCAACGTGATCGAACGACATGTTACAGACCTTCCAACAAGGGCACGAATCGGCGGAGAACTCGCTCGTCTTATTGGCGAAGGAGATCAATCGCCCGACGCTCTTGATGACCTTGATGCCGACGGTCAGGTTAACTAACACTCGAAGGAGAAAAACGAATGCTTCCCACAAGTTATGGTTTAGTCGCAAACGGCACGACGACGCGCGCCCGGCGCGTCTTGTCCGATGCTCCGCCTTTCAACGACCTTTACACCTTCCGGTTCACCATCCACATGCGAGATTTGCGCGTGTCGCACCCGTCGCGCCAGATACTCATGCGTGCGCCGGGATTATTGCTTGCAATCGAAAACGGCAATCTTACCTTTACCACGACGCTCGTCGGTGGCGGCGATATGACGCTCCCGCTCGCCGGCGCAACCGACGGCGAAGCGGTCCTGAGCCGTTTTCGAGTGCATGATGAAGGCTCCGAGTTCATGCTCATGTTCACCAAACGCAACGGCGATGTCGTCGGGCAGACCTTCTCATCTTCAATCAACAATAGCGCGATCAGCATCGCGGGCGGGAATGGATTCTCAATCGCTGCCGATAACGCCTCGAACACCGAAAACTTGCAAGCCAAGATTGATGACGCGCGCTTGCTGCGTGGCGAGTTCGAGTTTCTGCACTATGGGTTCGCGAACAACGGCGCTGATGCGACGCCGAACGCGCAACACCTGACGATGGAGAACGACGCATACGAGCAGACGCCGAACACTCTTGTGCTCGCCGCCGATGGTTCACGCCTCGTGCTCAGCGGAGCCACCCCGGACGCCGGAAAGAGGATTCGCATCTACGAGCGCACGCAGCAAGAGGATTACAACTACTCACGCCCACTCAGAGACGGGATAGCGTTTCTGCCGTGGACGACTGGGGCTCGCACGACCAGGACGCGCTTCTTCTACGTCGTGAGGTACTACGATACGGCGACCGGGTTGGACATCGCGCAGAACTCAAACGAAGTCGGCATCCTGCCCGCGCTCCCCCCCGCTGCCGCAGGCTTCGCGCTCGTCACCTTCGATGATGTCTTCGACGGCGATGATCCGTTGACGATGGGCAGCAAGCCGATTGCCGGAGATCGTTACAAGTCGCAAGGCATCTTGTTGAGCGGGCAACCCGACAATGTGTTCGTCGGCGCGTCGGATCACAACCACTCGCCTTACGGCGCGGTGTGTGCCTGCAGCCAAGCGCCATCGGCGGCGAACAGCGGCATCCCGCCAGCCGACGCGCCGTTGACGGTCAGCTTCGTCGTGCCGGGAACGACGACGCCGGGGCGCACCGGGTCGGTTGAGTTCTTCGTCTGTAGCACCGAACCCAACCAGTTGGCGGCATGGACGGCGACAGCGAAAAACAGCGCAGGCGCAACGCTCCAGACAATCCAAGGGACGACGGATGCGCCGGTGGTCTTCACGCGCGCGCAGAATGACATTGCCAGCGTAGTGTTTACGCCGACCGCTCACGCTTTCGACGGAAGCGGTCGCTTTGAAGCCATTGACACGCTGAGGTTCGCGATTCCGGTCGCAGCATGACAACGGTCGCGGGTTCCGATGGTCAAGTTAAATGACGCCGGCGCGCCTCGGTGTCTTGTCGCTTCACTTAGAGAAAAAGGAGATACATGTCTTTCGACGTAGCAGACTTCAAACGACCACCGCAGCAACTAGACTTGATAGCGACGACAAAGCGTTTATCCTACCGGACTTGGTGTTTGCTTCTTCCGAAGCTAAAGCGCGGGAAGTTGGCCTTGAGCGCATCCGTGGATACTGCCCGGAGGCTGATGGATGGTCGGGGCATGGAGTGTCGGCGCTCAGGCGTTGCAACTTGCTTGAAGAGACGCTAGGGCTTGCGCCAAAGGGCTTACAGGATGACGACGACAGCAACGCGACTGCCGTTATGTAGTGCTACAGCCTTCGCACGGCATTTAAGGTAACGCTTTAATTACAGGAATGGAGTGTTTCTGTAACCGTTACCTGCTTACTAATCACAAGTGTTTTGATTTAGCCTTACAGCCACTCTCGTGCATTGTCCTCTGATCCGTTTAGCTTCTTCAGGGAACCACTTTGCG
>MWWK01000186.1_pt1 | contig 11408 bp, 19 predicted proteins | sample 1047241 | NCBI WGS metagenome assembly MWWK01 (sample SAMN06349964, study PRJNA376086) | soil metagenome | isolation source: BG12-3 sample Antarctic (ecotone) soil | place: Antarctica | reverse complement strand
CGCCCCATTTTCTCGGCAGGCAGGCGGCCTTCTTTGATAAACGTGTGGATACGCGGAACCGTCACGCCCAGCTTTTCAGCGGCTTCTTTTGTAGTCAGTAGGCTCATGCCGGCCAGAATAAAGCCCTCCGCAAAATAAATCAAGAAAAATGTTTATTACAATAAAGATTTATGTTGACAAAGCCTTTATCACGATATATACTTTTCCTTGTCAGACAGACAACGACGAAACGAAGGAAACGACCACCATGAACTTAGACAACCTCAAAAGATTCGAGACGGAAACAATCATCACGGAAAACTTCGCGGTCACGGTCGAGCGCACCGGCCGGGGTTCTTACGCGACGGTCACGGACGCTGCGAGCGAGTTCAACGGCCTCTCCGCTTTCGCTTCGGTGCCTTCGGCCGCATTCGCAATCCTGATGGACAGGATCGCCGCATCGGTTGCGGCGTAAGGGAAGGGGAAATGATGAACTTAAACACCGCCAAACTTGAGAGAGTCATCCAGGCCGCATTCGACGCCGCGACATCGGGCGGCGGGCGCGACGCGAAGAGATGGGGTGTCGCCATCGCCAAAGCCAAGCAGCAACTCGAATCGAATCCGTTTCTCCACTTCGACGGTGAGGCGCTTTTGATTCTCTCCGACTCGAACGAAATCTACCGGGCGAACGGCGCGTGCCAGTGCAGGGCATACGCCCGCCGGCAACCCTGCTGGCACCGCGCGATTTACAAGATCGTCGCCAACTATCACCGGCAGCAAGCCGGCCACTAAAATAGAAGCGCGCGGACGTGCCTCCGTCGAAAGAATCACGCCCGCGCATTGAATCAACCCACTCCATAAAGAAGGGAATTGACACATGCAACAGAGTAGCAAAAAGAGGCCAGCGCGCAAGGGAAGCGCGAAGGACACGATTATCCGGGAGCGCACCGCACTCGTCGCACGAGTAGATGAATTTCTATTTCCGCTGACGACTACACAGGAAGAGGCCGGGCGCATGGCCGAGAGCATCCTTGCCGGTCTGGATTATGACGGCGACGACGTGGCGCGCCTGCTTCTACTCTGCCATCTCCTGACCTACACGCGCGGCCTCAGCAAGCGTGAGAACATTATGGTCAGTATCGAGCGGGCGTGCGCGCCGTACCTCTCGGGCTACGATGCGATGATGCGTGCGGAGATGGATTTCACGCTGGAAACTTTGCGGAAGGGGGAGGCGAGCCGATGAAGCCGAAGCGAAAAGCGTCGTCGAACGTCTTGGCATTTCCGTCACCGGTGGCCGCGCCGCCGATCTCGAGCGAAGGGTTTTACCAAGCCGATCTGAATGAATTCCTGATCGCCGACCCCGAGAACACCGTCGGCATCTCCGTTGTGGGAGACAGCACCCGGGATCATGGCATTCAGGCGGGCGATTTGCTGCTCGTCAACAGTAAACTCACGCCCGGCCCCGGCGATGTCGTCGTGACTCTCAACGACCACGGCGCTCTGAATATCAAGCTCGCGCACAACCTCCGTGAAGCCAGAGCGTTCGGCGGGTGGGGCGTCGTGGTTCACGTCATACGCACGCTGCGCGCCGGTGAAAACATTCGAAGGGAAGGGGGTGCGCGCTAATGCCTACCACCACCAATCGCAAACGCAGACCCGTCAAGCGCGTCGTCGTGACGGTTGGGGAGGTGTATGACAATGTCTAAACGAAAGAGACAGATGAGGCGCATCCGCATAGCCACCTACCAAGTCGCGCAGTATTCAGGCTGTGAAGCTATCGCCCGATTGATCGATCAAGTTAAGTCACACCAGTACCCGCGCCGCATCATGTGTGCGTACTTAATGATTGATATGTTGCATGGAGCGATTGAAGAGTTTGAGAAAACGGGACGCGGGGGCGAGGTCTGGAAATTGGAAATGAGGATCGCGAAACTCGAACGCCGGATCGCTAACTGGTGGCCGGAAGAGATAGACGTTTAACGATGGGCGCGGCTTCACCCCGCGCGACACTAAATGTTTAGAGTCAAACCTTACGGATTCTTAATAGTTCACCGGCGCGCACGGCAACTACCGGCAACTACCGGCAACTACCGGCAGCTCATCCGCTACAGACCCCGCCAGTTATCCACATCTTACGCCTGACAAGCCGCCACGCGCTCGACAAGACGATGCCAGCCCGAACCATCCGGCGCGCTACAGGTCAAATTTGAGCCTCTTTTTTACTGGCGACAGGATACGCGCGATTTTGTACCCCGGCGGGCGCGCATCTCGCCTGCTTTCAACCGCTTGGCTGTAGACCAAAGTCTACAGAATCGGTAGACCCGGTAGACAGTGGCGATAACGCTCATTTCTGCTTCACTTGCTGGTAGACCGGAGGGGCGAAAATGAGGCTTTCGGTAGACCGCGGGTAGACCAACTGTAGACCGCGACAGTGGAGGTTTCGCGCGTCCGATGATGGACACGGAAGGGTGTGCATTCTTGTCGTCATTTCGTTCGCCTTCGGGGTGCGGCGGACATAAGACCGCTTATCGGATTCATTGTTGAAAACAGGTGAGGCGAATCGGCGTGATCGTCAATTACACGTGCGCGAGTCTTTTAAAGGCTATGCACCGATCGGGCATAAATGATGCGTGATTGCATATTTTCAAAATGGATGCGCGCCCGCAACATCTAGCGGGCGTCACATTGAAAATTGAGAATCTTTAATCTCAAAGATTTCCGGCGGGCTGATCTCCGCTTTCCCCTTCAATTTGTGTGTGACCTGTAGCCCCCCGCCGACGACCATCATAGTTCCCTTTAATTTGAAGACTCACATTGAAGTGCCCCGGCTCGTCCGTTTCGGCAAGGGTGGCGATCACAGTGTGCGCGACAACTCTCACATCATGTTGCCATCCATCGGATTCAGGCCGAATCGCCCGCATGTCGGCAAGGAAGCGCTCGCGCACCTCTTCGGCTGATGCTCCGGTCATTAAGGCCGGAACGTGGCGCATCGCGAGTTTTTCTTCCATCTCGTCTTCGCCGATCATCATCTCCTCGCGCGTTGACAAAAGGGAGATCGCATAAACCGTACCGGTTGACACTAAATATTTAGTGTGGGTTAAATTTCGCCGGGCGTCGGGTAGCGTCGCTTCAGCCTGCCCTTGATGGCGACATGGTTGGCCAGCGACTGCGCGGCGAACTGCTCGGCAGTCATCCCCTGGCTTTCAAGGAACGCTGCCTGCTGCTCTTCCTGGCGCGCCCGGATGCTTTCGCCGATGGCTTTCGCGGCACGTCGATTGATCTCGATTTCCGCCTTCGTCGGCACTACGGCTTGACTCGGAAACGCCAGGTCGCGCCCGCCAAATGTCTTCTCTTCATGGCTCATCTCGACGAGCGCCACGTCCTCGCGTCCGAAGCCTTTGGCTTGGTTCTCCGGCTTGTTCACGACAGATTGATGCTGCGGGGCGCTGCACTCGATCAGCGTCAGCGGATCATCTTCGCTCTCGACGATGCGCGCGCCCTCGGACGTGTGGCCGCACCGGTTACATCGAACTTTCAATTTTCTGGTTAACAAAGTTGCTCTCCTCTCAAAAGGTAATCTGGAAAAAGTGACTCTAAATATTTAGTGTGGGCGATCAGGACTCGTCGTCTGCAAAAAGAGTCAACGTCTCTTCGGCCTCTCTGACGCGGGCGGAAGTAATTGCATCCCATGCCGCGGCGACATCAACCGGGACACGTGCGCGCCAAGCGACCCACCCAGGCTCTTCGCACTCCTCGAGCGTCATCAGCGAAGAGGCCGGCATCCTCATTTCGTGCTCGGTGCCTTCACCAATCACCACATAGCCGCTCTCTTCCCCCGTCTGCACATACTCGGCGTAGGCGCATTCGAGCGCGGCGTCCTGATCGTCAAGCGGCAGCTTCGCGATGCGCGCCATCATCTCTTCAAGTGTGAGTCTCAATTGATGAACTCCTTTCGCTTCGGTCCCGGTTGCTCCGGTAACTCGTCAGTTGACACACCCAGCAGGTCAGCCAATTTGCGCCGTTTGTCTTCGACCTCAACTCTGCGTTTGTTGGTGAAGAGATCTCCCTGCTCCTTCGCGGCCTGCTCGAGCGCACTCAGCGCCACGACCACCTGACCTCTCTCCTCGGCCGCCACGGCCAGCCGGTGAAGCATGCTGAGGCGGAACGCACGGTGCGCGATGCCAACGCTGCCCACGTCGGCCAGATACGCCCTCCGCATCTCGGCGAAGAGGTCTTTCCACTTTTGCGGGAGCTGCTTGCCGCCTCGATCCGGGTTGTAGAAAGCTACCCGCTGCCGGTCAAGATTGAGACCAAACTCTTCTTTGACGGCCTCCGCGATCTGGGTAGGAGTGCGCCAGCGCGCAAACTCTGTCACGATAAAGATTTGAACCTCATTTTTCAGTCGCCGCGTGCCCATTCGATTCCTTCATCCGTAAAAGTTCGTAAAAGTTTTCTCACGGCTCGGACCGTTTTGAGTCGTCAGCGAAGGTCGTTTTTGCATCCTTGACGATCTTTGAGACTCATTCCTGCTTTAAGGCGCTCCTGCAAACATAAGCCTTTCATCGTTTTCACTTTACAGCCTCTCAGAGGATGCTTCGCCGCCGTGAATTCATCAAAGATTTTCAAGGATTTTCAAGGATGCAGACCTGCAAAAATCTCAAATTTTCTCAAGTTTTCATTCTTCTGAAAATCTGAGGTTTTCTGAGGTTTTGTATCGTTATGGGACGGCTCACATCCCTACCCGTGCTCCGCGGCTTCGGCGCCGCTCTTCCCGTTCCCGCGCCGCACGCTCGACCTGTTCATTCTGGGCGGCATACTTCTCGCGCAACGTCGGATCGTCGCCCGCGTAGTTGATCATCACCGGCGGGCGTTCAGGCGCGGGCACGCTGGCATACCGGGCGCGCTGCTCTGCCGCTTCCCTTTCGCGATCAGGGCGCTCGGCCAATTCGGTTGCCACGTCGAGCGCGAGGGCGACGACGGGGCCGTAGGGGCCGTCGTCTGGAGGCTCATAGCCGCGCCCCACGCGGAGGCGCACCTGGCCAACCATGTCAACCGTCGTCGCGCTCAGGTCAACGCCCTTTGCCTCCAGCTCCTTGATGAGCGCGTCACAGGCAGCCGTGGCATCGAAATGCGCCTGACCCTGGAGGTTGTTGTTGAGCAGGATGCCCGGCCCGGCGAGTGCTCGAAAAACATTCACGAATTCGGCGCGCGCGCGCATCCACTCCCGGTATTCGTCAACCAGGTTCGCGGCGTGCTCTTCGAGGGCGGACGCCATCCGTTTCGCGGTCTCTTCGTAGCGACTCCGCATCGCCGCACCGTGCGCGGCGAGACTGACCAGGCGCGCCTTACCCGCGGCCACCTGCTCGCTTCGAAGGGCGCCGTCCCGCGCCTGCTCGCGACCGTCAATCTCACGCTGAAGTTGCGAGATGGACGTTTGGTACATGAACTGCGAATTCTGAGCGGTGATGGCGGCTTTATCGGCGTTGGCTTTCCCGGCGATAACATCGGCGCGCGCGGCCTCGACGGCGACGGTCGCATCGGCGAGCTTCGTTTCGAGTTGTCCGCGCCGCTCTTTCAGCTCGTCGATCTCGATCTGCATGCGGGCGGATTTTGACTCTAATCCGTTTTGAGTGGATTGCTCCATCGGGTTATTTACCTCCCATCAACGGGTTGGGATTATCTTTCCGCTGTTTTTCACGTAGCGCAGTGCGCGTGGCGATAGGGTCGCTCAATCCCGCCGCCTGCTGGGCAGCTGCCATGTCGCCCTGAAGTTTCGCGATCTGCGCTTCGACGCTCTTTTTCTGACCTTCGAGCCGGGCGATCTCGGCTTGCATCTCTTCAATTGTCATCATTGCCTCCTCTGCGGTTGAATTCGCTGGCCGCTGCCAAACGGCAACCGGGATGATCGCCGCTCTCGAACGCTGGAGTTGATAGCGCGGCATCGGCCAGCGAAACTTTCAAAAACTTAGGTTTTCTTAGGATTTTTTCTCCTCGATAGTTAGGTTTTGTGAGGTTTTCGTTTCGTTATCGAACACCTGTTTCTGACGTTCGTAGTGGTGGAGCGCCCGCCGCGTGGCTTCGCTCGTCCGCAGCAGGAAGGCGTCAGGCGACTCTTCGCGCAGTTTGATCAAGCGTTCGTAGCTCGGGCTGGGCTCAAAGCTCGGGCTGGTGTTGCCTCCAACTCCGTCAAAGTTTTCAGACATCGGCCCCTCCTATGTCGTCTTCGCTCTCCCAAGAAATTCCCTGCGCCACGGCATCAAATAAGTCCTCCAACTCCCCTTGAAGGAGTTCCTCGGCCACGTCTTCATATAGTTCCACACACTCGGCGCAGTGCAGGTTGTGGAAGCAGTCCGGGTCGGTGCATTTCGCCAGTTCGCGGTAGACCGGATTGTGGCAGGCGACGTGTTCACAAGCGCCGATTTCGGTGAGCCCGAATAATGTTGAGGTAGTCACGCTGCCCTCTCCCTTCTCTGCCCATCGATGCACGCCTTGATGGCTTCCAGCGTGTTCGGCGTGGACGCCGGGATGACGAGCACGTCGGGCAATGTCTCATCAGGCCAGATGCCGTCGCCGAAGGTGTCAATGATCGCTTGCTTGTGCTGTACCAGCGCGCCGCGCAACTCTTCGCTCACGGCACCTCTTCGCCCCTGTGCGCGCAGTTCGTTACCGGAGACGACGAGCCGCACACCGCACGCGCGGCAGGTTCGGAAAACATCGTCGAAGGTCATGCCGTTGCCTCCCGCCTTCGTTCACCGCGGGCGAACTTTCGCGCCGTCCGGCGGGCTTTTTCGACGACCACAGAGTGGGGCAATGGTGGGAGGCACCGTGCCGCGTTTACCTCGAGCATTTGATTGATCAGGTCCGCCTCACTCTCGGCCCACCCGTTGACCCAGCGGCCATAAGCCACGTCGCGGATTGCATCGTCGCGTGTGCCTTCGGGGAAAGTGCGCGAGCCGAAGACCGGGTAGTGCAGCACCCTGCGATCAGTATTCACCGGCTCGTGCTTCTCGGAAAGCAAAGCCCCGATCATCCATTCCGGCGGGTCTGCCGGATCGAGCGCGTTGACCCACCGGCGGGAAGCGTCAACGCCTGGGGCGACGATGTAACCCCCTTCCCCGCGCGTATCCAGGCCAGCGCCGAGCTTTCCGGCAGAGTTGCCGAGCGTGAGGGTCGGAGGGTATTTGAAGACATAGTGAGCGCCGCCGCTCGGTGTCGTAGCTTGGGAGGTCATCGGCAGATCGCCGTGCTCTTCGACGAGCGCGGTGAGCGACGCATCGCCGCCGTGGCGGTCGTCGCGGTCGAGCACGAGCCACCCGGAAGCTTGGCCCGTCGGAATGCCGATCCCGGCGTCCGGCCATTTCCCCCACCAGGCGCGGATCGTCGCCTCGGCCTTACACGCATCTTTGAAACCGCGCGGCGTGTAAGGCGCCTTGTTGGGCTTCGTCGGAAAGACCGGAATGCCAAGCGCGGCGTAGCTCAAAGCGCAGTCGAGTTGCGAGAGCACACCGTCGTCGGTGCCGACGGGAGCAACGTCCTCGATCACGACCTCTTCGAAATCGTCTTCATCGGTCACACCAAAGGCGTCGCTAAGGGGATCATGGATGATCCCCTTAATGCCTTCCTCTTGAGTGGTTATGTTTGTACTAAGGGTAACGCCGGCGACACCCTTAGCGGCGAGGATTTCATCCACCTCCGCGACTACTTCCTCCGGGTCGGAAAAGTCCATCATGCGCACGCAGCGCGATTGCCGTAGGCTGAGGAGTGCCGACCTCGCCGACTCGTAGCCGTGATCAAGGGCCGTCTTCGCCCGCGCGTAAAAGACTTCAAGGGCCGCGATGCGCGCATCAATCTCGTCAACGTCCGTGGGCTGGCCGTCCTGGAGTTTGCCGAGGATGCGTTGATTCTCGGCGAGCAGGATACGCTCCCGTTGCTCGACATACTCACTGAGCGGGAGTTCTTTCGACTCTTCCGTCGTTGTCGCCGTGACCGGCATGTCTTCGACGTTCTCGAACCCGGGCAACTGCTTCAACGCCTCTTCGAGAATTTGCTGGCGCACCGTGAAGCGGTGCTTGGAATCTTTCTTCCAGCGCAGCTCGTCGGCTTTCTTCGCCCGCTGTTCTGCTTCCTGTGCCCAGACGACGGCCGGGGTGAGATAGTCCGTGTAACGCGTGCGCGCGCGTTTCTCTTTCCCTTCCATCTCGCGTGGCTTGGGGCGTTCGATGTCGAAGATCATCCGGCGTGCCCGGCGTGCCCACTCGTTGTTTGCTTCGATGGCACGGATTACGAGTGACTTGGCTTGAGACGGATTCATGAACCGCTGGGCGCGTGTGGCGACAGTGGCATGCGCGATTCGCATATCCTTGCCCTTGCAGATGCCTTGGATGGCGTCCACGAACCAGCGCAGCTCGAACGGGTACTTGAGTTCGACCAGTATTCTGCTCGACCAGTCGAGCGTGGAGCCGAAGCGGTAAGCGAGAAATGACGCGCGCTCTTCCGGGGTGAAGGGTTTGAATTCTTTGCGTGCGGCGGGTGCTGCTGCTGGTGTGCTCATTGACCCACCTCCATAGCGCAGGCCCGGCAGATATGGACCCGCACGTCGCACCCTTCGATGCAATGGATCACAAAACTACGACCGACGCGACGATGTTCACCGCAGCGGAGGCAGAATTCAAGTCCGGGTTGGCTGGAGATTGGCGCGCCCGCTTGTGGCTGCGGTTGATAACGCTTGCGCCGAGAGGTCTTTTCTGTTATAAGCATCGCTGATACCGTCCATTAGATTAGTTAGTCCTGAATTGAGCCGGCTGATGACCGGCTCAATTCGCGTCTGGAGTTTGAGTGGCGCGTGCCACTCCGTTTCAAAGATAAAAAAAACAAAGCCCGGACTACTGGCTGGCGTAGTAGTCCGGGCTTTGTTGGCTCTCGGCGGCGCGGTACGCAACGCGAGAAAGCGAATTTGATTTAACCAGCGCCAGCCAGTTAGGTAAAATATTTTGGCTTTTGCGGAAGTGAGGCGGACGGGAAGTGCTTGAATTACAGATTAGCGTACTGTAAGATCAAACGGCTCGCGCTGGCCTCGGCTGGCAAAAGCATTCAAATGAACAGGCGACGCGGCTTTAACTTCTTGAGGGTCAGGCCGCGTCGTTTTGTCTCTACCGAGACATTCAAAATCATCTGCGTTCAATGTACAAGGGATGCGGCGAGAACGTCAAGGATTTCTCGGCGGATTTTCTTTTCCATGTTTTCCGGGTACGCCGTAGACTTGTTGTTTTAGTTTCGGCCACTTCAAATTTTCACGCCTCAGAAAGTCGCGGATTGTGCTCTCGCCGATTCCGAGCACGGTAGCTACCCCGCGTTGCGTTGCGCGCGGCCCTTGCGTGCGAAGTGCCCACATGAGCCGCCCGCGATTTATCCTCGGTGCGCCGCGCGTTTCTTCTCTGAATACTTCAAAAATGGTTTGTGCCAGTTCAATAGAATCGTTGGCTGCTCTACCGGCCGGTAACGGGCCTGATAAGTTCATCACACGATCATGCGTCGGCCACCAATGCACAGCAAGCACAATCCCCGAAGGATGCGCGACTACTGAACCGACCAGCGCTGTCCACCAAAGCGCGAAAGGGGTCTCATGTGTGCCCGTCTGCCAGTCGGTCACTCCGGCGGCGAACGGCCACGGGGTGTCTACCGGGTCGGGGGTAGTTGTGGATGGGGCAAGATTGAACTTAAAGCCGATCATCTGCACGCTGAAGGGCTGAAGCCGTTCCGCAAACTTATCTGAAGGCAAGAAGACGCGAACGTGATCGGGGAATTTATACAAGACAGTTCCGTCAACATTTGAATCGTCCGCGTTGCCGCGCGGCATCCACAGCCGGCCTATGTTGCGCATCGGAAACGACTCACCACGCCCGCGCGGGCGTTTCTTTGGCACGAGCAAATCGGGACGGGCACAATACGGGCACGCCTCATTAAGTGGATATACTTGCTCCCCAGACTTCGTCATAATTTCTTCACGTACAGATCAAGATCGTCTCGCTTCACCCTCCAACCTCTGCCGATGATGCGCGCCTTCAATTTCTTATCCTCAATCGCCGCGCGTAAGTGATTGCGCGAGAGACCGGACAACTGCGCCGCTTCGACAAGTGAGAGCGTCAACTTGTGCGCGAGGTCTGAGATCGTGGCGACCGGCTGTGTCATGCGTTGATGCTCGCGCTGAATGAGAAAAGCGACAGCTTGCGACAGCCGGTTGTCGCCATTGTCGTTACGTGTCGCTACTATTGCCTGCGACGGCTCCGGCGCGAGTGATGCAATGGCGGGCTGCGCTGCCGTCCTCGGCTGCTTTGCTAAAGCCTTAACCTCATCTTCGTCGTACACGGGAACGTCGCGCGTCGCGCCCTTCTCATACGTCACAGACAGCTTGTTACTCTTCGCTAACCGCTCGACTGTGCGCGGGGTGGCGTCCAAGATTCGCGCGGCCTCTTCTTTCGTGATCTTCGTCATAAACTGAATAGCGACAACTGGCGACAATAGCGACGGGTGCGTGTCGTTATTCCAATAATGTTGGAATATTGCGGCATTTCCGCAATAGCGACAGGTGGCGACAGGTAACGACAATGGAGTGTCGTTACCTGTCGTTATTCCTAATGCGCCGTGATGATGTGCTGCTCGAATAGCCCGATCAACTTATTCAACCGCTCATCTGTCCGCGCATCGACGGCGCGCAAGTTGGCGTTGATCTTGTCCTGGCCTTCAAGCGCGCGGGTCACTGTCTGAATGAAGGTCGTCACAGTCTCCGCATTCAACCGGACGATCCGATTCGTCTCCGCGATCTGCGCGTCCGTGCGATCCTGACGAGCGGAGATGTCAGTTAGCCGGGATTCGTAGTTCGCCTGGCTCTGCAAGAGGAATTCAATCGCGCGCTCCATTTCTTCGCCGGTCATAACTCAATAGGCTCCTTTGCTGTCTCGGCCAGTTCCTCTGCTCTGCGTTCGGCCAACTCTTCAGCTCGCAACTCGGCTTGCTCCTCAGCCCTCAGTTCGGCTAATTCCTCTGCTCGCAACTCAGATAGTTCTTCGGCTCTGAGTTCGGCTAATTCCTCTGCTCGCAACTCAGATAGTTCTTCACGTCGCAATTCTGCTGTCGTCATTTCTTCCCGCCTTTCTTCGTCGCCTTCGCCGCGCCTGTAGAAGTGCCATTGGTTGCGCGTATTCGCCCTGTGGCTGGCTTTTGGGTGGCGGGTAAGGACTTGGGCGGCCTGCCTGTTTTGCGATTCTCCAGCAACTTCAAATCTGCTTCCTTGATGAAGAAGTCGCGCCCCATTTTCTCGGCAGGCAGGCGGCCTTCTTTGATAAACGTGTGGATACGCGGAACCGTCACGCCCAGCTTTTCAGCGGCTTCTTTTGTAGTCAGTAGGCTCATGCCGGCCAGAATAAAGCCCT
>MWWK01000185.1_pt1 | contig 11478 bp, 12 predicted proteins | sample 1047241 | NCBI WGS metagenome assembly MWWK01 (sample SAMN06349964, study PRJNA376086) | soil metagenome | isolation source: BG12-3 sample Antarctic (ecotone) soil | place: Antarctica | reverse complement strand
TTCTCATGTTTGTTTAAACCATCTTGTACAGCATCATTTTTTTTGCTCGCATTTTTGTGACCACTATAAACTGCCCTTGGAGCCGGTGTTAAATCTTTTTTCATGTAGTCTTTTAGCCCATTCTTCATTTTATCTAACGTCATTTTTTTAGCTTTCTACTTTTAACAACTGGCTTTGTCGGCTCAATAGTCTCATTTTTTTTATCAAGCTCAGCTTCTATATCTTTAATCGAAGGTAGTTTACCCTTATATTCTTTAGGTAAAGATTCAACTAACTTAGTTGTATAGCTTGATATACCGATAGGTTTGTTAATGTCTCTTAATGCATATTCAGCAATATAGTTATCTTTCGATTTACAAAGCAATAAACCAATTGTTGGTTGATCACCAGGATGACTGAGTAAACTATCAACAGCAGAGAGATATAAGTTAATTTGCCCTAGGTCTCTCGCATCAAATTCTTGGGCTTTAAGCTCAACCACAATAAAGCATCGTAATTTTAAGTGGTAAAACAACATATCGATGTACAGGTCTTTAGAGCCAACAACAAGGTGATATTGCCTGCCGATAAAAGCAAAACCTTGTCCAAGCTCTATTAAAAATTTCTGTATATGTTCAGTTAGTCCTTGTTCGATTTCTCGCTCTTTTGCTTCTTGGTTCATAGTTAGAAAATCAAAATTATAGGGATCTTTCAATGTTTGTTCAGCTAAGTCTGAGAGGGGATTGATAAGTGTTGTTTTAAAATTAGTTATCGATTTTCCTTGCCTCTTGTGTAGTTCTGATTCTATCCACATAGTAAGCACACTTCTACTCCACCCATTCTCCATTGTTTTTTTTGCGTACCAGATTCTTAGATCATGTTTTTTAATTTTTTCTAATATAGTTATATTGTGTCCCCAGGGAATTAGTGCAACAGCTGTTGCACTAATTGGATCAGGATAAGCAACCGCAAATTTTTGCATATATTTAAGGTTCCTGAGAGAGAATCCCGCTATTCCAGGAAAAGATATCTCAAGGTCGTGAGCTAGTTTTTCTGCTATTTTTGCACCCCATACAGCGGTTTTACTTTTTTGGGAAAGATGCTTTCCAATACGCCAATATAATAAAGTAATTTCTGTTGTAATTGACTGTGCGGCTCGAAGCTGTGTTTGCTGAATGTCTTTTTTTACATACTCTAAAAACTGCGCATAATTTTTAAATTCTAGATTATCGATTTTTTTTATACTATTCTTCTTGTTCATGGAATCGCTTTCATTTATATGAATGCCACTTTGCTCGCAATGCGGTGGCATTCTCTTTTTTAATAATTTACAAATTCCAACCTATCATAACTTTTTGCAAGTACCAATATACGGAATTTTGTTTGGCAAACTTTAAGTGCCGAATAACATCAAAAATAAAACACCTTAAACGGGTAATTTGGAATCACTACTCTTGGTTGGGGTATACTTTATTGCAAAGCTTTTTTTGACACGCCACAGATAACAGTGCCGTGTCAAAAAATTAAAATAGCCTGTCAGATAGGGTTGCCCTTATGAAGGATATTTGTTTCATATTATTTATGGTTGGTTATTTTTTTCGTTAATCTTCGAATGCTTTCGCGAGTCCATTTTGAGCCATCTCTATTAAAAGCCTTATTCAAATTCATAATCTTTGTTATTTTGCGAATTGATAATCCCTTGGAATGCATCATGGCAATTTGATTAATAACTTCTAGCTCTTGGTGATTTACTTCTAAATGAATACCATCTTGCGCAAGCTTTTGGCCAAATGGGATATGTCCAACTCGCTCACCTTTTACTTTTTTGACTTTTAAAACAGATCTTGTTCGAATAGATATAGTTTGTTTTTCGTCATCAGATAATTCTTTAGGTTCAATTTTAATGCCTCTTTTTTGGAGCACGCGCGCAATTGCTTCCAATTCTATGCCAAAATCAGATTCTATTTTTTGATCTTCACAAATTTTTGAATAGCACATTATTTTCATGATCTGGTTCCTGAGCCCAAGTTGCATATTTTCTTATATCTATTATTATACTAAATTTTATGAAAAATAGCCAGCAGCAGCGCTATTGGAATGATTTAATCGTATCAATTTCTGACCCACCACCGATAACTGTGGTGGGTCAGAAATTGAGTAATATTTGACGCTCGCTCAAAATGAATTAAATAATAAATGATTCTTCGATCAATGATTAAAGTCTGCCCATATTTAAACGAAGTAATCTTTTAATAATAAATGGCATAACCCCTAAAAAAAAGATACAGCACCCCCCGTTTATGGGTTCATTGATTGTCGTGCTATTGCTTCTTAAGTCATAAAAGAAAACAATACGTGCAATTGGCACCTATGTTCATTCAGCCGATACTCTTTTGCCCCGGAACTACAATAAGCGTAACGGATTGCTTAATCTTTCTCTTTTTCAAATAAGTGTTAAGAGATATATGATTATTATATCCCAGCACTCTTGCTATTTTACGCACCGATAATCCAACGCTAAGCAACTCTTTTATTCTTGGTGTATGAGCATCAAATTTACTTTTCTGTATTACTCCCTTTGGTTTTCCCAGCACAATGCCCATACTCTTGCGAGCTGCAAGAGCTTCTTTTGTTCGGGAACTAATTAAATCCCGTTCAAGCTCAGCAAACAATGAAAACATAGTTATAATAACTTTTGAGTTCATATCATGTTTGCGCATGTCCAAATTTTGCTTGATTACCATAACTCGAATGTTTTTGGTAATGAGTTTGTTTATAAGATCAATAACTCCTGAGGTGCTTCTGCCAAGACGACTAAGCTCCGTTACCACAAGGCAATCAGAATCCTGCACTTTGGTGAGCAGCTCATCTATCTTGCGCTCATGATCACTTTTGCGTGATGATTCAACGACCTCTATAAATTCATCAACATGCATATTTTTGTTTCGAGCATATTCATAAATCTCGAGTTTTTGATTACTCAATTCTTGTTTGTTGGTTGATGTGCGAATATAGGCGATAGTTTTACTCATGATACTTTCTCCCGTTAAGACTTAAGGCATAATTGCGCGTAAATAATATACAAAAAGAGAGTATATTTATGTTGAATAACCAAATCAATAAACGAGTGCTTTTTCGGTCGTTTTAACCTATACAGCGATTATTCCCTATGGTCGTGTTAAATCGAGCTTACATTTAATTTTATAAAGCATACTTCTTTTTGTGTTCTATCTTAATGTATGATTCGTTGGTATTCCTGTGTGAAAGTTATGCAAAAAAGGGAGGCTTGATGAATAATGTTAATTTGTATCGCTCATTTTTCAATATGATATTTATGTGTATTCTGATGCTCAATTGTTTTGTGGCACCTCATGGATTTAGTCGTGATACGTTTATTGCCTTAGCGCACAATACAGAATGTATGTCGATTGAGCACATAGCCAGCTCCATAGATCAAAGAAAGCATTATATTTCGAGCTATGATACTCATGCACGGCAGTTTGTTAAAAATCGTGTCAAAGCCGCAAGAACAAGTCAGGATCATGGGTATTGCATTTTATCGTTTAACCAATTACATGCTCATGATATATCATGCTCTCCCTCTCAACAGTTCTATCGAGTTTTAGATCATGCATGGATTGCAGCGCATAAACTCAACAAGGGAGATGTATTGCTCTGCGGCAATAACACGTCGTGTGAGGTTGTATCAGTTACATTCGTTGATAAACCCATAAACATATATGCTCTGGAGATCAAAAATACCCATACATTTTTAGTTGGTAGACAACGCTTGGTTACCCATAATATGATTCTGCCTATGATAACCATTGTAGGATTAAGCACTCCCATTTCTATTAGTTGTGGCGGCAGCATAGGAGCAACTCTTGGTCCGATTGGCATATGTAGTGGTATGGTGATTGGTGCAGCCATTGGTTATGCGATAAAAGCTTGCTTAAGCCAGAAAAAGGTAGATTATAAACCACTTAGCAACATTAATGAGGCAAAGAGAAATTATCTGAATAACGATGCTCAAATTGATAATGATGCGCAAGCTCCGGGAAAACCAACCGAAAAAGATGGATTTGTTCCAAAGAAAAAATGGGATGGCAAAAAAGTTAAGAATCCTAATGGGCCAGGCTATGGATGGCCCGATAAAAATGGAGAGGTTTGGATCCCTACCGGGCCTAATGGCCATGGTTGTCCACATTGGGATGTTGAAGATCCTAACGGTGATTATAGAAATGTTGTACCTGGTGGAAGAATAAGAGGTCAAAAATGAAAAAAGAAAAAGATAATATATTAACGTGCATTGGTGTAAGATTTTATTGCCGGAAAGATGAAGATGCATTTTTTGAATGGATTAAAAAAATTGAATGTATTGAAGAAATATCTGCTACAGGGGAGGAATTGTACTTGCATATATGTGCAGATGATATCCATGATTATGATCTGAGAGATCTCCTTGGGTTGTTTTACCGATACAAAGTTGAAATGAAACAGCTTGGTAGGTTTTTAACTGATGATAATAAAAAATGGTTTTACGAGAATAAAAAAGCATTCTGGCATAAAAAAGTATTTGGTACCACAAGTGTTAATAAAAAATAATAAAGAGTAACATTAACCAAAACAAAAGTGGAAATTTACACTAACTGATGTATATACATAAAAATAAAAAGTTATGGCAATGAGTTAAATGCGTGCCAACAGAGCTTTTGCAAAATAATACACGCCATACACATTTACACCGACCCCGTCTCATTTACATCAATGCAAAATGAATCAAAACATAATCAATAGTAGCTGCGAATCGAACGTACACAGCGCACAATTTACACTAACATGGGGTTGGTGTAAAAATTGAACATCGAAAGTGGCATTACAAAAGTCTTTTAGTGGCGTACTCACATACACGATTTTAGGGTACGCACATACACGCACCCTATAGATATCAAATCAAGCTATATGCAAACTTGTTTTTGTAACATGCGAATGATTTGTGTTTTGCCAAATGGTGTGCCAGCTCGGCTGGTGTGTTTAGCGTTGATATGGGTAATGATTTGGCTGTATGAGTATTTCTTTTGCTTTCTCAATGTTTGCACAAGCGTAATAACTTCTTGCTCTGGCAGACACACATACAGAGTGCCAGTTGGTGATTTTTGAAACCCATAAGGGACGAATCGATTTGTGTGCGGGCCTTGTATGTTTGTTTGGCCTAAAATGCGATGAGTTTGAGTGTTGCGCAACGGAGTGCCTTTTTTGGTAGCAAAGCCTTGCCGATTGAGTTCTCGTGTGATCTGGCCTATGCTATAGCCCTTTAATCGTAAAGTTTTAACTAAGCTGTTGCGATTTGCATTGTTTTCTTTTGATGATTTAATATTTGAATCATTATTATTATTAATCATGCGATGCACCTGCGTTATGCCAAATGGTTTTTTATTCCTACCCATAAAATTAAGGTCGCTCATATCTTTTACAATTTCTTCAAAGGTGTAATCAAGCTTTCTTAATTTTCTTGCATAGCCAATTGCTTTTTGTTCCTCTTTGTTAACTTCTAACCGATTGCCCTCAGCCTGTTTATAACCAAATTTGATGGTGCCCACTCTTTTGTTTTCTTGCTTATATTTCTGTAAAACAGCTCTTGTGTTATTACGTAAATCGTTTAGTTGTTTTTCTGCGATAAGATCTTCAACAGTTAGTTGTAAAACTGATTGATTCGATATTCTATGATGTTCAGTAGCTATAATTAATTGGGCTTTTGCGTTATGCACAATACTTGCAATATCAAGCATAATCGCAGCTCTTTTTGCTAATCTATCTCGATGAGACACAATAAGGCAATCACCCTTTTTTAAAGCAAGAAGGGCTTTTTTTAATCCTGGTCTATGGTATATATTTGTATCTCCCGATAAAGTATCGGTAAATATGAGTTTTTTGTTTATACCAAGCCGGTTTGCTTCAAGTTGGCATATCTCTTTTTGTTCTTGTAAGCCATACCCTCTCTCCCTTTGAGGTTGTGTGGAAACCCTTAGGTAGATTATAGCTCGCATTTCTCTTCATTTTTTTAAAGTATTTGTTTTTTTGCTTACTTAAAACCGACTGAACAAGTATACTTGTGAACTATAATATTGAAAGTTCTTTAATGAAATGGCGTATGACAAGGAGCCTCAACCAATGAAAAATGATTTAAGTTTAAGTTTGGAGTCATTACAAAGTTCTATTGTAGCTTTCAATTACATTACGCATATTTTCTTACAACAAATTTCAAAACAATCAGAAGAATATGCAAAAAGATTCATGAAATTTAAAAAGACAAAAAACAGAAATATGGCTGATTTTCCTAAGCGAGACTTGTCACCGCATGATGAATTTGCAAATGCTGCATTTGAAGATTCTATAAAGCACCGATTTAATATTTGTTACCCCAAAACACTTTCTTTTCTACAACAATACCTGTCTACAACATTCGCTATTGAAACCCATACACCTAAAGAGATCTTTAATGCATGCTTGGATAAGGATATAATCACCAGCGAGGAGGCAAGAAATTTGCTCATTTTGTCACAAGACCAAGAGTTTCTTATATCTCTTAATGAACCAGGTATTGATATTTATATGGTAGAGTATGGCTCATGTATGCATAATATCCTAAAGAGACTTAATAATTAAGTTGAGCCTTATTTGAAGCTTTTTGTTGTGAGATTAAAAGGGTAAGCCGAATTATAATTTATAAGCACACAAAATAAGCTTGTTTTGCTTTTTACCGCTATCAATATATGTATCCTAGTGTGTCTTTAAAGAGGGCTTGGTTGAATTTCAATCAGAGGGTTGTATTCATTTTAAAAATGTGCTATATTTCAAAATGAATATATTTAATGATTTTGCTGTATCTAGTGGTATTTTTTAAACTGTATTTTAACTGAATGGAAAAACGCATGAAGAGCTTGAAGTTAACAATCTTATTTGTCAATTCGATACTACTTAGTAGTTTAATGCATGCTGTTCAACCAGTATCTGTTAAGCAACCCGAGTCCTCATTCATTCTTTCTCCAAAAGAACTATACGTAATGGAGAAAGAAGTAGCCCAGGCTGCCCGTAGCATGTCCCCAGAGCAGCGAGCTGCAATGGATAAGGATGTTGACCAACTTTATAAAGAATTACAAAAAATGAGCCCGGAAGAGCTAGAACAATTTATGGATCAAGTTTTGGTTGATCAAAAAACACCTGAAACTCCTGAGCAAGAAGCTTGTCTTGTGATTCCTCAACCGCCTGTCTTCACACCTAAAGCAACAGAAAAAGAAACCAAACTTTCCGATAATGCAAAAATAGATAAGGATATTAATCAGCTTCACAAAGAATTAGAACAGTTGAATCCTGAAGAACTTGAATCATTTATCAATCAAGTTGGATCTAGCAAAAAAGCTCCTGAACCAATTGCAAAAGAAACTCCTATTGCAACTCCAGAGTTGCCAGTAAAATAAGCCGATTAAACACAAGAAAAAGATTGTCACTGTTATTATCAATGGGTGCTGAGCTAGAAAAGTTCAAGCACCCATTTCACATACTACCAATTAGACATCTACCCATCTTTATTTCTAAACTCCAATCCAGATAAACAAATATACTTCCATGCAGATAGATTGCTAGCAATGTGCGCCCGTACTCGTTTATTTGTCCATACGCCTATCAAGCAATACCTGCTTCATGTCATGTATCCAAATGCTTAAATTTCCGGACTTCTAATATTTTAGATGGCTAACCATCCAAGCAAGAATAAGCATGCCCATATAAACATTAATCTTTCCATGTATCTATGGCTAAAGATTTTTAAACAAACTATTGCTTGGAGATTCAGCAATATTCTACGGTAGAAATATAAACGTGAAGCAGTCTATTTATTAGAAAGCTTCGCCTGTTATGTGGCTAGCTTTCTAACCATAAAGAAAACTAAAAGGGGATGTGGATGGCATTAAAGATTTCTATCATCAATGCTAAGGGTGGAACTGCTAAAACCACCACAGCAGTTAATCTTGCTCATGCATTGGCAAACAAAAAAATCAAAGTATTGGTGTGTGATTTGGATCCTCAAGCATCCGCATCACTTTCATTTGGATTCAAACGCGATGACTTATACCCATCAATAGCCGATGTGCTCATTGAAGGGTTTCCTATCAATAAGGCTATAAGAAAAACGACCATTGATGGTGTAAGTTTACTCACAGGATCAATGGCGCTTTCCTCATTTGATATTACCTTTGCGGCATCAAAGGGAAGGGAGCACAAGCTCAAAGAAGCATTAAATCAAGTTAAGGGCTTCGATGTTATCATAATGGATTGCCCACCAACCTTGGGGCTTTTATCTCTAAATTCAATCACTGCCGCCGATGAATTTATTGTTCCCGTTATCCCTCAATATTTAGCTTTAGAGGGCTTAGCAACACTAGCCGAAGCCCTTGAACGAATCAAAGTGGGAATAGGGTGTGGAGCATCAATGATGGGCATCCTACTCACGCAAGTTGATCGTCGTGGCAAAGCTGCTAACGAAATTATATCGCTTATACGCTCGCACTATAGTGATAAAGTCTTCAAAACTGAGATCAAAATTAATACGCGTCTTTCTGAAGCGCCATCATTTGGCAAAACCATATTTCAACATGATTGGGCTGCAACAGGAGCAAAATCATATCAAGAATTTGGAAATGAAGTTATTTCAAGGATTAAAAAAGGGAGTAATAAATGAAAGCAAAAAGAACTGAATCACGTGTAGGTTTGCAAGCGGCTGATATATTTTCCTCAACAACGCGAGTTCAACCCGCAGCTCAAAGTGAAAAACAATCAGAAAAGAAAATGCCCATGGTTGCTGAAAAGCATGAACCGGTTGCAAGTGATAATCAAAAAAAACCAGTCAGTAACGCAGTTAAATCAACAGTAACGTTCAGTAACAATCAAATCGTATGGCTTGATCGATTATCATCTGATATTCGTGCAAATACCATGGCAATTGTTGACCGCGGCGGAATCATTCGTGCAATTATTTCAGCAGTTGAACAGAGCCAAATAGATTTATGCAATGCAACATCAGAAGATCAAATAAAGGATGTAGTCTGTGCTAAATTGAGAACAAAATAATGTTTTTTAAGTTTATTGATTATTGCTTCTAAGCTGCACATTAACATCATTTTCGTTTTAGGAAGTCCTGGCTAAAACTCTTGATGCATTAGAGATTGCGATAGCTGAACTCGAAGCAAAAAATGAATTAAGTGACTTGTATTTAAAATTAAAGAGTGTGTAGAATAATGAATATGAAGAAAAATAATTTATTAAAAGGATTTTCTAATGAATAAACAAATTGCAATAAGCATATTAATCATAAGCGCTTTTAATGTTTCCAGTATTTTTACATCAACGTCTACGGCCGCAAATGTCACCTTAAAAAATCCGACTAAATACCTGTTAACATTATCGGCTATGGATGGTTTCGGAACATTGATTGAACCAGGGAAAACAGCTAAAGTGCATAAAGGTCAAAAAATTCGATTGGACAATCTTTCGATTAAATACCAAGCAAACAGTAAACAACTCATTCCCCCTGTTACCCTAACAACACCCGCTGATACCGCGTCAAAAACGTCACGCTCAAATATGTCAATCGAGCAAGATGGAAAAACTGTTGCTGAAATGCCACTTCCTGCAGGAAAAAAGATTAAATTTAATTTCTTCCAAACCGAAGAGTTTATAAGTTTAAAAAGTAAAGAATTTACACCTACTAAAGATTCTTATACTTTTGATATAACAACCAATAGCTTTAAATAACATTAATTTTCAGCGTTAAGTCGTTTTAATATCCCATGCATTAATATGCCATAATGAACTACGTCCTCAGGAATCTCTGGATCCTCGCTGAATGAGTACAACTCTAAGTCATTAGATAGGGTGGTGAGATTTTGCGCTTCATCAGCAGTGATTATATTATGCTCAAGGCATCTATGAAATAAAGCTGCAGGAGACTCAGCTATCATGCAATGTTTTTCTTCTAGGTATTTTTTTAAGAAAGATAGGGTTAAGTTGTAGAAAACGTTAAATCTTTGCTGTTGATTCAAAGCTCATTGTTAAATCACTGTGCATTGGATTCCCTATCTCTATGCGCACTATAAAATAATGAGTGCCAAACGCTATAATTTATCTATTACCGTAGTATAATTATTCATCTTTCAATTAGTAACTAGTTAATGCAGATTAATGCAAAAAAATGAAGAAATATCAATATAACGCGGGCAATAATATATCTTCGTGTTTCTACCTGCAGCCAACAAAAGCGGTGGCCACAGTTTACAAGATCAACGCAAGATGTGCGAACTTGAATCTCGCAGACGAGGTACAACCAAAAAACTAAATTTCATTAATACGTCTACTAGGCAAAGGGATAATTCTGTGTATGCGTGTATAGGAAAACGTAATTTGCTCATCTTGTTCAATTACTAATCCAAGCGAGTGAGTTTGGCTAGTTACTACAGCCTGTGCCAATAGACGGAAGTTAGTTAGGCATGCCTTCAGTACCATTAAACGTAATTTCAAAAAAAGACCAAGCGTCTTTCTCCGTTATTCTTAAAATTATTAACATTTTTTAAACTTCCTTAAACGGGTAGGCTTGGGCGATTTTCGACTTCGTTTTTTATGATCATTTTAAAATGATCATAAAAAACGAACATTAATCTGCATCTAATTAGCCAAATCAATAACGATAAAGCACTAAATTTAAACGCTACCCCCTTTGGTGATGTGGTTCATTACTTACAATAAAAAAGTGCAGCTCGGGGCAAATTTGTTTATCTATTTTATTTTATAATCACGCAGTGAGTATTTAAGCCTCAAGCGGAGTGAAACGAGCATTGAGGAGCTGTGAGCGAGAGCGAACAGTGGACGAGTATAGACATGGTTTCTTTTTAGCACCATTCATTTTCTTTGCGAGGACTGATGCATATTCAATTTATTTTTGCTTACAAATTTAAAAGATAAACTTTTCTATTCGTCTGTTTTTGTATTCATTGTTATTTATTTTTTGATGACGTTTATTGGTTCTTTTTCTTAGCCTTTTTGGTGGTCGTTGAGTGATACGGGAAGTAGGGGATGATTTATAGTATAAATATAGTATATAAATAGAATCAAAAATCACCCTCTGAAAAGATCGATTTAGACGATGTTTCAAAAAACGTAAGTACACGCGTTCCCCCCTAAAAGTACACGCGTTCCCCCCTAAAAGTACACGCGTTCCCCCCTAAAAGTACACGCGTTCCCCCCTAAAAGTACGCGCGTTCCCCTGAATAATTAGATCAAAAATAACCTATTTTTTATTATCAGATAGAATAATATGAATGAATGTTTTTGAGATGTGTTTATTGTTTAAATAACTATAGGCCTAGATTTTTTTCTTGGAACTCTTTCTTCCGTCTTGAATCTTAAATTAACTTTGTTTCTAATTGTTTTCCAATATCTTTTTATTTT